>Ga0114919_10001547_pt1 | contig 18408 bp, 20 predicted proteins | sample BlataG_FD_88682 | JGI IMG/M metagenome (GOLD analysis project Ga0114919, IMG submission 88682) | Deep subsurface microbial communities from Black Sea to uncover new lineages of life (NeLLi) - Black_00105 metaG | ecosystem: Environmental > Aquatic > Marine > Oceanic > Sediment | place: Atlantic... | reverse complement strand
TTAAATTCTCATAGGAGACTGCCTTGTACAGCAAGGAGGAAGGTGAGGATGACGTCAAGTCAGCATGGCCTTTATGCCCTGGGCTACACACACGCTACAATGGACGCTACAGATGGTTGCTAAGGAGCGATCCGGAGCCAATCCCAAAAAAGCGTCGCAAGTTCGGATTGCAGGCTGAAACTGCCTGCATGAAGTCGGAGCTGCTAGTAACCGCAGGTCAGCTATACTGCGGTGAATACGTTCTCGGGCCTTGTACACACCGCCCGTCACGCCGTGGGAGTCGGAGATGCTTGAAGTCGACGGGCTATCTTGCTTCGTGCAGGATGGCAGTTGCCGAGGGTAGAGCTGAAGACTGTGACGAAGTCGTAACAAGGCAGCCGTACGGGAACGTGTGGCTGAATCACCTCCTTTCTAGGGAGTCTCGTGGCGATATGCCATGATTCCTAGGTCGGTCGGTAGGTATAGTCCTACTGCATGGATACTGTTTACCTTCCTTTCACTATTTAGTTGTTAAGTATCTGGAAACCTTCTTGGTTGTGCCATCTGGTATCTATCTTCTACTTCTACTTTGGTTGACGTAAGGTTGCCAAATGGTTAACATTGGTCTGCGATGTCATATATGTTTACGCCCGGTTACTCTGACATGATAGTGAGGAGAAATGGACTATATATATATTGTGCTCGGACTTGCCCTTGTTCTTGGTCCTCTTGTCGGCTACTATGCCAGACAGATAGTGGCCAATCAACAGATTCTAGGCACCAGGAAGGAAGCGAAGAGATTACTGGATGAAGCCACACGCAGACACAGAGAGTTGCTTCTGGAGGCTAAAGAGGAAGCCAGAAGGGTCAGGAGCGCTGCCGATGCTGACAACAAAGAGCGGAGACACCAACTGCAGCAGGCAGAGAAACGTCTGAGCCAGCGGGAAGAGACCGTTGAGCGAAAACTGGAATCCGCTGAGCGGCGTGGGCAAGCTCTTGATGGAAAAGAGAGGGAAGTTGAGGGGCACAAGGCCGAACTACAGGATATCAAGGATAGGCAGCTTGCGCAACTGGAATTGCTTTCTGGTATGTCTAAGGACGAAGCGAGAGACAGCTTGCTTCAGAGCTTGAAGGGCGAGGTCGAAAGGGAAGCCTCGCGGCAGGTTCGCATATGGGAAGCCAAGATAAACGATGAGGCTGAAGAGAGAGCCCAGCGTATTCTGGCCAGTGCTATCCAGCGTTGTACTACCGATGTTGTCTCGGAAACCACGGTATCGGCTATTTCCCTGCCCAGCGATGAGATGAAAGGGCGGCTTATTGGCCGCGAAGGACGCAATATCCGGGCACTGGAACAGGCCACCGGGGTTGATCTTATTATTGACGATACGCCAGAAACGGTCACTATTTCCAGTTTTGATCCTGTGAGACGCGAGGTGGCTCGCGTTGCGTTGAGCAAGCTCATTCTTGATGGGCGTATTCACCCGGCACGTATTGAGGAGGTGGTTGGGAAGGCGAACGCCGAAGTAGGGGCTCTGATTCGGAGTGAAGGTGAACGGGCTGCCCATGAGGCTGGAGTGGTGGGATTGCACCCAGAGTTGGTCAAGTTGCTTGGGCAGCTTAAGTTTCGGACCAGCTATGGGCAGAATGTCTTGCTTCATAGCCTGGAAGTCTCGTACCTGGCGGGTATGTTAGCGGAAGAAATTGGGATGGATGGTGGCGCCGCCAAAAAGGCTGGGCTGCTGCACGATATTGGAAAGGCGGTGGACTATGAGGTGGAAGGCCCTCATGCGATGATAGGGGCAAAGCTCGTCAAGCAGTGGGACAAGTCCAATGAGATAGCTGAGGCGGTTGCGGAGCATCATGGTGAAGCGTCGACAACCAGTGTGATGGGCTTCATTGTTGCCGCCGCTGATGCCATAAGCGGCTCGCGTATTGGTGCCAGGCGAGAGTCTTTGCAGCAGTATCTGAAGAGGATTGCGGAATTGGAGGATATAGCCAGTAGTTTCCCTGGGATCGAAAAGGCGTTTGCCATTCAGGCTGGGCGAGAGGTACGTGTTCTGGTGAAGCCTGACGAGGTTGACGACTTGACCACCGTCAGACTGGCTAGAGACATTTCCAAGAAGATTGAAGAGACCTTGACCTATCCAGGCCAGATCAGAGTGATGGTGGCTCGCCAGACTTCAGCAGTGGATTATGCCAAGTAAGATAGGCAAGATCAGGTATTGAACATACTGGCGATAGGCGACATCGTAGGTAAGCCGGGTAGGTCTGCGGTTACCATGCTCCTGTCAGACTTGCGTCGCGAATACAGTATCGACGTAGCTATAGCCAACGGTGAGAACGCTGCGGGAGGTTTGGGACTTACTCCGAGCACTGCGCATGAGCTTCTTGACTTCGGTATTGACGTAATCACTTCAGGAAACCATATCTGGCATAAAAAGGAGATAATTCCCTGTCTAGATGGCGGGCTGGCGCTTCTTCGGCCTTTGAACTACCCTCCAGCGTCCCCCGGACGTGGCTACGTGTGCCAGAACAACGTCGTGGTGGTCAATCTCATTGGTCGTACCTTCATGGGCAATTTCGATTGTCCTTTCCGTGCTATGGACAAGTTGCTATCCGAGATCGGAGGTCGGCCCAGAGCCATTATTGTGGACTTCCACGCTGAAGCAACATCAGAAAAAGTGGCCATGGGCCGCTATCTTGATGGGCAGGTCAGCGCTGTGCTGGGGACACACACGCACGTAGGTACCATTGATGCTCACATATTGCCTGGCGGCACTGCATATGTTACTGACATAGGAATGGTGGGACCTGTGAGTTCGATCATCGGAAATGACGTAGACAGTGTGATAGGGCGTTTCCTCACGCAGATCCCTGGCCGCCTGTCGGTAGGGAAAGGGCCCGTGGACTTCAACGCCATAGTAGTGCAAATTGACAACGACACCGGTAAGGCCATAGGTATTGAGCGGATTCGAAGGGTGGTGGACCCGGCGAGAGCTTGACCAACGTGTCACGTAGGGCTTTTCCCTGGGGGAAACAGGCGTGCGGTGCCCTTATGCTGCGGCTGTGGGCTGACTGCTACTATCGAAGGTGTGAACGCAGATTACTCTGTTGGTGCCCGCCAGGTCAGCGATTAATTCAACACTTGCCTCAGGGGAATAGGCAGCAATCACGGCACTTAATGCTTGGTTCTGTCCTTGGCCCATCTCCAGAACCATACATCCTCCACGGCTGAGTTTTTCTGGTACTTGAGCTAGGAGGAGGCGGAGTGTATCCAAACCGTCGTCGCCTCCGGCGATAGCCAGGGTTGGCTCGAAATTCAGTATTTGAGAGTCCAGTGCTTGCAGTTCGCCATTTCTGACATATGGCAGGTTGGCCACTATGGCGTCTACTCTGGCGAGAAGCGGCGTGAGCAGATTGCCCTGAAAGAGCTCTACTCGTCCCTCAACTCCGTGGCGACGGCAATTCAGGCGGGCGACCTGGAGGGCAGAAGCTGAGATATCCGTGGCGTAGATTCTCGCCCGGGGGAATGCTAGAGCAAGGTTGACGGCGATGGCTCCGCAACCTGTGCCGATATCCGCTATGGTGACCTGCTTTGACCAAGACGAGTGGTGGCGAACACATTCTGCAGCCTTCTCTACCAGAAGCTCTGTCTCCGGTCTTGGGACAAGGACACGGCGGTCAACGTAAAACTCGATACCACAAAACTCACAGCGGTGTAGTATGTAGGCCAGTGGCTCACTGAGAACCCGCCGCTTGGCAAGATGCCGTAAATAGCCCATCTCTCTTGGGGCCATGAGACGCTCAGGTTCACTGTATGTTTGTAGTCTGGATATCTTCAGAGCATGACACAGCAGTAACTCGGCTTCGATGGTAGCACAGTCGATGTTTGCTACAGCGAGTTCAGCCCGAATGAGGCGCAGAGCATCCCCTAGCGTCATGGGTGGGTCTCTTCTGATTGCTCCTGTCTCAAGGATAAGGTGTCGATAATCCTGTCAAGATCTCCGTCTAGAATGCCGTTGATGTTGTGCAGGGTCAGGTTGATGCGGTGGTCAGTAACCCGATCTTGGGGAAAATTGTAGGTTCGTACCTTCTCTGATCGATCCCCCGTACCTACTTGGGTTCTGCGCTGGGCCTCTATCTTTTGGGACTGTTCGCGCTGTCGGACGTCAAATAGCCTGGCTCGGAGGACCGCCATCGCTTTCATTCTGTTCTTTATTTGCGAGCGCTCATCCTGGCAAACCGCTACGATCCCTGTGGGTATGTGTGTGAGGCGGACTGCTGTGGTTACTTTATTTACGTTTTGTCCTCCGGCACCGCTTGAGTGGAAGAAGTCCATCTTGATATCGTCTGGGTTGATTTCCAGCTCAATGTCTTCTACCTCAGGGAGCACTACTACAGTGGCTGCTGAAGTGTGAAGACGTCCTGAGGACTCGGTGACCGGGACTCTTTGCACACGGTGAACCCCGCGCTCATACTTGAGTCGGCTGAAGGCCCCCTTACCTTCGACCTCAAATATTACTTCCTTCAAGCCTCTGATGCCGCTCTGATTGCTGTCGACTATCTCTACCTGCCAGCCCCTGTTTTGAGCATAGCGGCTGTACATTCGGAACAGATCTGCAGCGAAAAGGCTGGCTTCCTCCCCACCGGTACCAGCTCTGATCTCAACGATGGCATCTTTGTCGTCATTGGGATCCTTGGGTTGCAGTGACTGCTCGAGCTGATGAACGATGTCCTCGCGCCGCCGTTGCAGTGTAGTCACCTCTTCTCTGACAAAGCCTTTCATATCCCCGTCTGCAGTATCGGCGAGCAGGGCTTCTAACTCTGCTAGCTCCTTGGATGTCTTCTGGTATTGCCTGTATGCAGTGACCACGTCCTTGAGGCTGGCCCTCTCCTTGGCTATCTTCTGCAGTTGGTTTGGGTCGGTAACTACTTGTGGCTGAGCCATGAGCCGGCTCAGTTCGTCGTAGCGTTTCTGTGCTGAGTCCAATCGACTAAACATCATTACTCTCGCAAATCTCGCTCCGCTAAGCGGCAGGCGTATTATATCCAGCTCTAGCGGCACCGCTCAAATCTGGCTGGGGCTAAGCAGCCAATCGAGATACGGTGCAGGGTACAGGCGCGTTCAAGCGGATCTCAGTTGTCTTGAGGTGTCTTGTTGAAGAGCACAACGGCGCGCAAGACACCTGGGACTACAGCCTAGTCCGCTGTCTCTATCATCTGTTGTAACGCTGAGCAATAGCTTTCGTAGGTCTTGGAATCGAAGAGGACGAATACGACCCGATTGATTGTGGAGGCTCGTCCCCTAAGGAATGAGCACACGCTGGATATGGCTATCCTTGATGCCTCAACCAGGGGATAGCCATAAGCTCCCGTGCTGATAGAAGGGAAAGCGACACTGGTCAGCTTCATATCGGCAGCCACCACCAGGGGCCCAAAGTAGTCGCCCTTGCCAGCCTCGTCGCTTCCTATCCAATTCGCTTGCGTACTGGACATACTGCTGAGTCCAATTGAACACTGAGGCTTGTCAACATTGTCAATATTAGCAAGTTTCGCTGTCTTGGGCACCAAACGTAGAGGCAGCCCCGATGTTTCGTTGTCAGAGCCTGCGGTTGTTTGATGGTGAGCGCCCTGAAGAATATAATAGACCGGCATCAATGAAGGCATAAGGAGGCTATTCCCTCATGGCATTGAAAACTGCAGAAGAGTACATGGACAGCCTGCGCAAACTCAATTTGGATGTATATCTTTTCGGCGAGAAAGTGGACAACTGGGTTGACCATCCGGTCATCAGACCATCTATTAATGCTATAGCGATGACCTATAAGGTGGCCCACGAGCCCGAAACCGAAGCCTTAGCCACCACAACATCAATCCTCACTGGCAAGAAGACGAACAGATTCACTTCGCTATTTGCCAGCACTGACGATCTGGTCAAGAAAGTGAAACTGCAGAGATTGCTGGGGCAGAGGACGGGTTGTTGTTTCCAGAGATGCGTAGGTATGGATGCGATCAATGCGGTTTTCAGCACTACCTACGAAATCGATGAGAAATGGGGAACCAAATACCACAGGAGATTCACGGAATGGGTGAAATACGTTCAAGAAGATGACCTGTGCATCCAGGGTGCTATGACTGATGCCAAAGGTGATAGAGGGCTGAGCCCGAGTGGCCAGCCTGATCCCGACATGTACGTGCACGTGGTGGAGCGACAGAGCGGTGGGATAGTAATAAGGGGGGCAAAGGCAAATCAGACCGGGGCTGTCAACTCCCACGAAATGCTTGTCATGCCAACCCTGCGAATGCGTGAGGAGGACAAAGACTACGCGGTCACCTGCGCGTTGCCGACGGACGCCCCTGGCGTGCACTTCGTGTACGGGAGGCAGTCTTGCGACAAGCGCAAGCTTGAGGGAGGGGACATAGACGTTGGGAATTACATGTTCGGTGGGCAGGAGGCGTTGACCGTCCTAGATGATGTCTTCGTTCCTTGGGACAGGGTTTTCATGTGTGGCGAATTTGAATTCTCCAGCATGATGGTAGAGAGGTTTGCTGGCTATCACAGACAGAGCTACGGGGGCTGCAAGCCTGGAATCGGTGATGTGATCATTGGAGCTACAGCGTCGATGGCGGAGTACAATGGGGTACCCAAAGCGGCGCACATCAGAGACAAGATTGCAGAGATGAACCATCTTGTTGAAACGTTGCATGCGTGTGGCCTAGCGTCCTCGACCGAAGGATGGAAGACCGCGGCTGGTAATTATCAGGCGGACATTCTGCTGGCAAACGTGTGTAAACAGAATGTCACCAGATTTCCCTATGAGCTTTGCAGACTTGCTGAGGATATCGCAGGTGGTGCCGTGGTAACACTCCCCTCGGAGAAGGATTTGAGACATCCGGTGATCGGGAAGTACATCGAAAAGTACTTCAAGGGAGTGGCTGGTGTTCCGACGGAGGACCGGATGCGAATGTTGACGCTCATACACTGCATGAGCTTCGGCTTGACAGCGCCAAGCTACCGGACTGAGTCAATGCACGGAGCCGGGTCTCCTCAGGCTCAGAGGGTTATGATTGAACGCCAGACGGATATGGAGCACAAGAAGAGGCTTGCCCGCAGGCTGGCAGGCATAGACAAGCGAGAGGACGTCACTAGCTAAGCACCACGCCGGTAGCGGCTGATTTCTTCAGGAGTCGTATCTCCTCCAGTACCATATGTGTTGACGCTTGACAGGAGATGTTAGTTGTTCCATACTTTCTTAGACTAAGCTAACATTGGTCTGACAGAAGGTGATAGCAAAACGACCCGTTGTGAAGAAGCAGTCCGCGAGTATGGAGGATTACCTCGAGGCCATAGGCGTCCTCAGTGATCAGGGCAAAGTAGTTCGGGCAAACCAGATTAGCCGAGCATTAGACGTCAAGAAGTCAAGTGTGACCGCCGCTCTCAAGAAGCTCACTGCGACTGGTCTGGTAGTGCATGAGCCGTATGGCTATGTCGAGCTTACTCGCGAAGGCAAGAGGATCGCCGAGGGTGTGATCCGCCGTCACCAAATCTTGACCCGGTTTTTGACTGAAGTGCTGGGCGTGGACGAGAAGATAGCAGAGGAAGATGCCTGCAAGATCGAGCATATAATCAGCTCTGTGAGTACCGAGAAACTGACGGAGTTTATGGAGTTCGTAGAGGCATGCCCACTAGGGAAGATAAGGTCTCCGGAGAGGTACACGTACTATTTTCAGCGTGAGCAAATTTCATGAAGCAAGCAGGATTGGGACCATGGTCGGGCCATGGATACATACAGTAGACGTCTTGCGGCATGGAACGGAAGAGACGACAGAGAGCTGAATTGGAGCAGAAAGCGCGCCACAGAAGGCTTGGCAGTGGGATATCCGATAAAGAGAAAGTGAGCAATGGAATGGCGAAGAGATTCTTGGGCGAGTTGAACCCGGGTGAGAGAGGGAGGGTTCTGCGGCTTGGAGGAAGGGGATTGATCCGCCACCGACTTCTCGATATGGGTCTGGTCACCGGCAGCGAAGTGGAAGTTGAACGAGTGGCTCCTCTGGGTGATCCTGTTGAGATCAGAATCAAGGGATATCATTTGTCATTGCGGAAAGAAGATGCAGCCTTCATACAGGTAGAGGTGCTATGAGAGATCTCATGCCGCTGGCTATGGTAGGGCCTGGCTGTACAGTCCAGATAGCCTGTGTCAGGGGTGGGATGCGACTGCAAAGGAGGCTCGCCGACATGGGCCTTACTCCCGGAGTTGTGGTGAGTGTCTTGAACAGCCAGATGCCTGGGCCAGTGATCCTGAACCTTAGGGGGTCGAGGTTAGCCTTGGGCCACGGTATGACCATGAGGATACTGGTGAGGACGGTCTAGAGTTGCCCAAAGAGATGGTTGTGGCACTAGCAGGAAATCCCAACTCGGGGAAGACGACGGTGTTCAACAACCTGACCGGGGCACGACAACACGTAGGGAACTGGCCTGGAGTCACCGTGGAGAAAAAGGAGGGTATCTGTAGATGGAAGGGCCGTAGTATCAGGATCGTTGATCTCCCCGGCGTCTATAGCCTCACTGCCTATTCTCCGGACGAGGTTATAGCACGGAATTTCATCGTGGAGGAGAAGCCTGATGCAGTAGTGGATGTCGTTGATGCCTCCAACCTGGAGCGCAATCTCTATCTTGTGGTGCAGCTTCTGGAAATGGGGGCCCCGTTGGTAGTAGCGCTCAACATGATGGATGAGGCTGATTCGAGAGGGTATCGCATCGATGTTGAGCGCCTGTCCCAGCTGATTCGAGCTCCTGTGGTACCTATGGAAGCGAACCGCAATCGCGGCACACAGGGACTGCTTGACGAGATTGCCAAGGTGACTGATAAGGAAATCCGAATACCCGAGTTGATTGTCAACTACGGCCGAGAAGTGGAAGAGGAAATCACTAAGTTGGAAAGCCGCATTTCCAGTGCAGGAGACCTTGCGAAGAGGTATCCTCCGAGGTGGCTCGCAGTGAAGCTATTGGAAAAGGACCAACAGATAGTCGAGGTTTTGAAGGCAGTTGAAGGTGGATAGAGAAGAAATCATCACGGCGAGTTATCGAAGTCTGGCGCATTTGGAGAGCATCTTCGCAGACGAGTCTGAGACGGTGATCGCCGATGCCAGATATGGCTTTATTGCCGGTCTGGTCAAAGACGTCGTTAAGAAACCGCCCATTGAGAGGCTCACTCTCTCTGACCAGATTGATATGCTGGTAATCAACAGATGGTTTGGCCTTCCTCTGCTCCTGGCGATGATGTACTTGATGTTCCAGTTTGTCTTCAGGCTGTCAGCGCCTCTCATGAGCTGGATTGACCTCGGCTTTGGGCGTCTGGCTGTCGTTGCCTCAGGTATTGGTGGCTGGGAGGGCTCACTGCTTGCGGAGGGGGTGATAGGTGGGGTTGGGTCGGTGCTCATGTTCGTTCCTCCTATTTTCCTTCTGTTCATAGCTATATCGGTGTTGGAGGACTGCGGCTATATGGCGAGGGCTGCTTTCGTAATGGACAAGGTGATGCACAGGGTAGGTCTTCATGGCAGGTCATTCATACCGATGGTCTTGGGCTTTGGCTGCAATGTCCCTGCCGTCATGGCGGCCAGGACCATAGAGAACTCCAAAGACAGAATCACCACAATTTTGATCAACCCGTTTATGTCTTGTGGTGCGCGGCTACCAATCTATGTGTTGCTGGCTGGTTACTTTTTTGCTGACCATGCAGGACTAGTGGTCTTCTCCATGTATGCGGTAGGCGCCGCAGTGGCTATTCTCATGGCCTTTGGCCTTCGGAAGACCCTTTTGCGCGGCATCTCAAGCCACTTTGTGATGGAGTTGCCTCCGTATCGCTTGCCCACTCTAAGAGGTGTCCTGACTCATATGTGGGAGCGTGGAAGGCTCTTTCTGAAGAAGGCAGGCACCTTCATCTTTGGCGTGGTGGTACTAATCTGGCTTCTGAACTACTCCGGTGCCTTGGAGCCTATTGGAAAGGCTATCGCTCCTATCTTCATACCCTGTGGTTTTGGGCAATGGCAGGCAGCTGTAAGCCTTCTGTTTGGCTTTCTAGCCAAGGAAGTAGTGGTTGGGACGATGGGTACTCTTTTTGCGGCAGGGGAGGGGGTACTCGGACAGGCAATAGCCACGCAGCTGGGCTGGAGTCCGCTGGCTGCCCTAGCGTTCATGGTGTTCTGCGTGCTCTACGTTCCTTGCGTTGCCACTGTGGCCACCATAAGAAGTGAGACGAACTCGTGGAAGTGGCCCCTGTTCACCATCTTCTACACTACGGCCACGGCTTGGGTTGCAGCTACGCTCATCTTCCAGGTAGGGGGACTGTTTCTGGGTTAGAGGACTGTAAAAGCGCCATGGGAAGGCCGGATCATCGCCCTTGCCACGGTTCATGTGGCCTCTTTTCCACAAAGGCGGCTATGCCTTCCTGTCCATCCTCCGTGTCTGCGTTAATGCTGATCATCTCCGCAGCATATGCATACGCTTGATTGTGTTCCATGTCCGCCATTGTGTAGAAAGCCTGTTTTCCGAGCTGTACGGCCAGAGGAGCCTTTGTGGCGAGGTTCCTGGCAAGCTCAAGTGCTGTGTCCTCCAACTTCTCTGTCGGAACAACTTTGTTCACAAGCCCTATTCTCTCCGCTTCATTGGCGTCAATGGACTCCCCGGTCAGAATCATTTCCAGGCACTTCTTCCTGCCTACGGAGCGGAAGAGCGCAGCCATAGGCGAAATGCAGGCAAAGCCGAGATTCACTCCTGGGGTCTGGAATCTCGCGTTTTCAGATGCGATAACCAAGTCGCAACCAGCGGCGAGAGCGCAACCCATTGCCGTAGCGATTCCGTGGACAGCCGCGATCACCGGTTTGCCGATGCTGGACATGGTTTGCAATACCTTCACGGACTTCCCGAAGGTCTGACGGATGTGACCCAGTGGCTTGCCAGACAGTTCGGTGAAGTCATGGCCAGCGCAGAAGGCGGGCCCCAGGCCTTTCAGAATCACAGCACCGATATCAGGATCGCCGTCGAATTGCCACAAAGCGCAGAGTATTTCATCCATCATTTGCGAGTTGAGGGCATTGCGAACCTTCGGCCGATTCAAAGCTATGATCCCTACTCTGTCTTTCTCCTCAATAACGGTTAGCTGAAACTCCATAGCTCCTCCTTGGCGAGAAGTCGCGAGCGTGCTACAGTGACAAATCCAGCCACAGCTTTGGCGTTCGCAGTCCAGTTTTTGGTAACTGTGGAGCCTGCGCCTGCTGGATTGAACAATGCTACGTTTGTGATCATGTTATCGGTTACCGGGCCACAAATCAAGCGGAGCAGCTGCGATGCTTTGTAAGGCCGAGTGTTGAGCGTGGCTGCCGTTCCCAATATAATGTCCTGTGTTTGCCCAATGTTGGAGCCGGTACTTGGGACAGGCTGTGAGGTCTGTCAAGTGTTGTCGCAGGAGGTGAAGGATGGCCGAACAATATGATGTAGAGGTCAAGCTGCTTGCTATCACCCCTGATGCTGAAAGACTGATCGAAACGGCGGGCAGGCTATGCTGGGACACACAGGGCAAAGTCGGAACAGCGCCTGACCGAATTCAGAAGTGGCTAGAGGTGGGACATGAGTCCATGATTGAGCATGCCTGCGCTACGTTTCACATCCGCGCCAGTCGGGTGTTGACTCATGAACTCGTCAGGCACAGGCTGGCAAGCTATAGCCAGAGAAGCCAGCGGTACGTTAAAGAGAATGAGCCCAGATACATTGAGCCGCCTGAGCTTCGAGACAATAGCTATGCTCACCAAGAGTTTGAGGCAGCGATGAAGAACTGTTGGGCATCCTATGCTGAGCTATTGGCTAGAGGGATAAAGCCTGAGATTGCTCGCTATGTTCTCCCTAACGCATGCGAGACTCAGATAATATGTAGCTGGAATTTCCGCGAGATCCGACATATTATCAGACTCCGGACATCAAAGCGGGCACTACCTGAAATCAGGGTGGTAGCCAACCTGATACGAGCGATAATGAAAGACAAGGCTCCCCAAGTGTTCGGGGATCTGTGAAGGACTCGGGTGCCGCAAGGAGGTATCAAATGACAGTCTATGAACGTTTTGGTGTGAAACCGATTATAAATGTCGCGGGGGCGACGACCCGTCATGGCGGTGCCCTGATGAGGCAGGAAGTGGTGGAGGCAATGGTCGAAGCTGCCAAGGTATCAGTGCCTCTAGACGAGCTTCAGGCTGCAGCCAGCAAGGTGATAGCCAGAGTGACACATGCTGAGGCGGGCATCATCACATGTGGGGCGGCCGCCGGGCTCACCCTGGGTACTGCCGCATGTATTGCCGGCCTGAATGTGGCCCGGATGAACAGGCTGCCAGACACTGCGGGCATACCGAATGAGGTCATCATGCCGTGGCATCAGATTTGTGGTTACGGGCATGCCATTCGGGCGGCTGGCGCGAGGTTGGTGGGTGTGGGTATACCGAACGATGCAACGCCGCCTCAAGAGACCCACATCATCAGCAAGTGGGATATTGAGTCGGCAATCGTGAAGGATACCGTGGCGATTGCGTATGGCGCGCGTCCCGGGAGCCATCCGCCACTTCAAGATGTTGTCGAGGTAGCTAGAGAACACGACATACCGGTCATTGTGGATGCTGCTGCTCAGGTGCCGCCTATGGAGAACCTGTACAGGTTTATTGACATGGGGGCTGACCTTGTGTGCATCAGTGGTGGAAAGGGTATCCGAGGGCCTCAGGACAGCGGCATTCTGTGCGGGCGGCGTGATCTGATTGCGTCTGCGGCCCTACAGATGTTGGATATGGCCGGTAAACCGTTTGAGGCATGGAACCCGCCGCTCTCACTTATTCCCAAGGGGAAACTGCATGGCAAGCCAGAGCACGGCATCGGTCGAGGAATGAAAGTCACGAAGGAGGCTGCTATTGGACTGCTCGTGGCGCTGGAGAACTTCACCGACGAAGGACTTGCAGAGAGGAAGAAATTCTTGAGACAGCTACTGGGGAAGATACAGCAAAGACTGGAAGGCGTAGCCGGGCTGGCAATGCGGGTGACTGGAGATAGTGATGGGAGATACCCTCTGCTCGAACTGAAGATAGACCAGAAGGTGATGGGACAGAGTGCTTATGACGTGGCACGGAAGCTGAATGAGGGCACACCCAGCATATGCATTGAAGACGAAGACAGGCTGCTGAGCAAAGGTGTGGTGACTATCGACTCGATCAACCTGGATGAGGAAACGTCTGCAATCGTGGGTGAACGACTGTACGCAGCTATAGCTGGTTGAATGGGATTGGGCTACTGTTGCTCAATCGCGGCCTGGATACCCAATTGGTCAAGGCAAGCGCTGCTCTTCGGAAGTCTATCGTTGTTGTGCCTGGAGTCTGCTCTTGTGGAATGCGACGAAGATTCCACTCAAGATGAGAATTCCTCCCAGAACTTGAGTCAGTGTTGGCACTTCATGCAGTATTGCGAGGGCCAATACGGTTGCACCGACAGGTTCGCCAAGGACGGCTATGGCCACCAGAGTGGCTGAGACGAACCGCAGTGACCAGTTGAGGGACAAGTGCCCCACAGTCTGCGGTATCAGCGCCAAGAGCACCAGCATAACGTAGGTGGTGCTGGAATACCCGAGCAGAGGGTAACGCAAGGCGAGCGCTGAAAGCAGCAACACCAGCGCCGCTGAACTATAGACGATGGACGCATAGCTCAGGGCGCCAGTGGTCTGCCGGAGCCTGCGACCGATCAGGTAATAGCCAGCGACGGCTATTGCCCCGAGCAGTGCTAGCAAGTCTCCGAACAGGGGTTTGAGGCCGAGCGTCCAGTCTCCATAGCCGATAAGGGCGGCGCCGGCCAGACAGACTGCAATGCCAACGATTACCTGCCTGCTCAGCTTCTCTCGGAACAGGAAGTGTGAGGCTAGAGCGACGAAGACCGGGTTCGCGGTTACCAGAACAACGGAGCTTGCCACTGTTGTGTAGCTGAGTGAGGCTATCCACAGGACGAAGTGGAGCGCCAGCAGGACACCTGACAGGAGTGGCAGGGCAAGACCCGCTTTGATGAGATGCAGCAGCTCATATCTCGAGCGGGCATAAGCTATGGGATTGATAAGCAGCGAGGCGAGCATCATGCGATAGGCAGCGATCACCAGAACGGGGGCATCCGCTAGACGGATGAAGATAGCTGCGAAGGATACGGATACCACCCCTAATGCCAGCACCAAATACCGCCTTGCCATATCTGCCTATTATATTTTATCGAGCACTCTCTGGAAGTCCAGAGTGCGGCTTCGCCGCACTCGACAAGAGGCGTATTCACGCACCATATGCACACTGCAGGCTGTTGCGCCACTAGTGCCGCCACGGCTGGGTGTTTGTCTCAAGGTGTGTGTTTCCCTATAATCTCGTTGGCTATCGGATTTTGCTCTTCTGAGGGACGTAGATCAATATGAGCCTGAGCAGGAACACAAGAGAACACTCTCGGATGATGCTCGGGTTCTCTTTCATTTTTGCCTTCCTTCTGCACCTTTTGCTCTTTAGTGTCGCGCCAATGGCGACGGTTCTCATGGATGAGATGGAGATATCCCACGCCCAGTTCGGTTTCATTTTCTCCTCAGCAATGGTGAGCCTTATCCTCTTCAGGCTGCCCTGGGGGTTCCTGGCCGACAGAGTGGGCTACTTGAAGGTTTCCAAGATAAGCCTGCTGCTTTCCACAGGTTTTGCCGTGGCAAGGGCATTTGCACCTGGCTATTTGCCTCTTGTAGCAAGCCAGTTCTTTGTTGGCTTGGGTATGGCTGCGGTTATGCCTTGCCTGTCCCTGATGGTGAAGGAATGGTCAACAAAATCGCCAGGGTTTTCGACAGGGGTGTATGTCTCGGGCTTCGCAGCTGGCAACGCCACCGCTCTAGGGCTGACACCCTATCTGCTGGGGGTAATGGATTGGAGGCAGGTTTTCTTGGTCTATGCCGGGTTCAGTGCGGCTGTCTGTGGAGCCTGGTTGTGTCTTGCAAAGGATAGAGCCGAAACTACCTCGGCTATCGAATTGAAGGACCTCGAGAGGTTGGTGAAGGACAGATATGTGTGGGTCTTGCTACTCTTCCTGGTGGCGTCAATGGGCTGCTACGATACACTGGCGACCTGGATGCCCAAGGTCCTCGAGATGAAGCAATTCAGCAGCGCACTGGCCTCTCTGCTTCCCCTGGGGTTCTTCGTGGCAGGACCTGTCGTAGGCCTCGTGTCTGACAGAATCCGGGATAAGAGGAGAGTAGTGGGGCTGCTAGGGCTGGTAGCAGCCACTGCCATGGTGGGCATCAACTATGCTCCGTTTTCCATTCTGCTTGTGTGCCTCTTCCTTGTTGGGTTCACTACCACCGGCGTCACTACCATCAGCCTTACAGCTCCAGTGGAGCACAAGCGCCTCTCCCCGGTTGCTGGCTCTGCTATCGGCCTGATCTCCTCATTGGGTAATATTGGACCACTGCTGATGCCCGTCCTCTTTGGCTTTCTGATAGATGTAACAGGCACTTTCCATGCCTCAGTGTTTTCGGTGGCAGCCCTAGCCGGAGCTGTATTCATCTTGGGCTCGAGAGTGAGCGAGTGAGACGTACTGTGGAGGGCAACATGTCTGACGTGATAGCCAGGGTCGTATCCCAGAAGGGCACTTGCGTAGCAGGACACAGAGTGGGCGACGAGTTCACCATCGGACAGGAGACGCCGAGTGGCATGTGTTCGTGGGCATTCTATGCGCTTTTCCCTTTCGCGGAGGTGCTGCAATTTGGCGGCTCGTTCCCCTGGGAGGAGAGCCCAGGCATAGCCACTGTTGCTTGTCCTGATCCGGTGAACCCGATTGTGTTCGAGTTGAGGCGTAGCGTGTCCTAGTCGAAGAACACTAGGCTGTGATGACAGGGATGGAATGGTTGTGGTAGTGGCCGGCTACCACAGGCCCGGAATCAGGACTTTCCGATTGGGTGGGTAGTCTGGGAAGTGCTGATGATACCAGAGGTGATGAGCTCTGGCGCGGGGCGCAAGATTGGCGACCGTCCACATGGCGAATGCCAAACCTGGTAGCGACCACGCTGCAATGGCCCAGCCAATCCAGGTGACGATTTCGCCAAAGTAGTTGGGACAGGATATCCAGCGGTACAATCCGAGCTGTGGAACTCTGTAATCAGCTTCATTTGGCTGGCGGAGACTATGGAGTGTACTATCCGCACGGCGATTGATGATGTAGCCAGCGAGGAATAATCCGAGTCCAATGATAAATCGCGGTTCCGCAAGCCAGTCGTTAGAATATCCGCCGGAGAACGTATAGATGTAGCGGCCGTTCAGGTAGCCGTTCACAAGGTTGAATAGAAACCCCGAGATGATGATAGCAACCGGCACGCGTCTTCCCTGGCCTCGCAGGCTGAAGGGGTAGACAAAAGCCCGGTGTACATAGTGTGCTTCCCACAAAGTGAGAAAGACAAGCGTGGTGAGTGTGGCTGTGTTGGTGCGCAGCAGGCAGCATGTGGCAAATACAAGCGGTGCCGGTGCCTCCATGATGAGCCAAGCGAGCTTGCCGGTGATAGTGGGTCCCCAACCCTTCCGTACGTGACGTCCGTAGGGGACGGTGAGGCGGAACAACACGATGAAAACCACGACCGCGAGGACGAGCCACCCCTGAGTGAGAATGTCAAAAACCGATTGCTCATTCATATAGATTTGAGGTACTGTATGCTGATTGAATTGGGAAGATAACCGGCTTCCTTCCACCATCGCAAGGTGTCGGCCAAGGTGTTCTCAAGCGGGCGTGGCTGGTAGCCCAGATCCTGACTAGCTCTCTGATGGCTGATACCTGGTTTCCAGCGCAATGTCTTGAGGGACATGGTGGTGTATAGCGTTCGCCTACCACTCATACGTGCAAGGGCTGCATAGAACGGGGCACCAATGCGCGCCAGGCCCATAGGACACATGAGCCGTGGAGAAGGCACACCGGTTATTTGTGCCACCATACCTGCTAGTTCGGACAATGATGCCCAGCGGCCTGACAGGATATACTTGGCACCAGTGGGAGCTAGCTCCTGGGCCTCCATGGCTCCCTGCACCACATCACGGACGTCCACCCAGTCAAACCCGCCGGAGACCAGAGCCGGAAGCCTGCGGTGGACAAGAGACAACAGTACCTGGCCAAAGTGTGAGGGGTGGTGGTCGTATGGGCCGATAACACCAGTGGGACTGATGACAACAGTATCCAGTCCCCTTTCGAGCCCTCTACGTGCTTCCAGTTCCCCAAGCGCCTTGGATCTGTCGTATGGAGCGCAATCAGGAGATGCCGCCAGCGGAGTCGACTCATCCACGGGGATATCCGGTGAACTCTGCCTTAGCGCGTGGATAGAGCTGAAGTGGACAAGGCGCTGCGCCCCACAAGAAATACATGCCTCGACCACGTTTCGGGTGCCAATGACGTTGACCGAGTGTAGCAAGGGCCATTCGTTGGCAGATAGGGAGATGTAACCTGCCAGGTGATACACTACGTCCGTGCCGCGGAACGCGTGGTACAGTGACTCCGGGCTTCGGATATCGCCCTCGACTGTCTCAACATCCAGCTTATCGATCGGGTGGCGATGTGCACGGACAAGTGCACGTACACGCCACCCTCGTTCCAGCATAGCCCGCACGAGGTTGGCGCCAATGTGCCCGGAGGCCCCGGTCACCACAACTCTCATTGGCACCGCGAAGGGCATGCGTTATGTTGTCCAGGCTGTTGAAATACCTACTCGGTTGGACCTAGATAGCCGCGGGTATCTCTCATTTCTATTGTAGTCTCTTAGCATATTTCTCGACTAGACCGGGGTCATACGGTGCCCTTCTCCAGCTACATACTGCCCGGGGGCATAGCTGACAGCTCTCGAATGTTACCTCAATCGGGAAGTATATTCCGGACACAGACTTCAGTGGCTGCATCATGTAAGTATCGGTTAGCCTTACTCCGATCAGTTTCTCGACGTCGCCAAGAATACAGAAGAGTGGCTCTTGCTGAGTTACCGGCCAATCCTCCAGCCTTCCCGGGCTCATTGCCGATATCCGCCCGAGCGCGTAGGTACGTATCAGGTAGTCTTTCAGATAGCTGCGAGCCATACGTAGGATCATGACCTTTATGGTATCCAAGCAGTAGTACTTCAGGAGATCGCTAGATGGCACGCCGATCTGGTCCAGTTCTGTGCCACACGTTGCAACGTATGGAAAAGCCCTTTCGACCTTGTCCAGGTTGATTCTCAGGACTCGGCTGGTGAACTCCACCCCACCAATACGGAGCGAGTTCTCCCTCTTGTTGTCTACGTAGGCGACTTGATAGACTGCCTTAGGTCTGGCTATGGGGCGAACGAGCTCAAGCAGCTCCTGAACTATCTTCTCGACCGAGACGCTCCGTTT
>Ga0114919_10001546_pt1 | contig 18421 bp, 14 predicted proteins | sample BlataG_FD_88682 | JGI IMG/M metagenome (GOLD analysis project Ga0114919, IMG submission 88682) | Deep subsurface microbial communities from Black Sea to uncover new lineages of life (NeLLi) - Black_00105 metaG | ecosystem: Environmental > Aquatic > Marine > Oceanic > Sediment | place: Atlantic... | reverse complement strand
TTGCATCTTTGGACTTGGAGCTTGAGGCCCGCTCGGGCCTACTGTGCCGGCTGGAGGACGCTCGTCGCCGACTGGCCCCTGTAAGTGACGGTGACCTTCGTGAACTTCTCGGGCGGCGTGTCCTTGGGCAGGGCTGCGGTCAGGCTGCCCGAGAGCATCACGTCACCCGATTCCAACAGCACCTCGTTGTTGCCATCCTGCTCGAGCGTGACTGGGATGTCTCCGTCCTCCTCGCCAGCCGTTACCACAACGGCGATGTCCGCCAGGAGGATCGTGTCGATTTCGTCGGTCGCCGGGTTGGGTCGCGAAGTCTTCACGTGCAGCACGGGTCCGTTCAGCCCAAGCATGACCACCGGCGTGAAGGTCACCCCGGCGATGTTGACCGGATGAAGCCTGGGCTTGTTGCCGAACTTCAGCTTGTACGTGCACGAGCAACACACCGCCGCACACGCCATCGCGATGGTCACGCGGGCCAGGATCGTCGGAGGCGTTCGGTTCATCGAATGTTCCTTTCGGCCAGGCGTGGCCCGTCTTATGAGCTCGCCACCAGCGCCGGGAGACGCGCAACAGTATCATATCGTCCCGGGCAGCCGGGTCCACTGTAACCGCGGCCGGCCGGCTGCGACCTGGCAGGAACGCCAATGCCGATTGACGAGCCTTCCTGGGCGGGGTCCAAGCATATCACGGTTGAAACAGACAATAAATACGGCAGTAAGCCGTTGGGTCTGGGAAAGTAGCCGCCAGGGGGCCGGCCCCGGCTCGTCCGCGGCGAGTGGCCCTCAGCGGAGGAAGTCATCGGCCGAGACCTGCCGGGCGACGGGCCGGACGATTAGTCGCCAAGCCCAATGCTTGCCCGCCGGCGGGGCAACGGGCAGCTTTTCTCTTCAGTTCAGGCCAGCCGGGCCCGATGTGTCCGGGCGAGCGCAAGGACCTCCCCCAGGCAGGACGACCACATGGCCAGCCAGACGGCTGCAATCCATCTTCTCTCACCCGGTGCGGACACGAACGGACCTGCCGCCGGGCGGGGCCGATGCCGGACCACAGTGACATATTTCGACCGAGCGTTCCCTTTGGTCGCCGACGTGCCCGACAGGCCGATGCGACTGAGCGAGATCGTGCCTCTGGCCTACGCGATTTGCGACCGGCTGGTGGCCATAGCGTCCGGCATGGCCAAGGAGGCAGGCCAGGCGATTCATTGTCGCAAGGGATGCAGCGCTTGCTGCCGGAGATTCATGTTGGGCCTGTCTCCCCCCGAGGTGCTGTTCCTGCTTGAGGCAATGGCGACCATGCCGCCTAATCTTCGTCAACAGGCGTCCCAGCGGCTGGAAGCGGCCACCCGATCCTTGCAGGCCCGGGGCATTCCGGCGGCCCTGGCGCAGGCCGATGACGATCGGGCCGCTCGGGCCATACTGAGCGATTGGTGGGAAGACAACAGGTTTGACTGTCCGTTCCTCGTTGATGATTCCTGCGCGATCTACCCTATTAGGTCCATCGTTTGTCGGGAGTTCGCTTCATTGTCTCCTCCGGCGACGTGTCAGGCCTCGCGGACCGTGCCGATGGCGAAGGCCTTCAGCATGATAGAAGTTCTCAACCACCTGTGCGTCGATCTCGACGTGGCCGGCGGGGCGACGGTAGTGCTGCCGACGATGCTCCTGTGGGCCCATCGCAAGAAGCAAATCGCCTCGCACACCTGGCCCGGCCCCCAGCTCGTCGATGGGCTGTTCAACGCACTGACTCAGGTGGCCAGTGGCGCGGTTGGTCAGCCGGCCGGATGACGCAGCGGATGGTCGCCAACTATCACCGCATGATCGACGTTTGCGAGCAGCTCGCGCCCATTCCATAGCCCGCTCGCCAGCCCTTGGTTGCGGGATCCTCCTGTCTGCCCTACAGGTCAGGCCTTCCCAGCCTATTGCGCACCTCCGGCGGAAAATCCTCCAACATTCGCTCCGATGATGCACACTCCTGGATACAAGTCCTGCACATGAGCTCGGGCGTATCCCAGTAGGGGGTTATGTGATGGTCGCACGCGGACACATCATCCAGATGATACTCCATCTTGCACTTCATCGGACACTTGCTGATGCACGGAGCCGCGCAGGAGGAACACTCTTCATGATATCGCTCCCCGTCGTATGTGGCGTACTCATCGAATTCCAGATCGCTGAATATGGCGTCGATCTTGGCGTTGAGTCCGAATTTGTTGGTGAACACTAATGATTGCTTGGCAATCTTGCCTAATCCGGCCAGCACGGCTAGCTGCTTTCTGTTTATCTGATAATCGTCATAGCCAAAATGATCGCCGGACCTGCGTTTGAGAACACCAATTATCCTTGGCGTAAGCGATTCCCTGAAGTAGTAGTCTGCGGCGGCTGTAGTGAAAATCGCATATACGATCACCGATTTGACGAAGGCAGGTGGAACGCCCGAGTACTTCCTGTCGTACTCGCACCAGACGGGCGATATGTCTGTTGTTCTTATTATGCCGATATCGTAGGGGATGGTGTGTTCGTTCGCTTCGCGAAACGCCATATCGATATCGGCAATATTCATTAGTCAAGCAAGCTGGGCGAACAAAGACACACTGCCCTGGTCCGCCCGTCCTTATGTAAGATTCACCGGCTGGTTGGTCTTGGCTGATTCCTGCCAGGCGAGGCACAGTTCGAGAATCGTTGCCGCCTCTTCAGCCGGCATCTGGAAGGCGCCCTGCCCTCTGAGGCCACGGACCCAACTGCACATCTCCTCGTAGACCGAGTCGGACTGAACGGCACTGCGGGTGGTCTGGCCGTCGGCCTTGTAGACCGTGTATTCGCTGCGGACGGCCTCGAAGAGCCGCAAAACGATGTTGCCCTCGCTGCCGACGAGCTCGACCTCGGTCGAGGGGTACGGCACCTCCGTGGAGAACTGCACGTCCATCGATCCGATCGTTCCGTCGGCGAAGCGCACCGTGCCCTTGCCGTTGTCCATGTGCGGGTACACGGGGGTCATGTAGTTGTCGTATTCGGCGTACGCGCGGACCGGCTCGGAATCGACGAGCCACTGAAGCAGACCCGAGCAGTACCAGCCGAGCGAAATCTCCGGCCCGCCGTTTTCGGGCAGGCGGTACCAATGGCCTTGTGGCATGGATTCCGGCGTGAGGTGCCCGTGCTGGTGCAGCACGCGGGCGGTGTGCAGCTTGCCGATTTCGCCGCTGCGGAGGAGGTGGCGGACCTCGCGGACGCCGCCATTGAAGCGAGTGTGCTCGGGGACGGTTATCGAAACGCCGTGCTTCTCGCCGGCTGCGACGATCCGCCGCATCTGATCCATCGTGACGGCAGGCGGCTTGGTGGTGAACACGTGCAAGCCGCACGCGGCGGCCGTTTCGATGTGGTCCGCCTTGCGGCCGTACTCGCCGAACAGGATTGCGGCGTTGAGCTTCTCAGCCTTGGCCATCTCCTCGATGCTGTCATACGGCGTGATGCCGAGTGCGTCGACGAGGTCCCGCCGGACCGTGCCGTAATTAGCGATCGCCATCGTTTCATCGTCGACCAGGAACGCGCCTGCGACGACTTCCACGTCGTCGAGGCCAGCCAGCACCTGCGTGTAGCACATCGGGTAGAACCACCCGCCGAAGTCCACCATTCCTATTCTCAACGCCATGATCTGCTCCTTGCTGGGCCCAAGCGGGCTACTTGCCGAAGCCGGGAACCTTCACTGTCCGTCCTTCCATGGCCGACTGGTGCCCGCACAGGCCGGGCGCCGTGAACGACACGGCCTTGTGTATGTCGATCGGCGACGGTGAGTCGTCCAGAATACACTGGACGAAGTCCTGTACGACATAGGCGCTGTTCTCGTAGTCGGCGAACGCCTGGAGCGAAGGATCGAGCTTTCGCCGCTGCGCGGGCTTGTCCAGAACTTGTGTTTCGGCCTTGGTCAGCAGCTTGTCGTTCTCGCCGCCGACAACGTACGACACTTTCGTGCCGCACAGCGTGCTGGGCGGCTCGTTTTCCTTGCCAAAGGCAGCGACAAAGCCGATCGTGATGTTGGCCACCGCGCCGCCGGCCAGGCGGAACAGGCCGCTCTCGCAGATGAACGGGTTGCCATGAGGCCGGCTGAACGGCACGCCGTACTTGGCGACGAACTCCGCCTCGTCGTGCTCGCAGCCGAACGCCGTCACCTCCGTCACGCGGTCGTCCAGGGCCGTCAGGATCGGCCCGGTCGAGTGCTCCATGTAGTAGAACGGCGGCATGCCGTACCGCCAGGTGTGCTTGGCCTGGCTGTAGATGCCGTCGGGCGTGTCAGCCTGGCTGAAGTAGTCGTTGCCCATCAGCGGGCCTGAGAGGTCCTGGAACGTCGTCCGCTCGACGTAGAACACGTCGCCCATCTCGCCGGCGGCGTGCATCCGCCGCACCTTGGCGACCCATGGGTCGTAGGTGGGCGTTTCGGCCAGCATGTACTTGCGGCCGGTGCGCTGGACGGCGTCGATGAGGTCCTGACACTCATCGAGGCTCCAGGCGGTCGGCACGGCCGAGAGGACGTGCTTGCCGGCGTCCAGGGCCGCGGTCACGTGCTCGGCGTGCAGCGGCCCCGGCGTGAAGACGCCGATGGCGTCGGCGTCGCTCGCCAGCAAGTCGTCGTAGCTCGTAAACGGCTGAGTGCCCTCAAACCAGCCGGCCACTTCTTCGGCCCGGCCCGGTCGGAGGTCGCAGACCGCCACCAGGTCGCTCTTGGCGTACTGGTTGAACACAGCCGCCCACATGCCGCCGAAATATGTGCCCAATCCCGCCACGCCGATCTTCAGTGCCATGATGTGTTCCTTCCGTGCAGTTAGTGTCTGTGACGTTCGAGGATCTCGCGCTGCACCTCGCAGCTGAGGGAGACGAAGCGGGCGGAAAAGCCGCCCACGCGAACGATCAGGTGATGGTATTCCTCAGGCCTTTCGAGGGCGGCTTCGAGTTCGGCTACGTCGGTGGTGTTGCCCTGGAAGATCATGCCGCCGCCGCGGCGGAAGGTCTCGAAGACCGCCCGCAGCGTGGAGAAGTCGATAGTCTCGGCGTCCATGTCCCACATGGTCGACGCGCCGCCGGAGATCAGTGCCGTGTCGAGTTTCAGGCAGGAACTCATCGCTGCGGTCAGGCCCTTGCTCATGGCGAGCGATTGCGGCGTCAGGCCGTGGCCGATCGGCTGGCGGGCCCTGCGACCCTCGGGCGAGGCGCCCAGAGCGCGGCCCATCTCCGGGGCCCACACGAACGTGAAGATGATGGGGCGAATCCGCTGACCGTGGCGGTTCGTGAAGGCGGCGAAGATCTCGCCGATGCTCTGGAGAAGGCGGTTCATCGTGGCGTCGGCTTCGTCGTGGTCCTGGCCGAACTTGGGGATATCCAGCAGCTTCGCTCGCAACGGCTCGTAGCCGATGAAATCGGCCTTTAAGGCGGCGATTAGTTCGTCGGCCGTCACGAGTCCATCGTCGAAGACGGCGCGCTTGATCGCGTAGAGACTGTCGGCTGCGTTTTGCAGGCCCAGCAGCGCGCCGCCGTAGATGCTGTGCCGCGCGCCGCCGTCCTGCTGATCGCGGCCGCGCTCGAAGCAGTCGCTGGTCATGGACGATAGCAGGAACGTCGGCCGCCAACGGGCCATTTCCTCGCTGTAGATGTCCAGCTCGCGGAACTTGGTGTTCAGCACGCGGGCCATCTGTGTCTCGAAAAACTCGCAGAATGCGTCGAACGATTCGAAGTCCTTCAGCGCGTGCGGCACGGACAGCCGCTCCACGTCAAACAGCAGATCCCGCCCACCGGTGATGCACAGTTCGAGCGTTTTCGGCACGTTGTACCAGAACGAGAACTGTAAGTCGGAGTTCATACCGTGGGCGTTGATCTCCATGCATCCGCCGCAGTGATAGAGGGCGGCGTCCTCGAACGCCAGGCCGCCGGTCTCGGTCAAAGCCTCGATGATAGGCTCGTCGACCAGGAGTTGGGCGCGGTTGCCGCCGGCCAGCAGGTACTGCACGCAGCGGTCGACGTATTCGGGAGGGCTGCCGTCGTGGATGCGCGCGTAGACCGACGGATGCGTCAGGTCGAGCTGCTCGATGGCGTCGAGCATGAGGTAGGTCAGCGGGTTGGTGGTGTCGGCGCCGTCGGGCCCGACGCCGCCGATGATGATCGAGCAGACGAAGCCGTCCGCATCGTGCACCGGCTCGTCGATCTTGATGAACAGTTCGCCGACGAGTTCGGCCGCCTCTTCCAGCGTGATCGTGCCCGCTTCGAGGTCTCGCTTCAGGTACGGCCAGAGGAAGTAGTCGAGCCGGCCGGGCCCGTTGCCGCCGTAGGGATTCTCGCTCATCACGACGTTCCAGAGCATGTAGAAGCTCTGGACGGCCTGGCGGAAGTTCCTCGCCGATTGGGCCGGGACGCACTGCATGACCTCGATGCAGCGGGCCAGGTTGGCGCGGGTGTCGGGGGCGTCGGTCTCGGCCCACGCGCGCTGCAGCTCGGCCACGTGCTTGTCGTTCCAGGCCAGGACGGCCTGCAGGCAGATCGCCACGCCTTGGTAGTAGTCGCGGGCAGTGTCGTCCTTGGCCGTTTCGATCGCGGCGAGGTTCTTTTCGATCAGGGCGACCAGGCCGTCTTCCAGCGCCCAGTGGTAGTTCCACGCCACGTGGCCGGGCGACATGCCTTCATTGATGACGTAGGTCTGCCGCTCATGTGGCAAATGGCGGCCGACGATGTCGTGGGCTTCCGGCAATTCGTCAGCCACACGGGCACGGGCGGCGGCGTCCAGTGTGAAGGCCACCCACCGTTCGTCATCGCCGTACTTGGACGGCCAATAACGGTAATAATAGCTCTGGCCTTGCAGGCGTTCATTGGGGAACACGAACACCGTCTCGTTGGCCAGGGCATAGGCTTCGGCTCGGGCGTATCGCTCGGGGAAGGGCAGGTCCGCGTATCGCTCCAAGAATGCGTGGATCTGGTTATCCCGGTGCTGACTTCTCGGCCGGTCCGCGGCGTGGCTGGTCGCCTTGGCCGCCTGGAGAGCGAAGACGCGCTCGGGCAACATAACGCGGACGACGTGAGATGGATCTTGTACGCTCATAGGGGCTAGCCCGACACGTTAGCTGTTGGTCAACTCGGCCAGGCGGTCTTGAAGTTGACGGTTGAGCATCTCGGCGACGTCGGGGTGCTCGTTGAAGATGTTGTTGGTCTCGCCGGGGTCCACCTGGCGGTCGTAGAGCTCCATGGTGGCCTCGCGGAGCATGACGCCGTCGGTGCCCTTGATGAAGCTCCATCGCTCGTTGCGGATGGACTGGGTCCCGCCATGCCAGCCGCTGATGGCAAAGTCCCGGCGCTTCTCGATCTCTCCCCGGATCAGCGGCAGTAGGCTCTCGCCCTGGACGTGCTGGGGAACCGGGACGTTCAGCGCCTCGAGCAGCGTCGGCATGAGGTCGGGCGTCTGGGTAAACGCGTCGATGGTTTTGCCGCGGGTCAGCCCCTCGGGGTGGCGGACCAGCAGCGGGATGTGCGAGAGAATGTCGTAAGGCCAGGGGCGACACTTCTCGATGATGCCGTGCTCGCCGTAGAAATCGCCGTGGTCGGTCGTCCAGACAAGCAGCGTGTTGTCGAGCATGTCGTTGTCGCGGAGGAACTGGATCAGACGGCCCACCCAGGCGTCGACGAAGGTGATGAATCCCCATCGGACACGGCGGACGTGCTCGAGCTGCTCGTCGCTGAGATAGCCGTCAACGCTGCGGACCAGCGGCATGATGAGGTCCTTACAGCCCGCGGGCGGCTCGCCGTACATATGGTCGTACGGCGGCGGCGGGTCGATCGGATCGTGTGGAGCGAAGATGTCGCACCACAGGAACAGCCGATCCTTTCGGCCGAGGGCGAGCTGCTTTTCCAGCCAGTTGATCGAGCCCTGGACGACCTGCGCCTCGAAGTGGTCTTCCTCACGCTTCCAGCCGTGCTCGGCGCCCCATGGTGAGCGGTTGCGCATGTACAGCGCCAGCATCTCGCGCGCCCCCCACGGCTGGGCGACGTTGCCGTCGGGCGGGTCGATGTAGTACTTGTCGACGTCGAGCTTGGTCGCGACCGTTTCCGGCGCGATCCAGGGATCGTCCTCCTTGCCGCGGACCCACTGGACGTAGTCGAACCCGCGCCCGAAGCCGAACTTGGGCCGATGCAGATGATACGTGTCAGTCACCAGCGCGCTGCTGTAGCCCTGGTCCCAGAGAATCTCGGCGATGGGCACATCGGTTAGCCGCAGCGGCCCCCACGGCCGTTCGGGCAGCGTGTATCGCCCGGTGAAGTAGGCCGTGCGGACCGGGACGGTCGGCAGTCCTTCGGCGTAGTAGTTGCTGAAGAAGGTGCTCTCTTCCTTGAGCCCGTCGAAGACGGGCGTCTTGATGACGGGGTTGCCGAGGCAGGCGAAGTCATCCATCCGAAGCGTGTCACAGACGATCACAACGACGTTCACGGGCTGCTCCTTTCTCGATCCGAGAATGAAAGCTTAAGGATATCCACAAAGCCGGGACCAAGACAAGGCAATCACTGGACTGCGACCAGTTAACTGGTTAACTAGTCAACTGGTTGACTCGTGAATTGGTCGACTGATCGGGAGAGAACACACATGGCAAGACAATTGCCTGTACCTGCATCGCTGCTGATTGACGACGGGGCGCCGGTGAACCTGATGCACTGGCACTGCCCGTGGGAAACCCACGAGCGGCTGATCCCCAACCGGCTGGCCAAGCAGTTCGCCGAGCTGTGCGAGCGGCATGAGGTGAAGGGTAAATTCAGTGTCGTGCCCATGCCGGCTGCCTTGGGGCGGATAGATCAGAAACTCGCTGGCGTGTGCGAGCGACGGCTGGGCGGTTTCCTGGAAATCGTCCGCAGGCAGGTCGCACCGCGGTTCGACATCACGCCCGAGCTGCTGACGCACCTGGTGGCCTTCGACCCGAGCGACGGCTTTCAGCACGTTTACGAGGATGCGTGGGTCGCCCGTGCGTCTGCGGATGAAATCGCAGATTACATCGCCCTCGCGCTGAAGGTGCTGGCCAAGGTCGGCCTGAAGGCCAACGGCGTCACCAGCCCGTGGAATACCGGCCACACCAACGAGAAGACCTACGCCGAAGGCATCGGCCGGGCATTCGCTCGGGTCCAGCGCCGCAAGATGAGCTGGTTCTTTCGAACGAGCTCCGACGACAAGCCGTTGTGGCCATCCGTCAAATGGCGGGACCGCAAGCGCGGGCTGAAGGTCGTCTCCGTGCCGGTCAATGCGGGAGATGTGTTCTGGCACACGCAGTACGGCAGCGTCGCAGCCGCCAAGCGATCGGCCAAGCGGGGCGTCGATCAATTGCTCTCGGCTAACGGCAAGCAAGGCTGCGTCCGCGAGCTCGTCGACGCAGAGGCGCCCGTCACAATCCTAACGCACTGGCAGTCGCTGTTTTCCAACGGCCGAATGGCGGGACTCGCCGGCCTGAAGCTGCTGCTGGAACGGATGACCAAGCACCTGGCCGGCGAAATCAGATGGATGCGGTGCGGCGAGCTGGCGAAGTTGGCGCGGTAGCGAACAAGCTCCGCGCCGCCGAGCGTCGTCAGGCCATCTCAGGCCCAGCGATGATCCGCACGTCGTCACCGAAGGCTGACAGCTCGGCAATCCGGCTGGCCGGCAGCGTCGCTTCGATTCGCGCGGTGGCGCCGTCGAACGTCTGACTCTCGATGCGGGCGTGCCGCGCGATGAACTGCATCAGCTTCCCCTTGCCGCAGTCTGCGTCGAGCGTGACCCGCATGTGTCGCCCCAGCAGTCGCCCCGATACTTCCGCCAGCAGCGCCTCGGCCCCCTGCCCCGTAACGGCCGATAGGAGGACCGCCCGGGGGTATTTGTTGGCCAGCACCGTTCGCACGGCCGGGTCGGTGATGAGGTCGGTCTTGTTCAGCACGAGCAGGTGCTCGGCGTGGTCGACCCCTAGCTCAGCCAGGACCTCGTTGACCGCGTCGATCTGGTCGGTGACGGTCTCGCTGGAGGCGTCCGCCACGTGCAGCAGCAGGTCCGCCCAGATGGCCTCCTCCAGCGTCGCCCGGAAGCTGGCTACCAGGTGGTGCGGCAGGTCGCGGACGAAGCCGACCGTGTCGCTCAGCAGCACCTCCCCGCCGTCGGCCACCTGCCAGCGGCGGGTGCGCGTGTCCAACGTGGCGAAGAGCTGGTCCGCCACGAAGACGCCCGCGCCGGTCAGCAGGTTCATCAGCGTGCTCTTGCCGGCGTTGGTGTAGCCGACCAGGCACACGCCCGGCAGGCGCTGGCGGGAGCGGACCTGGCGGACCTTGCGGCGGTCGATGTCGGCGATTTCCCGCTTGAGCTGGGAGACGCGCTTCTGGGCGAGCCGGCGGTCGATCTCGATTTGCTTCTCGCCCGGGCCTCGCGTGCCGATGCCGCCCACCGCAGCAGCCGCCGTCGCCGCCCCGCCGGCGATCCGCTCCAGGTGACTCCACAAGTGTCGCAGACGCGGGTAGGTATATTCGAGCTGTGCGAGCTCGACCTGCAGGCGGCTTTCGGCCGTGCGGGCGTGGGCGGCAAAGATGTCCAGTATCAACTCGCTGCGGTCGAGCACCTTGCGTTCGGTGACTTCCTCGATGTCGCGGATTTGCGCAGGGCTCAGGTCGTTGTCGAAGATGATGACATCGACCTCGTTGGCCTGGGCCCGGGTGGCGATCTCCTTGGCCTTGCCCGTGCCGACGTACATGCCCGGGTGCACTTTCTTCCGCTTGGCGACCATCTCGTCGACGACGTCGGCCCCGGCCGTCTTGGCCAGGCTGCGCAGCTCCCCCAGTGGGTCCGTCGGATCGATGCGGCTGTCGGGCAGAACCACCGCCACCAGCAGCGCCCGCTCCGCCTGAGTGGATATGTCCGTTCGCTTCAACTCACCCATCGACTTGCTCATAGACTCCTTGTAAGAGGGCCCTAGTTAATTATAACGCGATTCGTCGCGGCCGGCAGCGCTGCCGGGTCTGTTCAGCCGAACATCCAGAATACCACTGGCATGACCAGCACGATGAACGACAACGTGTTAATCACGAAGATCGTCGCCGCTTCGTCCGCGTTCAGGTCGAACAGGCTGGCGATGCCCACGGAAGTCACCGCTGTTGGCATCATCGCCTCTATGATGAACGAGTTTCCTTCTACGCCCACCAGGGGCCAGGGCGTCCAGTGCGTGGCGATTAACAGCACAGCCGCAATCACCCCCGAAACGACAAATCGCAGCCCCGCCAGCGTGGCGATTACCGACAACAGCTGCCGCGCGTGCGACAGGCGCAGCCGCAACCCGATCGAAAAGTACGCCAGCGCCGTCGTCCCATAGGCCAACACCGGCATGATGGGCGCCCGGTCGAGCGTGGCCGGGTACGGCACGCGCATCGCCGAAAGCACCACGCCGGCGATTACAACCGGCAGGCCGATCGACCGCCAGTCGAATATGCTTCGCAGCATCAGCTGGCCCAGCGACCCGCTGGCGTGCGTGGGCGAGTAGTGCCTCGCGATCGGGTAGGCCACCAGCACCACGAACGGCGCCCACATTAGGCTGTAAATGCCCATCAGGCCCAGGCCCTTGTCGCCGTACAGCCCGAGCAGCACCAGCCCGCCCATCGTCACACCCGTGTTGACCATGCAGCCGTGGACGGCCAGCAGACCTCGCCGTGTCGGCTGTGACGTGACCCATCGCCCCACGACCACCGCCACCAGCGCCATGATCAGCATGTTCACCGTGCCCAAACTCGGCAGCCACGCATGCTCGATTCGCAGATTCATCTTCCAGATGGCTAGCGACTGAATGAGCGGGTAGCCCCCCACTATGATCGCCGCCATGAGCACCTTGGCCAGCCGCTCGCCCAGCAACCGCAGCCTGCGCGCGGCATAGCCGGCTGCCAGCGAAACCAGAATCAGCGCAGCTGAAGCTATGAGTCTTTCCGATGCTTCCATTGAGCCGATGCTCCGGGCGAAACTCCCGCGGCAGCGTACGTTCCCCCTCGCCCGCGGGCAAGCGATTTCACTGCACAGCGGGGCGTTGCGCGTGTTACTGTCATGCGCGGCGAGTCTGCCGGCCCGCCATGCACTTTGTGAGGCGGCGCCGGGTGAGCTATACTGCTCGGCATGTCACTGACGGTCACACTGCTTGGTACGGGCACGTCGGCCGGCGTGCCGATGATCGGCTGCACGTGTCGCACGTGCACCTCACTCGACCCGCGCGACCGCCGGGACCGCCCCGGCGCGATGGTGCAATACGCCGACGCTGCCGGCAAGCCGCGGACCGTGCTGCTGGACACGCCGGTGGAACTTCGCAGCCAGATGATCCGACACCGCGTGATGCGGATCGACGGCGTGGTCTACACGCACAACCACGCCGACCACGTGTTCGGCCTGGACGACCTGCGGCGGTTCAACGCCGTCATGGGCGAGGCAATCGACATCTACGGCGAGCAGGATGTGATCGACTGGATCCGCCGGACATTCGACTACGTCTTCCAGCCGCACGTCAACGTCAACGACTCGTTCGTGCCGACGCTCGAGCCGCGCACGATCCGCGCCCGCGAGGCGGTCGAAATCACCGGCCGGCCGTGGATGCCCGTCCGCCTGATGCACGGGCGCGTGCCGATCGTCGGCTACCGCGTGGGCGACTTCGCCTACTGCACGGATTGCAGCGAGATTCCGCCCGAAAGCATGGACCTGCTGGCCGGGCTGGACGTGCTGGCCCTCGATGCCCTTCGCCCGCGGCCGCACCCCACGCACCTGACTATCGACCAGGCGCTGGCCGTCGTCGAAAAGCTCAAGCCCCGCCGGACCTACTTCACGCACATCGCACACGACGTGCTCCACGCCGAGTTGGAAGCTCAACTGCCAGACCACGTCTACCTCGCCTACGACGGCCTAACCATCGAAGTGCAGGGACAGTAGCAGGGATGCAGGGGATTCAAGGGATTGCTGATTCTCGCTTGAAAGTGGTCCCAAGACGTGGCATGGGCGTCCTGCCCATACATCGTGCCGCCGCATGGCCGATCGTGCATTCTCACAGTCGTCGGCAGCGCAGTGCTGTTGACAACACAACCATCCCCCGCATCCTTGCTAAGAAACGTGCCTAAGTGACCGGCCCTGCGCCGCCGGCGGCGTGGGTGGCGAAGATCGGGCAGTGTCGGCCGAAGCGCCTGGCGAAGCCGCTCGCGACGGCGTCGATGACGGCGTCGGCTTGGCTAGCCTCAGCCAGCACGATCGCGCAGCCGCCGAAGCCTCCCCCTGTCATTCGCGCGCCGTACACGCTGGCCTGCTGCCGGGCAAGCTCTACCACGGCGTCCAGCTCCTCGCAGCTCACTTCGTAATCGTCCCGCAGCGACGCGTGCGAGCCGTACATCAATTCGCCGAAGCGGTGGTAGTCGCCGCCCTCGAGCGCAGCGACCGCATCCAGCGTTCGCTCAATCTCGCCAACGACGTGCCGGGCCCGCATGAGTTCCTTTTCGCCGAGCGTGCCGTCGGCCCCGGCGGCGTCCACCGCGGCGACGTCCACATCTCGCAGCATGGCCATGCCGAGCTTGGCTGCGGCGTCGTAGCACTGCTGGCGGCGGGCGGCGTAGCCGCCGTCGGTCAGGTCGTGCTTGACCTGCGTGTCAGCCACCAGCAGCACCAGGTGCGGGTCGTCGAAGGGGATTTGGCGGGTCCGGCCGCTGCGACAGTCCAGCAGCAGCGCCCGGCCGGGCCTGGCCATGATGGCGATGGACTGGTCCATTATGCCGCACGGCGTGCCGGCGAACTCGTGCTCGGCGGCCTGGCACAGCTTGGCCAATTCGCCGTCGGTCAGGCTGCCCTTGCCGCCGCCGAGGACAGCCAGAGCGGTCGCCACCTCCAGCGAGGCCGACGATGACAACCCCCCGCCGATCGGCACGGTCGAGTCCAGCAGTATGTCCGCCCCGCCGATGGCCTGCCCGGCCGCAAGCAGCCCGGCGATGACACCGCGACAGTAGTTGGCCCAGCTCGGCTCGCCTGGGGAGAGGGGCTCATCGAGCTCGACGGTCGCCTCGTTGTCGTCCTGCAACGAGACCAGCCGGACGAGCGTGTCATCGCGCGGGGCGAACAGCGCAACTATTCGCCGCTCGATGGCGATGGGCAGAACGAAGCCGTCGTTGTAGTCCGTGTGCTCGCCGATGAGGTTGACCCGCCCCGGCGCAGCCACCGCCCCCGCCGCCGGCCGGCCGAAAACGCTGGCGAAACGCCCGCGGAGTGATTGCATGTCCACCATCATGCGACGGACCGTATCCGCGGCGCCCGGTCCTGTCAAGACGACCGCGCAGGACGCGCTTCCTTGGCAGGGATGCAGGTTACTGCTCCTTTCCGTGTACGCTGACGGCCAGGCTGATCTTGCGACGAGCGCGCGCTCATGTACAATGCTCTTGCGGGCCGCGATGGTGGCGGCGGGATTGGCGATCGCCATCGACCGGGAGCCTATGCCGATGGTCTGTCCAAAATGTCAAGCGGCAAACGTAGGGACCGCGCATGACGTCCAGAGAGCGATTTCAACGGGCACTCGACCATGAGAGCGTGGACCGCCCGCCGGTGGACTTCGGCGCGACGGCCGTAACGGGCATGCACGTCTCTACGGTCAACAAGCTCCGTCAGGCGGTGCTGGGCGAGAAGGACTATCGCGTCAAGGTCATCGAGCCCTACCAGATGCTCGGCGAGATCGATGACGCCCTGGCCGAGGCGCTCGGTGTGGACGTAGCCGGCGCCATGCCGCCAAAGACGCTGTTCGGCTTTGCCAACGTCGACTGGAAGGAGCTGACGCTTTTCGACGGCACGGACGTACTCGTGCCCGGCGATTTCAACATCACCGAAGGGCCGGAAGGCGACTGGTACATCCACCCCCAGGGCGATATGTCGGTGGCGCCCAGTGGGCACATGCCCAAGAATGGTTACTACTTCGACGCCGTCTGCCGCCAGCAGCCGCTGGACGAAGACAACCTGGTCCTGGCGGACAACCTGGAGGAGTTCGGCCCGCTGCCGGCTGAAGACGTCGACCACCTGGCCGCCGCCGCTCGCAGCGCAGCCGAGGCGGACAAGGGCGCCATCCTCACGTGCCCGGGGGCGAGCTTCGGCGATATCGCGCTCGTGCCGGCGATGTGGCTGAAGCACACCAAGGGAATCCGCGACGTGGCCGAGTGGTACATGGCCACAGTAACGCACCGCGACTTCGTCTATCGGATATTCGAAGCCCAGTGCGAAATCGCCCTGGCCAACCTGGTGCGTCTGGCGGAGGCCGTCGACGACGACGTGCAGGCAGTCTTCACCACCGGCACGGACTTTGGCACGCAGAACGGCCTGTTCATATCGCCGCAGGCCTATCGCGACCTGTACCAGCCGTTCCACAAGCAGATCAACGCTTTTGTTCACTCCCGCACGAACTGGAAGACGTTCATCCATAGTTGCGGCGCGGTGAGCGAGTTGATTGGCGACTTCATTGAATCCGGGTTCGACATCCTCAACCCGGTGCAGTGCTCAGCAGCCGGCATGGATGCCCGCAAGCTCAAGGATGACTTCGGCAAGGACCTGGTGTTCTGGGGCGGGGCTGTGGATACGCAGAAGACACTGCCGTTCGGCACGCCGCAGCAGGTGGCAGACGAGGTTCGCCGGCGAATCGACATCTTCAATGTCGATGGCGGATTCGTATTCAACGCCATCCACAACGTCCAGGCCAAGGTGCCCATCGCCAATGTTTTGGCGATGTTCGAAGCATTAAGGAACTGAAATTCCAAGATACAAGAGACAAGATACAAAGAGCGGCGTTATCGCGGCTCGGGCCGGGAAGTGGACTGACCTTTGTATCTTGTGTCTTGAAATTTGAAGCTTTCGGCCGACAGGCCGGCGCTATGCTTGGCCAAACTCCGTGCGGGCGATGATCTCATCCTGGAGTTGCGGCGTCAGCGTATTGAAGTAATCGCTGTAGCCCGCCACGCGAACGACCAGGTCGCGGTATTCCTCGGGTCTCTCTTTGGCATCGCGAAGCGTGTCGGCTGAGACGACATTGAGCTGAATCTCGAACCCGCCGCGACGGAGGTAGGTCTCTATGACGCTACGAACAGCCTGACGGTCGGCGGGTGTCTCGAACGCCTTGGATGAGAATCGTACGTTGTGCACCAGCCCGCCAAGGGCCTTGCGGTGCGACCATTTGGTGGTCGACAGCACGCTGGCGGTGGGCCCGGCGGCCTCGCGGCCTTGGGCGGCGCCGGCGCCATCGGCCAGGGCCAGCCCGGCCAGTCGGCCATCCGGCGTGGCGATGGTTTCGGCGCCAAGCCAGGCGTGGTTCATGTGGCAGAAGAAGCCCGGCACGTACCGATGGCCGCCGATGATGCAGCTTTCGGTGACCTCGCACAAATAGTCGGCCCAGGCGACGGCAAACTGGTCCGGGCGGTCGTCGTCGTTGCCGTAGCTGGGCAGCTCGTTGAGGATTCGCTGCCGCAGCGGCTCGTGACCTTCGAAGTTGTCACGGCAGATCTTGTAGAACTCGGCCATCGTCAGCTCGTCGGTGCGGAAGACCAGCTCGTCGATGGCGACCAGTGAGTCGGCAAGGTTGGCCAGGCCTACGAAGGAGTTCTCCACCCAGTTGTAGCGGCACCCGCCGCGGTCGTGGTCCAGCCCTCGCTTCAGGCAATCGTCGATGATGCAACTGGCGAACGGCATGCAGCCGTGCTCGGTGCGGTGGGCCCAGCCGCCCACGAGGGCCTCGGCGGTCTCACGGACCTGCCCGGCGATGATCTCTTTCGCGCGGGCCTGTAGTTCTTCCAGGTCAGCAGCGGGGGCGCACTCGCCCTCGGCCTCGGCCCGCATCGCCTCCAGCAGCGCCCCGGGGCAGTTGAAGTAGCGCGTGGCCACCCAGATGTTGCTGTTGCCGACGGTCTTAATCTCCACGCAGGTGGAGTTCATGAAGTTGTGGCTGTCTTCGACGGACACGCCGTGGTCCTGCAAGCCGGCCGGGATCACCTCGTCGTTAAAGAAAGCTGGGTCGTTGATCCCGCTGGAGAGCATATCAATCGAGAACCGCATCAGCTCGTCGGGCGTGTTTTCGTGCCAGGCAATCGCCACTGCCGGGTAGGACAACCAGGTGGCCCAGCGGGCGGCCAGGCAGAGGTAGCTGAGCGTGTTGGTCACGTCGCGGCCCTGCCCGTCGCGACCGCCGACGATCACACCGTCGGCCAGGTTGACCGGGCAAACGCGGTTCAGGCCGATGTACATGCTGGAGATGATCTCTATTGCCCGCTGCGGCGTGAGGCAACCGGCGGCGACGTCGGCGTCGTAGAGCCGCCCGAGTGTGCGGTCCATCCGGCCGTAGCAGGTCATCACGTGGTTCTCGCCGAACCAGGAGACCACCATCACCATGAACATCATCTGGCAGGCTTCGTGGAAGGTGGCGGGCGGCTCGACGGCGAGGCGACGGCACATGTCGGCCAGTTCGCGGGCGTTGTCGTCGCCGAGGGCGTCGCACTCGTCGGCCAAGCGGCGGATGTAGGCGCCGAATCCCTCCATCGCAATGCGGCAGGAGTCGTAGAAGGTCTGCTTGTCGGCGTCGTCCTCATGCTGGCTGCGAAGACGAGCGATCTTGTCCAGCAGGCCACCCACGCCGAGGGTCAGGATCGTGTCGTAATTCGGATGGAAGTGGCCGGTATCCCCGCCGGGGTAGCTCGTGACCTTGGATATCGCCTCTTGAAGCTCCGTCGCCCGCTTCTCATTCACCTCGTCGCGCTTGCCCATCGTGGGCCTGCCGACAACCAGTTCGCCGGCTTCCACTTCCAGCGTCATTCCTTTTATCCGCGCGACGAAGCGCCTCGCTCGCCACAGCCGCCAGTCTTCGTCCTCGGTGTGCTCCTTCCAGGCTGCCATTTCGGCTTCCAGTAAGCCAAGCTGTGGCGCCCAGTAACTCCATCCGACGCCCTGAAGATACAGAGCCTTCTGGCGAAGGCGGGCCAGCTTCTCAGGCAGCACCAACGATACGGGCTCATCGATGCCCGGAATACGAATGAGCTTCTCGCGTTGACTGATCATGGACTAACCTGCCTTCTCCGTGTGTTTCCTTCTGTAGCGCCCGCCTGGCCTGCGGACGTCAGGGCCGAGGCGCAACGCAGCGAATTGTATTGATCTATCATTATACCACGGATCGCGGCAATAGTGTTGCCTGGTTAGCACCACAATGCCGCTATGCTTGTCCGGCCCCGCGCCCCATTCAGCCTGTCTAAAGACACGGCTGGACGCTAAAATCTCAGCCGACAGGCGCTCGGCCGCGATCTCCGGGCGGAGCCGAGAATACGGAACCGAAAACATGAAGCAAGTGCGCGTAGCGGTGATCGGAGCCGGCATCTGGGGCGCAACCCACATTCGCGCGTACTGCCAGCACGCCTCGGCCGAGCTCGTGGCGATATGCGAC
>Ga0114919_10001544_pt1 | contig 18428 bp, 24 predicted proteins | sample BlataG_FD_88682 | JGI IMG/M metagenome (GOLD analysis project Ga0114919, IMG submission 88682) | Deep subsurface microbial communities from Black Sea to uncover new lineages of life (NeLLi) - Black_00105 metaG | ecosystem: Environmental > Aquatic > Marine > Oceanic > Sediment | place: Atlantic... | reverse complement strand
TCTACTATCTTTAAGAGTGCTTGTTGGACGCCCTCTCCGCTCACGTCACGTGTTATAGAGACGTTTTCACTCTTACGTGCTACTTTGTCTATCTCATCGATAAAGATAATGCCACGTTCTGCTTTCTCTACATCATTGTCTGCTTTTTGAAGTAATACACTTAACATGCTCTCTACATCGTCACCTACGTAACCTGCCTCAGTCAATGTAGTAGCATCAGCAACAATAAACGGAACATCTAAGTATTTGGCAACTGACTTTGCTAGTAATGTTTTACCGCAACCAGTTGGACCAAGTAATAGAACATTACCTTTATGTATGTCTAAACCTACTGGGGGTGGATTGAAGACTCGTTTATAGTGATTAGAGATCGCTACTGATAGTATTTGTTTAGCAGAGTTTTGTCCCACAACCCATTTATCCAAATGTCTCATTACAGCATGTGGTTCTATAGCCTTATTGACAACATTATCAACTTTAGCCGGTATTTTTTCTTCTTCTATAAGAGTTTGACAGAGGATTACGCAGTCTGAACAAATAGATACCTCATCTCCGACAATTAACTTATCGACTGATTCTTTTGACTTACTGCAAAAAGAGCAACTATCAGTTGTTCTATCTTTACTCATTTACTTTACTTCCTTTTAGTCTGAGCAAAATCTAACAGGCTCTATGTTTATTTGCGATGCGTTTTCTAATATCTTTGGGTCTTTTAATTGAATCTTTATCTTGTTAACTTGGATGTATTCTCCACTAAACATAGTTCCCCAATTGTTAAGATTCATGTATAATTCACCCATACCAAGCCTTCGTTGTCCAGCATCACGTTTTATACATCTATTTATTAAGACTTCATTACTTAAAGAATTAATAGTCATTACTACAAACATGTTTTCAAATGTCTGATGAATTTTTCTTCTAATTTTAGTATCTGTAATATAATAATGATGATTCCCCATAGGTCCAAATCTATAAAAGCCAGTACCCCATGGTGCCTCGCCATCATCGGTTAAATTCATCAGTTCTTCTAAAGCATTTAAATAATCTTGGTTCCAAGAATGCTGGTAAGTAATAGATAGATAAAACTCTCTTGCTCCGTTCTCGTGTATTTTGTAATCAATAATTTTAGTATTGATTGACTGTTGCGGGTGATACTTAAGAGTGTTATCAAATAACGCATCTAACTCTTCTAGTTGTTTAAAGTAAGATTCTATTTGAAGTTTAGCATTGTGGCCATCAAAGTTTGATGTTCCTTCAGTTTGACTGAGAATAAAGTTTTTTAATTTACTTGAGGCGACTGTGATATCAAGTTTGACAAACTGTAACTCACCTAAAGGATAATGCTCTAAGACTTCTTCCTTAACGATGTAACCTGCACTATAAGTTAAGACTTGATTAGTTATTAATTTACGATCAACAACTGCTTTTTCAGAATCAACAATAACACCAACAACAGTTTCTATTGCTAAGACTCGTGCTTTTTGTTTTGCTTCTTCTAATGTGAAACCTTCTCCAGTTACTACGATTGCGTATACTGGAGAAGATATGAGTAGGAGTAAGAGAAGGATGCTTCTCATATGATAACTCCTGTTTTAGTTAAAGTAGTTAGAGATTTCGTTTTGAATTTTTTCTGAAACATCTTTGTTCCAGACACCAGTTACTTGAAGTAATTGATCATCTGCTTTGTCGTACTCATATCCCAACCCTCTAATGATAAGTTGTGCTTGAGATTTAATCATTACTTGAATGTCTCTCTTAGAGGTGTTAGAGTTTGATGTAACTGCAAAGTTCATATTAGGATTAGGATCTCTCGGAGCAGTTGCATCTCTGCTTTGCATTCCGATAACTGCTGGAATATCAGGTCTAGTTCCTGCGTTTTGTCCAGTCCCAGCGATTGGGTTTCTATAAGTATCATCTTGCACTTCGTTGCTCGTACCAAAGATGTTAGTTATTGTTTGAGTTTCAGTTGTGCCTTCAATGAACATAGCAAGTCTTGCCTTGACCATTTCCTCACCAACTACTTGGGCGTTGCTGGCGTTCATATTTGTTCCACCACCTGTAGGAACTGTAACTATGATCTCTATACCTTTAAGAGTTCTTTCGTCACATCTTAGTCCTAATGAAGGGAACCAATCTCTATCGATACATTCCCAGTTGACTTTGATACCATCGTCTTCAAAAAATGTTGAAAACTCTTGGCTATTGATGCTCTTTCTTTGTTGAACATCTACTGAGTCAGCCTTGCTACCAAACATAGAACAACCTGTAGTTGTCAATGCTAGTAAACCAATCACTGCTAGTTTGTTTGTTAAATTATTCATATACTGTTACCCTCCTAACTTGGGTGTTTATTTAAATTACCGTTATTATACTGAAAATTACGAGAAGAAGCAATGTATTTGGGTAAAAAATTTACCCTTTATTGTCAGTTAGATAAATTTCAATCTGTTGACGTTCAGAATCAGATAGTAAATCAACATCATATTCACCTGTTTGTATTTTAGAGACTAAATGCTTGATGTATTCCTCATCGTATAGGTAAGTATCAGATATTTCTTTTTGTAATTCTATCCAATTATTGCCTTCAAATTTATAAACACGGTTTGCCATTTGATCAACCCTAACAAAGATATCACCTTTAATTGCTTGTGGTGGAAACATTGTGCCAAACTTAGTGCTACTTGCCCTTTTAGAATCTATGTTTAAGAATAGTTCTGGGTGTAGTGATTTCAACGCATCCTTGTGAATTGATCTACCTTCAAGGTCTAGCATATAGTCACCTTCTGGTTCTGACTTAGCAATCTTTTCAACAGTGACACCATCTGTCTCTATCTCAGTTGCTATGATTGGTGGCTTAGGTTTTATTACTTCATCTATTACTTCAGGTTCTGCATCAAAGTCCATTTCTAATTGTTTTTCTACAGGCTCGGATACAGGCTCAATCACCTGATCTTGTTCCGCCGAGGCTTTGCCTTCTAGTATTTTTTGACTTTCTTCCCAATCATTTACTGCTTTCTTAGCCAGTTCGATTCTAGTTTGTAATGATGTAAAGTCTAATTCAGGTCTAGCAAAATGTTCAACTGCTTCCTCTAATTCTTGGTTAATCAGACTTTCTTTAAAAGGCTCAGGCTTTTTTAATGTTGGTTCTCCTTCAGGGAACTTTTCTTTTCTGCGTTGTTCAAATGTGTACTGACTTGCAATCAGCAATAGAACTGCTAGTGGGTCAAATACAAAGATGATGACCATGATTAACCAAGATACTGCTGTCTCTAATAGACTCGCATCAGCATCTTCGGTACCAGTAAAGAACTCAGCAATGTACCTAATAGGACCTACTTCACTCTCAACTAATCTAACTGCTTGTTCAGACTCAAATTTCTCGTCTTTAAGTCCATCGATTGTATTATAGATACCATCTATCTGAAGGTTCCATTCGTCAATCTGAGAAAGGTCATCGTCTTGTGATGATGTAGACTGATTTCTTAAACGATTAATTTCTGCATTGGCACTGTTGATTGTATTTTCTGCTTGTAGTCTATAACTATCGATGTTTGATTGTTGGTTATCGATATCTTCATCAATGCTATCACGTTGTGGCTTTTGTTGTTGGTATAAGACTTCTGCTTGAGCAACATAGTCAATAGTTTCTGTCTCTGCCCTTCTAAATGTACCGCCGGCATCTGTTTCAATGACTTCAACACCTTTGTTTCTTAATTCGTTTACTGCTGAGTCTAATGTTGCTAGTTGGTCTCTAAGTCTATCTATTTGACCTTGTGCATAATCAATATCATCTTGTACTCTATCCCATGCACCGTCTCTGATTGTTTCTTGTTGTGTAATAGAACTGGTTACATCAAACCTTGTACCAGACGATATGCCTGTAATACGATCTTCAAGTATTTCAATTCTGTTTTCTTCTCTAGCAATCTGTCCATCGATTCTCGTTACAGTTGCAATGGCTTCAGTAGCATTACCCGATGCAGTATCATGGGCTTTAGATAAGAATCCAAAGATACCAATTGATGTGATAAGCATTAAGACAACAACGGCTATACTTAAATATGCTTTTAGCCACCAGGTAGCGATTTGCCAATATCTGTGTAACCAAACTGCTGTAACAAGTTTGCTAACTTCTAGTACGCCGCCCATAATAATAATTGGAATAACAGCCGCCGAGAAGATTGCGGCTAAACCTGAAACCGAATAAAAAATTGCTACTCCACTAATAGTGAGTGCTGTAAATAAAGTTAGATAGGCTAAAAACATACCGTAATTGGTTTCCTTTTTGTTGTCGTAATAGTATTTAGCATGTTTCATGGGCTAAAATACGATTATTCTTGCTTGCCGGACATCAACGGAAATAGATGGCCGTACGCTCCGAGAAAGTCATTGTAAGACATTGTTAATCGTCTAGGGATACCAGGTCCCTGTTGAATCTCGTAGGTAACAAAAGGAGTGATTCCTTCTATGCCTGCTCCTTCTATTAGTCTGTCTCTGAGTTTGATTTCAAAGACCATAATAGAATCACCATCTGGAAAGGTGTGTTTAGAACCTACCAATCCATCTGGGATATTGGGCAGATTACTCATCCGCCCAATCCTTAAACGCTTCTTTAGCGTCCTTGATATTTTTTACAAACTCTGGGTCAGTAGAGATTGGTTCTGCTTCTTTAGCATCTTCAATAGCATCTGATTCGTCATGTTGAGTTGGGTGGTAAATTGGCTCTAAGTCATCTTGTAGTTTTTCTGATTCAGTCCTCTTATCAACCTTTGCAACCGTTGCCTCATCGTTAGGTGTACTTGGCTCTGTTTCTATCACTTCTTGTTTATATGTGACATCATATCCACCTTTGCGATCAGTCCACCAATCATCCTTATCTAACCAGTCCCAATCCATACTGAAAAAACTATCAGGATATGTTTCATATCCATAATCTTCTAAGTCTCCGCCATCCATTTCACCAGAGACTAACTTGTCAAAGATTGCTTGGCATCCTTCTTCTGTTTCTCCGTGTTCTAAGAACAAGTCTCTAATATACTGAAGGTCGATCTCAATACCATATTGTCTTTCGACTTGATGCCACTCACTTTTTATACAACGTACAACCTTAGCCATATTAGAATCCTGATGTCCAGTGAACATATGCGTCTTTACAGTCGTATTCTAAACAACAACATTGTCCGTTATCGCTATCTATAAAGTCACCGTCACCTGGCTGTGCTGGTAGCACGTCTGCCAATGTCATAATGTCTTCAACCAATTCTTTATCTATTACCATATTTTTCTCCTAAATTAAAGTATAACTTATTATACTCTTTCTTGTCCTATAAGTCAAGCCTTTTTAATGCTTCGACTTCTTCTATTAATAGTTGTCCTTGAAAGTAGCATTCACACTCGCTAGAGTCCCAACCGTTATCTAATAGATAACACACACCTTCGTCTTGGACTTCCTCTTGAAATTCTTCTAAGGCTTCACCAGTTTTAGATTTGTATCCTGACCAGTCCCACTCGACCCAACAACCATCCCACGATGAATCCATTTCGGATTCTTCAAAATCATTCATACACAATTCATCATCAAATTCGTCAGTCATTGCTTCGACTAACCATTCAACTTCATGTTCCTCTTGCGGAGTTACTGTCCAAGTACCACTTCTCCAACCAGTTTCAACTTTAATTACATCGCCGGTATCACCGTCATCATCTTTAAAGTACTCAAATTCGACATACTTTTTTTTGTACTTGTTAGTTATGCTATATTTTTTTCCTATTTCAATTTTCATATTTTAATTCCTTACTTGTCATCTCTGAATCTTACGAATCTTGGGAATCGTAGACTATATGTGCCATCTTGGTTTTGACTAATGACATCACAAAGTATTTCAGCAGTCTGACCAATCACTTCGTCTTTTGCTTCCCAGTATGAATCTCTGTCGCTGTCAGAAAAGCCAGAACCAACATTTACTTTTATAAATTTGCCATCGTCTGTGCCTTCACAAACTAATGCCCCTAATCTGCCCTCATTTCTGCCTGTCCCTTCTTCAAGTTCTACAACTTCTAAGTCAACAGTAATAGTAGGCTTCCATTTCATCCAGAAGAGATTACGTTTACACTCGTAAGGTGCTTCTAAATCTTTGATCATAATGCCTTCAAAATCAGCATTGACCATGTCGTTAGCATATCTCTTAAGTTCTTTGTTGCCTTCTTCTGTGTCTAAATCAACAATGATATGAGACATAGTTTCTAACGAACTAAGATCAGTAAAGAGAGGTGCTAAGTTATTCATTGCTGTAACACGTTTTCTGAATTGTGCGTTACAATGTCCACGTTGAAAGTCTGCTAATGGCATAACATCGAATACATGAAATACTGTATCATCTGATTTAGCATTAGTTTTTTTACGTGCTTGTTTCATTAACTCGTTAAATGATGCTCCAACAACTTCACCATCAAACACAAATCCATTTCTGCAATTGCCAATATCACTACCTAATAATGTAATGATTTTTCTTACATTAGCAGTTACTTGGTCTTCAATGTGTGTGAAGTTTTCAAAGATTTTTCCGTTACGACTGTAACATGTTGCGACTGGCTCAGGGTGATCATACATACCTGGCTCAAACGATACTACCATCAGAACTCTAACGCCATCTAATTTAGGCTCAAGTCTCTTGGTGCCTGACATTTCAGGTCTGCCTTCTGAGTTAGTAGCAAGTTGACATTTAAAGACTGGTACTTCGTAGTCAGTCTTCTTACAAACTTTGTTGATTGTAGCAACTGAAAAGCCTGCACGTAAATCTCTGCGAATGACTGGAGCACAAAAGTTATTCCATTCATCACTAGAAAATTGTAGAGACATCTTTGCTACTGCATCAATGGCCGCATTACCTGTTAACTTGCGTTCTTTAAGTTCTTCTAGCAGAGCAATAAACTCATTCCAAGGATTGGCATATTCTCTATCTGATTCCTGATTGTCTGGGATTTTTCTGACACCAAAGGTGACGTAAGGATTGTAACACATGCCAGCAAGTTTTAAAAACGTATCTGCATTATCACTGCCTAATGTGGCTGCCTCTAATGCTTGTGTTAAAACATCTTGTTTGTGAAGTTTTGAATTGCTTTCGTTTAATTTATGTATCCAACTTGCACTCATATGTGTCTCCTAAATATACTACTATTATATAGCCTATTGCCCATGATGTCAAGCCTTTGGAGTATAATTTTGTATCCAAAGTATAGCCGATTCTGCCCAAACTTGAGCCGTTAAAAATGACTGCGTGATAGTATCAGAAACGCCTTGAGGTCCTACCAATACATATGTACATACTAGATACCCTAGAATAAACCCAATTATTAAATTTTTCATTATTTTACCTCTACTTGTTGAACTCTATTAAGTTGAGTAACCATTCCATTCTCGTCTGAACGGTGACTCTTAACTGTGCCTCGAATATCTAAACTATCGCCAATTTTAGGATTAATTTTAGATGATCCAAAAAACACTACTTCCTCATTCTCGGTAACTGCTGTTATAAAATAGCAATTCCATTTATGAGAAAGAAAACTTTTTAATACAGTAACTTTAAGGTCAACTCTATCTTTGATTTTACCAACCATTTTGTCTGTTGTTGCTTGGGCAACTGTTTGATCTTGGACCTTACGAACATTCGATCTGATATAAGCAGAGGGCAGACTAGCGATAATAGCAATATCTAATTTGCTATCAAGCAGGTCTCTGTCTGCAATAGCCATTGCAGTCTTATCAAACTCACTCACATAATCATCAGTCAATAACTTAAAGGTCATTGCTTGATAATGCTGACGTACTTTGACGCCTTCGTTTTTATCAGCAACAGTTAAATGCTTTGAACCTTCCTCTAAAAGACGATACATGATTTCACGGTTAGTTTCTTTTTTAGACCCTTCAGGAACAAATTTAATGTACTCTTTGTTTAGACGTTGAGCCTTACATGCTACTGCCCAAACATCATTTGCTGAGTAAGTCATAGTATTTTTTGCTGATTTTCTGGCAAACATTCCTTATGCACTCCAATATGATTCTGAAAGAGTTGACATGTAGTGAGGAGTATTGATTCCCTCAGTTACAGTGATTTTTTTACCAGTACCTGGGCAGATGCCAGTCTTAGTAATCATTGGTTCGACATAATCTTCAACAGCAACAATCGTATAAGATGATGCAAATTGCTTATGAGTAAGACCAAATTGTGCTTCAGTAGCATCTCTATATGCATTATGCATATTAGCCATGTACTCTTTTTGACCATTTGCTACGCATTCAGCAACTTGATCGTATGCTTTTTGGTAGTACTTAACAGTTCTAGTGATACCTGCTTTAGCGGCACCTACTGTTTTATACTGAGTAGAAGCATAACTTCTTTTGTTAGGCTCTCTGTGAACTGATTGATCTGTGTTGTCGATGATTAAGTACATAATTTGTTTCCCTGTCTGTGTCATAATATAAGTATATTATACTGCCTTTCTTACCCAAAGTCAAGCCTTTTTTCACATTTTTTTACGAAAACCATACATTTATTGACATTCTTGTGCCTCGTGTGACCTTTTTCACATGGTGAGGGTACATAAAATTCGATGGAAACACTACTGCTTCTCCTGCCTTCAGTTTCACTTGATAATCGTCAAGTAAGATCAACTCGCCACCTTCATAATCATCATTTAACATGACAATGGATGTCAGTATAGGGTGTTCATTATCATGGGAATGATCATCATGCTTCTTCATTCCTACCCCTTCTTTATATCGATTGATACGTAAAGACTTGACTCCTGAGACTAAGTTGCTAGGTCTATTATCAATCTGAGGACCCATTTGAAGGCTATACTTTCCTATAGATTTAATCAGTTCATGTGTAATCATAGATTCTAGCAAAACATCTGTATCACAATACTCTACGCCCTCAGAGAATCTTGGATTATCTTTTTCTAGCCTATTTCTTTTCTCTGTGTCCTTCTGATCAACAGTAAAGTTTCTATAGGAATTATGCCATTGATGCTCATGCCATGGCAATTTATTAGTTGTTGTTATGATCTTTTGACACCACTCAGGAGTAAGTGTTTGATACACCTTAATGTAGTCTGTAAGATTCATTCCTTGCTTAGTCATAAATTGGCTCGTATTGTTCAAACAATCCTGTGTACCAGTATTTAAGTATTTTTTCTGCAGGTTTGCCTCTGATCGATTGTGAGGTACTTGGAAATGCTTCAGTGTGTCCATCATGCATCAATGTATCTGATAACCAATAACCAGTACTAGTTGTAGTCCCAATAAGATCAAACCATGTTTGTCTATCTATTGCCCTCAACACTCCTTCATACCAAAGGGCCTGTGCTGAAAAGTCTGGTTGTACTTCTCGTTGAATACAATCATATATTACATTGTTTAATGTGCCTTGGACACAAAAGCCATCTTCTATCCATCCCCTAGATAAGAATCCCATATGACTTTGTGCAAACAAGTCAAACATGAATTTATGATTGTTTTCTTCATAACTAGTATAGTCACCACAAACATGTCCTTGCCATTGACCATCATAACAATAAAATGCATTGTAAGCCCGTTCTATGTAATCATAGGCTCTGTTATCTATCATATCGACAGTTGTATCTTCAAGTTCATCATCACCAACAAACATTGGAAATCCTAACTTAATAATATCAACATTATCCCATACTCGTCTATCATTCCAAGTTATGCCTTCGCCAATAATTATCTTGCCATTGAATCTACTACGAACACCAGCAACGATTGTGCTTAGACGTTCCATATAGTAATTTCGTAATTCAGTCTCTTCTTCAAATGTTGCTTCCCTATTTAATCCTCGAAAGTCTATCCACATTGCTTGCCAATCAGCGGCTAAGGCATCAATGCCTATAAATTCTGCTCTGTTTGCTTCCCAATATATGTGTTGTTCATGGGCATCCATAATTTTAGTAAGCAATTCCATATCTACTAGAACATTACCACCAGTCATTGGAAATAATAATCGATTCATATAAGTGCCGTTTGCATCAGCCACTTCCATGTTGAACTGCCAACCATAGTGAACTTCCATACCAAACTGTTTTGCTGTCTGAGTAATAAAATCAACTTCTTCGTCAGTGATATGTTTAGTTGAATGAACAACTTCCCATGTTTGTTTGCTATCGTCCCAACGTCCGAAGTTGTAAATTTGAACTGACGTAACTCCATGATCTCGCAGTCTTCTTATTGTTTCTCTGTACATTAAACGTATATACTCAGTTCTAGTACAATTAGCGACCACAGAAGGTTCTTTCGATTTGTAAGTATCATATATCCATCCTAGCCCATAGTCTTTAAGACCAACACCTTTGATGTGATCGTTACCAAAGTAATTCTGTGGTTGTTCATAATCAAAGTCACCTAGATAGTTTTTTTCTATCTTTGCAGTGTGCGGGTTAGTGCATGATCCTTCACTGTCAGTTTCGTTTACAGTTATATCTATAGTCGCAGTTGCCCCTGAGCAATCAATAGAGAAGGTATAAATGCCAATGCCATCTAATGTAACAGATTCACTGCCATTGAGTGATTTAGTACCAGACCATTCGCCTGATGCTGTACATGTAGATGCTTCGGAAGAATTCCAATGCAATGTTGTGCTATCTCCCTTTACGACTTGATTAGAACTTGCAGAAAATGACACTGAGGCTGTAGTATTGTTACCACCATTACCAGAGTTGCCACCCCCTGTTGCAGTGCCACTAATAGCCGCCAACGCAACATCAGTTCCACCGCCGCCACCGCCTCCACAGGCAGTCAGTGCTATTGTCATAATAACTGTATATAATTTATTCATAGCCATAGTTCTCTGTGTGTGTATAAACTATTATACGACCTTTGAACCTGGATGTCAAGCCCAAAGATAACTTTGGGCTATTGAGGGATTGTTACGAAATTGAATTTAGTGAGAAAATTATGATGTATAGAATTGCTGAACCAATAATTGCGAAACCAATGCTTTCACATATTTCTCCGCCATTGCATCCAAATAAACTATCGCCAATACTGCGTATGATTTTCAAGTTTGTTACTCCTGTGTGTGTGCTTCTTTGAGCAGGACCACCCTGCATTTCTATTTATACCAAGTATGACATTATGATACTTTTCGTAACGGACCTTACACTTTTATGTACGTAAAAGTGTCATACTTTGTCATACATTATTTTGTGGCGTCTAAGTATTCTCTTAGGTTGCCATGTAAAGTAATCATCATTGCTGTCTTATGATCATATACTCTAATAAAAGGTTCTCCCTTTGCCCCTCTAACCTTATGAACACCTAAGTAATAAGGACATTTAATCTTTTTAATGATTTCTTGTACAAATGCTTCTGGAGCCATAATTCGTTTTCTATGCATTGTTTTAAGATCCAGTCCTAAATCAAAATCATAGTGTTCAAGTTTTGCTAACTTAAACATGTTTAGTCCTTCATCGTTAAGTCTTAGTCCTTGCCCACCTCGACCAGTTAGCCACCATTTAAAAATGACTTGATCTATTGGCATTGAATGATAAGGCCCTCTTGGTAGAGCATCGAGTACTGCTTCAGTGTATTGTTGTTTATTTTTCGGAGATGTCATCCGGATATACTATTCGTCCGGCATTTAAAAACACTACAGTAAACTTATCAGTTTTAAATTGAGCATTTAATTTACGACAAAGATTCCTTGCATGACCTGGATTAGAAAAACTAGTCTTTTTGTATTTTGGTGCCGCATCACTTGTTAAGTAGTGGGAAGATTTTAAATTGATTGGTTGACCGTCATAGTATACAGCCCAAATGCCAGATGCTTCGATAATCTGATCGCACTTATATGTTTCTTTGTCAACAAATTCCAGGATGACTGATGGTTGGCTCCTACTCATTTGAATGAGCCGCCTTTAACTTGTACTGAAATTGTTTCTTCATTCGTTTTATTCTCGTTATTGAACTCATGTAAATCTGCCAACAAAGTTGCTATATCGTTTCTGAGTCCTCTAGCCTGATCAATAGTCAATACAACAGTATTGTTCTGTGTACTTTCCATAACCGACATTTTATTTATAAAATCCTTAATATGTAACATTAGTTATCATTATACTATATTTATCTGATTTTTTGCTTCATCTTTAGTTTTAAACGGTCCTTTAAAAGGATATCTTTGTATAAAAATGTATTTTGGACAAAAGATAACTTGTTCTATTCCGTTATGTTCAACTACAAAATACCCTGCGGCATGGAAGCATTTACTCTTTTTAGTCTTTGTAAAGACATGCAATCCACGTTTAACATCGAACACTGAATTATAAGTTCTAGCAGTTGTAGGATATTCTGGATAAGGAGTTGTTTCTGGTAGTTCAGTTTTCTCTGGTGTGATAAATTTTATTTTAGTTTTCTTCTGAATATCATCAGTAGTTGCAAATTCAAATACATCATTTTGTAATGTGACGTTAAACGTTCCTATATTATTTGCACAGACATTTCCAACTTTGTTTTTCCCGTCTGTTAAAATCCAAAATTCATCGGTAACTGGCTTTGCGGTTAATTCTACATCTAATATCATTTTATCTCCGTTAATATTGTTATTGTTAGGCATGAATATACCTTCCTTGATATGGGGTGTTCAACCATTTAGCATAACTATCTGCTTGATCACTTATTCTGTTAAGTTCATACTTGCCACAAAATCTCATAAAGTGTACACCAACTTGTGGTATCTCTTTATTACGTTCTAACGCCTCTTTAATGCTATTATCAGTTGCATTTCTGCGTTCAATCGGCTGTGCTGTAAGATCAATCAATGTGCGATTGCGTTCATAATCATCACGTACTCTATGTTCCTCTTCATTGTGATCTACCCAACGTTGTAACATAATGTTATTCCAGTTGAAACCACCTTTGTCTTTGTCAGCATATGCTTCTAACAAACCTGTCTTATTCTTAGTACCCTTCTTACGTACACCTGGATATGCACTGAACACGTTATCACTAGTATCACCACGCATACACTTCTCAAACAATAGATACTGAGGATCTTCTAATGTCTTGTGCTCCTGAGTCTTTTTATCAATGACTGGTCTGCCTTTATCATCAAAAAAGCCATCGATTGTTATTAGATTTTTAGCAACACCATTATACATGTGAACTGATTCAGATAGTAATTGATAATAGTCTGTATCAGTTGAAAGAATGATGTGTTCATCATCAGGATGCAATGCAATGAAACGTGCTATGCAATCATCAGCCTCTGCATTCGGATCACGTAAGACTGTTACATTAGTTTTCTCTAATAAAAATTCAATCAATGTTTCGTATGTCTCCCAGAACATTTGACTTTCTTCGACTTCTGCTTCTGTCATAGATTGTTCTTTAACTTTACGATTTGCCTTGTAAGGCTTGTAAAAGTCTTTACGCCATGAATGACCTTCTAAACAAAAGACTACATGATCAACGCCATAATTGCGGACTGCTTGATTAACTGACCCTAGAGTCAGATGTAAAGCCATGCCTATCTTTTCCCATGTATTAGCATTATAGGATGCTACATGCTTGGCACGAAAGAACGTGTTCATTGTGTCTATCAAAGCGTATTTCATATACCAGTACTCTTATTTATCATAATATTCGTATATTATACGCAATAAACTAGCAGAAAGCAAGCCTTTATGGGTAAAAAGGGTAAATTAATCTTGGGGTGGTGGAGGAGTAGGTGGTATATATGCTTGTACACCAGAGTCTTTTGTAGGTTCAACAAACCCTTCTGCTTGTGCAACTTCTTGGTTATTAAAGAACTTATGCATTTCTTCTATTAGAAATTTCCTAGCCTCAGGATTAGATAAATCCATTCTGCGTTCATTAATAAGTGTAGTTTGATGAGACTTCCAAGCATCGAGTGCTTTTTGTGAAACAGTCTCCATCAAATCTCTGCCTGCTTGTCCTGGCAGAGGCGGAAATGACATCGCTGGTAACTCTTCTTGGTACTTTTTACAAAAGACTACAGTTTCCATTAACTAATCTCCGACCTACCGTCACCTAAATCTTTACTTTGAACAACTCTCATATCTGCACCAGTGATAGGATCAACGTCTTTTCTATTATGTGGGTCTGCTTGTTCTTGTTCCCATGTTTCTAATACTACATTACGACATACTGTTTTAAACCAACGATCAACAATTTGTTCGTCAGTATCATTGTCACTATCTTTGTATCCTTGCTTGATAAGATTTAACAGAAACTTATCATTCCAATCAAGTTCAAAAGCACCATTGTTAATATCTTCTGGGTCTACATCTACTTTAAGTATATCAACCCAAGGTTCACCGGCCCTTGTTGCTATCTCTTTATCTGATAGTTTAGGTGCAGATTTTTTCTTTGTTGTCTTAGGTTCAGGCTTTTTCTTGCCAAACATACCTTTTATTTTATCAAACATATAGTTCCTCACTGTCTATGTATTTAGAGACGTTATCTTTACCCGATATATTTTTCATAAATCCTGGAGTCTCTCTCGCAGTCCATTTAGCAAAGTCTTTTTTGTATACTCTGTAGTAATTCTGATAGGCGTCAATGGCATCATGTGTTTTGACATCATCTGGCATGGCTTGGGGAGGATCAACAAAGTCTGCACTTGCTATATTGTTGGGTAAATGCTGTAAGATATCCTTGAGTTTTTCTTCTGTTAAGTGTGTTTTGCCATACCTATGAGTATACTCATTGCATAACGCAACGAACATATCATATACAAATTGATAGTGTGAATCACTAGATCGAATCCAAATATTTGAAGGATGATTGATATGTGATGCCTTGTAGAGAACATTCTCCATGTTACTGTCATTGAGACGCCAACGTTTGATACGTCTATTGTTGGCTGTTCTATCCTCATATAAGTCGCCATCTAATACTCTGTGAGCAGTAGACATCAACTGGGCATACTCAATAATCATTTTGACTACATGTTTGTCACAGTGCAGTTCTGCTGATTTAACTGGGTCAGTATCTAAATAAAATATGTTCATAACTTTCTAAAACCTTTTAATAACAATGATAAATACATTAGCATACTACTCTTAAAGCGGACAATTAAATGAATGATATACGTAACATATTAGATATACTAACAGAAGCAGAGGCTGAAGTCAAGCCTATTTTACCCGAAGGTAATCCAAGTGCTGATGTATCAGACTTAACTAAAGCCAATACTAAGTTTGCTAATAAAGGAACTGACACATGGAACAGTGTCATTCAAGGTTGGGACGTTTCAACACTCCCTGAGTTCGTAAAAGATGAAGGTTTTACTCCCACTTACATAGATTTAAATAAAAAAGAGTCAGAAGAAGAAGAGTTAAACGAATATGATTCTACTGTTCGTTATACAACTAAGTGTCCCAAATGCTTAGGAGACGGTATGAAATTTGGAAAAGAAAGAACGTCTCCTATCCAATTATGTGATGAATGTTTAGGTTGGGGAAAATTAGGAGATGGCGAGCCATATTATGGTCCTAATGTCAACCCAGCCAAAGAAGATGAAATTGAAGAGTTAAATTCAAAAATAAGATTGAATCGCCAAGAATTTGAGCCTGGTCAAAAAGAATTTGATTTTGAGCAAATCGATGAAGTACTAGATGCGCCTACTAAGAAACTAGATAGAAAAGATTTATCAGATTACTTAGATAGAATTATCAATCAAAAGAAAAAGAAAACTGACAAATACAAAAAGCCGTACATACATAGATCAACTGTAAAAAGAATGGTAAAAGGGCAAGAACTATTAGCATCAGATAAACAAGTTCCTATCGTTAATCAGAACGGTGAAACTTATGACTTAGAAGCATTGGCGGCAGATATTACTGTACGTCCAACTAAATTATTAAAACAAAATGCAAAAATGCAACATACTGAAGGTCCTTATAAGGGCCAAACTGAGATATATTTTGATCTCGGACTACCTGCATTAAACGGTTTAGGTTACAATGAAGAAAAGAGAGAATTCGTAGAAATTAATACATGTCCAGGTGCAGGTGAATGTAAAACATTCTGTTATGCACTTAAAGGTGGATATGTACAATGGGAAAATGTAGCAATTAGTCAAACAAGACGTTTAAACTACTTATATAACGATCCAGTAGGTTTCTTTGAGCAATTAAACACAGAGATTGATATAGAAGCAAACAAACTATTAAAGTCAAAACAAGGTGAGACAGTCGTTATGGGTCTGCGTTGGCATGATGCTGGAGATTTCTTCTCAGAAGATTACTTGGAAGCGGCATATAAAGTAGCAATGATGCATCCTGATGTTAGATTCTATGCTTATACTAAAATGGCTTCAGTATCAAACGATTTACAAAATAGACCAGCTAACTTTATTATTAACTTCTCAGCAGGAGCATCTAAAGGACAAGAAAGAAAAATTGACTTCGGTACAACTAAGTCTGCTATGGTTGTCAAAAAAGAAATGTTCAACGATCTTCTTAAAAAAGACGGAAACAAATTAGCCAAAGATCCTGATGGTGCATGGCAGTTTAAAGATGATGAATCATTTGAAACTTTTAAAGAAAGACTAATGCTTAAATATCCAGGAATCAAACCTGATACATTGATTACATACAAAGAATTAATGCAGAAACCATTACCTGGTGCTTTTGGTCAACGAAATATGGTTACTCCAAAATGGAATGTCATAGTAATGTCAGGTGAAGGAGATGCGGCGGCTAATAGACCCGACGTGCTAGGCTCTTACTTATTAGAACATTAATATGAGTGGACCTATTCATTTCACTCCAGGACATCAACAACCTAGAGTTAGCAAAGAAGAATGGATCGAACTACAACAGCAATGTTCGTTGCTTACTGATGTTTGTAGTGAAATGGCTAGACGTTGGCGACTAGCAGGCGAACCTCTCAACAAAACATATCCCAATTGGCCACAAACAGGTACTCCAGATCCGTATGGCGGTTCTTTTTCATGGACAGCAGAAAATCTCTGTAACAGTGATATATTAACACAAAATCCCCTAAAGTTTGAAGACTACATTTTTCCTAATGGTTCGGCTGAAACAATGATATGGTCCTCTTATAGATATGGACCTGGCTTGGATAACATTCATGTAGAGCCTGCAACATTCATTACTAAGGTAAGAGGAAAACCACACGTTGCCTATGTCGCATTTAGAGGAACTCAGACTAAAGCAAACGGCGGACTTGACTTGCAATATGATCAATCACCTAATCCAATGGATGTACTCGGCGGTACTGTAATGAAAGGTTTTGAAAAATACTTTGCAGGATGCGGAATTAAAGCAGACGGAACAAGACCAGCAGACTCTGCTAGTGTAACAGTTCCAGGTAAAACATTATATCAATCTTTAAAAGATATATCATATAAACATGGCGGAACAGTAAAGGATTTAATCGTTACTGGGCATAGCATGGGTTCGACTACAGCACAATTAACAGGTGCATTAGCATGTAAAGAAGGTTGGTTTGAAAGAGTTATTGTATCTTGTAGTGCTAGTCCAAGATTTGGCACTGCTGGATTTAAGACTTGGTATGATCAGTTAAAAAGTGAAAAACCTCATCACATGCTTAATGATTATACATGGAGATTTACGAACAGAAACGATTTTGTTCCTAAAGTACCAGGCGCCCCGTATACTGAAATGGGTACTGAAGTTTGGTTTGAAGAAAAGAACGGCAATGAACACAATCCTTGCTGTACATATTCATATGCAATTAATAACCCTGATCAAACACACAATCCAAATATCGATACTTGTGTATTCCCGACTCCTGAAATACCACCCGAGCCGCTTAGTTAGTCTTCGTATAGATGAGGCTTTTGACTTATACGAAAGTTGATACGTTCTAATACAATCTCATCATCTTTATCTGATGACTTCCAATCTCCATACCATTCTTTATCAAACCCATCAAATGCTTTGATACGAGTTCTGTCTGGACTGTAACCTCGTCTTTCCATTTCATCTGCAAGTTTATTAAATCGTTTAATTAAAAACTTTAATTTATTGTAAAAGAATGTCACATGTCCTTTGTTTAATGTAAAGTCTTTTGGAATACCATTATGAATGTCTTCTGCTGATCTTGCTTCTATACTTCTACGCAAGGCGGCTGGTATCATTGTTATCTCTCTGAGTTCTGCTACTAGATGCATACGTTTAAGATTTTTCGGATCTAAATCAGAATTGATTCTAGTTATGTTTACACCTTAAGAATACTATTTGATGGTGCTTCTATTACTAATGCAAATGCTTCTACAATTTCTGTGTCAGTTGCTTTTTCTGTAATTCTCATAATTGAAAAATGTTTTGGATTGTGCATCAAACAATATTCGATTACACAGTCTTCTGCCGCTCGTTTAGAGACACTATAAGGTAATTCG
>Ga0114919_10001542_pt1 | contig 18446 bp, 22 predicted proteins | sample BlataG_FD_88682 | JGI IMG/M metagenome (GOLD analysis project Ga0114919, IMG submission 88682) | Deep subsurface microbial communities from Black Sea to uncover new lineages of life (NeLLi) - Black_00105 metaG | ecosystem: Environmental > Aquatic > Marine > Oceanic > Sediment | place: Atlantic... | reverse complement strand
CTACTCCTTCGCACCGAAGAATCTTGAGGGAGAGGTCATTAACGAGAAGAACGTGCCCTACATCAACCAGAAGCTCGTCGAAGAGTGGTACAGCAGAGGCAAGAAAGTTAAAGTTCACAGTATGTCTAGCATGACCATCGCCGAGGACGTAGATGCAGAGCTCCTAGAAGCCGTTGTCGCGAGGATAGAGGTCATGGGCTCGGTAGACATCCCCGAGAAGATGTTCGATACACTGGTCCACAAGATCAGGGCGATGGGTTCCATCAACAAGTACTGAATAGTGCTGGAGTCAACATATCTAGGCATGGCAGAAACGCCACTGACGATGCTATAGCCACCGTTTACCTCACGGCCTTCTCCAATCCTTTTTAAATATAGTATATGAGGAGGCTCGGGATTCGAGTGATTATGAAAAGATTTATGGGCGGCGCTGGAACCCGTACCATAGTTATATGACCCTATCTCACGAGATAAGAATGGCCATCGAGACCGCCCTCGCAGTATACAACGGCAATCATAGCGTGGATGTCAGCAGTGGTGAGACTGGCTTCCTCGCCGAGGTGACCACGGACCACTTCACGGATCACGTGCTGGGTGAGATAGGGAAGCACATAAAGTTCATGACGGGCCAGGAAATTGGGAGCTGGGATCTGTTCCCCCTCTCAGAGGAGAAGATGAGATTCGTCTTCGAGGTCTCAAACAAGATGGATTAGGGTCTCTAGGAGACCTCGTTGAACTCCTTGGTCGAGTGGAAGAAGCTCTCGGCGCCGTCCTCCGTGACGTAGACGATGTCCTCTATCCTTATCCCCCACTTCCCTGGGATATACAGCCCGGGCTCGACGCTGAAGACCATCCCCGGCTCAAGCAGCCTCTTGTTACCCCTCACTATGTAGGGGTACTCATGGCCGTTCATCCCCAGCCCGTGGCCGATGCGATGGTCGAGGTACTTCCCCACCCCGTACTTGTCGAGGACAGCCCTCCCCGCCAAGTCTATGCTCTCGCATGTCACGCCAGGCCCGACCGCCTCGAAGGCCGTCTGCTGGCACTCCTTGACGATCTCGTACATCTTCCTGTACTCGTCGGTAGCCGGGCCGACCTGAGCCGAACGCGTCTTGTCGCCGACGTAGCCCATGCAGCTGCCCCCGCCCATCTCCCACCAGAAGGGGTCACCCTTCTCGATGACACGTTCTCCACCCCCGCCGTGGGCCGAGGAACTGTTAAGCCCGCTCATGGGCCTCCCGCTCCTCATGGGAGGTGTGATCTGAGGCCTCCCGGCCTCCGGGAACGTCTTCCTCTTTATCTCCAGGAGGTCCTGCCCCACCTCTGACTCCCTCCTCCCGCTATACTGGAGCCCAAGAGCCTCCTCCCAAACCCTGTCGAGGGCCTTCCCCAGATGGATGAGGTACCCTATCTCGGCCTCGTCCTTCCTCATCCTCATGTCCGCAAGCACCGGAAAGGCCGAGATAACCTTCGCCTTGGGCAGCCGTCCCAGGTATTTGGTGACGAAACGGGCCTGATGGGTGTCATTTATCGCGATCGTCGCCGCCTTGGGGCCGACCAGCTCCGCCACGAAGTCCACGGGGTCCTCCCACTCGTCCCACGCCAAGAGGTCGAAGAAGACCTTCGTCCCTGAGTGTTCGAACCGGGGCATCTCGAACCTTGGTCCTATGAAGCTCCCCTTCCCCTCAACGGGGAGCACGAACAGGGCGAGGCGCTCGCTCACGCCGTGTGAGTAGTCGGTCATATACTTCATGTCGGTCCCACCGCCGATGAACAGGAAGTCGATATCGGTCTCCGCCATCAGCGCCTGGGCGCTCTCGCACCTCTTCTCGAAAATACTCAATATATCACAGCCTCTGACGTGCAAAGATGACCTTAGACAATAAAACTGTTATCAGGTAGAAAATGAGGTTAAAACAGTAGTAATGATAAGTGACGTACATACGAAACGTTTATTAACGATCTACATAACCCCAAATCCATTATGGGTTATTTCGACGAAGATTATTTCCACGGAAGAAAAGGATCTAATTATTCTGACTATGGAAATATAGACCCAATAAAGAAATTTCGTAACATAATCTCATTCATCAGGAAGAGAAAAATCTCAGGGCGCTTCCTGGATGCTGGCTGCGCCTTCGGATTACTCGTCAGCGAAATGAAGAGCCACTTCGGAGAGGTTCATGGATTCGACGTCTCTGACTACGCAATAGGAAAGGCGAAGACCAGGAATTCTGGTGTCGACCTAAGGGTCATTAACCTGGACGACCCCCTCCCCTACCTCGATGAGTCCTTCGACTGCATCACGGCCCTTGACATCCTCGAGCACACAGAGAGCTTCGACGAGAACTTGGGCAAGCTTACTGATAAGCTAAAGAGCGGTGGGTACATGATCGTGTCCACGCCCCTGGATGCCTGGCCCCGTAAACTGTTCGGGTTCCTAGACAAGGACGAGACCCACATCTCAGTACCTAAGGAGGAGGACCTTAGGGATATGGCAGATAAGAACAAACTGAGGATAGTCAAAGAGGAAAAGTTCGCAGCCCTGCCGATGCACGGGAGGCTCCCCTTCGTACCTGCCAGCATCGAGCTCTACATGCAGAAGGACTAGAGACGTTTGTTGGTGCGGCCGCCGGGATTCGAACCCGGGTATTCAGCTCTCCCCGACGCGTGTCGTGGGGGGCTGAAGTCTTACCAGGCTGGACCACGGCCGCATGAAACGTCCAGCAGTTGACGGCTTGAAGACGATAGAAAGTCAACGGGCTAATAAGCCTTTTCTGATTTGAAAATTTCCAAATGCCCGAGCAGGTACACTACGAAGGTGAATGGACGGTAGACCCCTGTTCGATATTGCTGGGACCCTTTTTTCTCGTTGAAAATGGAAAATCGGGTCAAAATTAACTAAACAATACAAATCTGAAAAGAGTTATATACAATGTTGACCTGAAAGGGTAAACGGCTTTGGCCTTGGGCCTGTAGCTCAGCAAGGCAGAGCATCGGGCTTTTAAGACCCTCGTGGTCGGGGAGACCCGGTGGTCAGGGGTTCAATTCCCCTCAGGCCCGCTCAATGTTGAAGGGGGAAGATGGAGATGGAGACAAGGGTCAGGGAACTGAAGTACAGGATGATGATCACTGATCTTCTAAAGGTCGCGAGTGAGAGCCACACCTATCAGCAGCTCTCCGACTTCCTTGACCTCAGCCCCCCTATACTGAGCAGGTACATGAGGGGCCACGTTCTACCCAGTTACAAACGGGCCCAAGGCCTCTACGAGAAGCTCATGGAGATCACGGACATAAAGGAGGAGCTCAAGAAGCGCATCAGCTTCGACGACGAGGGATACTTCGACAACACACCCCTCGTCTCCGAGATAACCTGGCTCAAGATAATGTCCAACTACGCTCTGGAGAAGTTCGCTGGTAGAAGGGTGACCAAGGTACTGACGGCCGCCGTCGACGGCATCCCCGTCTCCACACTGGTCTCGAACCTCCTCGACGTCGATCTCGTGGTCGCCAAGGATCAGAAGGAGGTCGGCATCAGCGACTTCATCGAGGAGACCTACATCCCCAAAGGGTCGGCGATCAGGAAGAGCCTCTATGTCCCCAGGACGGCCATAAGGAAGAGGGACAGCGTCCTCATCATCGACGACGTCGTACGAACGGGGGAGACCGTCCAGGGCCTAGTGGATCTAGTGAACAACCAGAGGGCGGACATCGCAGGCATATACGTCCTCGTCACCGTGGGGGACGAGTGGAAGACATATTTGAAGGATTGCGTGAGCAAGTACTCATTCGAGATCCTGATAGAGCTGTGATCGAGGGTTTCGCAAAGACTTTTATCGAAGGATCAAGGTTTAGTTGAGGCGAGCCAGAGAATGTTCAACAAGATCACCCTGAGGGACACCATCCGTATAGACCCTAAGAGGTTCGACCGGCCCCTGGAGGACGCCGCATACGACGAGCTGCGGGCCAAGTACGAGGGGCTCGTCGACGACAACCTCGGCTACGTAATCAGCGTCATAGAGCTCAACGTGAACCCCGTCGGCAGGATAATTCCCGGGGACGGGGGGACGCATCACCCTGTCATATTCACGATCCTGACCTATTTCCCCGAGCTCCAAGAGGTGGTCGAGGGCGAGGTCGTGGAGGTTGCCGACTTCGGCACGTTCCTCCGGATAGGGCCTGTGGACGCGCTCCTCCACGTCTCCCAGCTCATGGACGACTTCATCTCCTTCGATGAGAGGCAGGGAGTTCTCCTGGGAAGGGAGAGCGGACGCACAATCCAGAGGGGCGACATCTTCAGGGTGAGGATAGTCGCAGTCTCCTTCCCAAGGGGACGGAGCTCAGGTAAGATAGGCGTGACGGCCCGCCAGCCCTTCCTGGGGAAGCTGGACTGGATAGAGCGCGAGGTAAAAGACACGATGCCCGCTGAACCGGAAGAGGAGAATGAAGAGAAATGAGTCGGGCGTGCAGAAACTGCAAGATCATCATCGAGGAGAACGTCTGCCCCATCTGCAAGGGCACGGATCTTAGCGACGACTACTCAGGCCTTCTGATAGTAGTTGACCCGGAAGGCTCCCAGATGGCTCAGAAGATGGATATCAAGAAGGAGGGCCGGTACGCCCTCAAGATCAGGTGATCTTGACCTGGTGACCGAGCCCGAACGCCACTCCCTTATTCTGCCGGTACCCATGAGGCAGGAGCTGAAGAGCCCCCTCGGAAGACTGGTGACGGGGGATCCATCGGAGACTGTCGAGGTTCTCAGAGAGTATATTGAAGAAAAAAAACCAGCAGCATTCGCCGTAGTAGGAGACTTCACTACGAAGAACATCCTCGAGGCAGGCCTCCACCCGGACATCTACGTGGTGGATCACAGGGTGATGCGGGTCGAGGTGGACCCCCTCAACCACGGCGAGAGGGAAGTTTTCACATCCGACAACCCTGCGGGGACAATCGACGCGGAGTCTTGGGTCGCATTGGGGAAGGCGGTAAGCCTTAAAAGTAGGGTATCTGTTATCGTTGAGGGTGAAGAAGACCTACTGGTACTACCCCTCATCTCCTTGATGCCGCTAGGATCCCTGATCGTCTACGGTCAACCCCGTGAGGGGATGGTCTTGGTGGAGGTCACAGAGGAGAGGAAGGAGTGGGCCAAGGCCTTCATGGCCCGGATGGAGGAAGCCTGAGCTGAAGACAGATCTGAAGACGACGAGGACAAACCCCTTGATCGGAAGGAAGGAGATAGAGTTCGAGATCAAGGAGCAGGCGACGCCCTCGAGAGCAGAGGTCAGGCGTGACATCGCCGTCATCATGAAGACCGACCTCGACAAGGTATGGGTCAGACAGATCGAGACGAAGACGGGGACCAACACAACGGTAGGCCTGGTTCATGTCTACGACGATTCGGCGAAGGCGCTTCAAGTGGAGCCCGAGCACATAATCAAGAGGAACCAAGCTCCGGCACCAGCGGTTGAAGAGGAAGCGCCCCCTGTTGAGGAGGTGGCTCCCGAAAAAGAGGAAAAAGCAGAGGAAGCGACCTCTGTTGAGGAGACCGCTCCCGAAGAAGAAGAGGAAAAATCTGAGGATGAGGCCCCAGCGGAGTGATAAACATGTCATCTAACAAGATTCACGAAAAGTACGAGATCAAGGACGGGAAGCTCGAGAGGAAGAGGCCATTCTGTAACAGGTGCGGCAGGGGATACTTCATGGCCGACCACGGGGACAGGTACGCCTGCGGCCACTGTGGGTTCACGATATTCAAGACAAAGGAAGAGTAGGGCGCCCTTCATCAACCTTAAAGGCAGCCAAGTCCCCGTTTCTAGACAATCTGCACTTCAGAGGCACTTGACTTGAGGATTGATGGGATAGTCTTCGACCTTGACGCGACACTGGTTAACATGGGCGGATTCGTTGACTGGAGGGAGGCCCACAGGAGGGCTCGCGACGTGTACCTCAGCAGCGACTGCGAGGAGGAGATGGTGCATCGATGCAGCGAGAGGGGGCTGTTCAACATGCTCAACATGGTGAGGAACGAGATCTCATCCACGTTACCCGAGGAGGACGTATGGAGGATCCAGCAGGGCGCTTACGAGGCCATTGAATCCTGCGAGGTTGAGAGCATCCATAGATGTGAGCTGATGCCCGGATGCCTGACGACCCTCAACTGGCTGACGGAGCGGGGATACAAGCTCGGCATTGCCACATCCAACTCGCAAAGCGTGGCTGAGCAGATACTCGAGAAAAAGGAACTATGCCACTTTTTCACCTCGGTCGTCGGCCGGAGAACGGATCTCAAGATGAAACCGCATCCAGATCAGATCCTGAGATGCTTCGAGGAGATGGGAGTCGACCAGAAACATGGCCTTATGGTTGGCGACAGCACCAGGGATGTCCTGGCAGCTAGGGCAGCCGGCATCTACGTGATCGCCGTGCCCTCATTCTTCACTAAGAGAGAGGCGTTGAAGGAGGCTGGTGTGGACACGATGATAGACAGCCTCGTTGAATTGCCTGAGGTCATCATGAAACTAGATGGAACTAGGGTAACAGGTTGAAATAGACGCCGACGTAGTATATCATCGCCAGTATAATCGTGGCTATGAACAGGCCCCGCAAGGCCCGTTTTCTGTCAATGAGGAAGGCGGAGATGGCGCCCATAACGAATCCGCTGAGATGTACGTCATGGGCGATCCCCACGTCACTTGCCATCCAGAACGCTGAGAGCTCCACGAGGCTGAGCATCAGCCCCACGACGACGGAGGGCATGGGCACGACCAAGGCATAGGTCAGCTTGAAGGGCATCAGCAGGAACAGGACGGCGATGAGGCCGAAGATCGCCCCGGAGGAGCCGACGAGGGGAGTATCCGAGGCGGGGTTCAGATAGCAGTGGATGACCCCCGACACGACCCCTGAGACGATGAAGACGAGGAGGTATCTCAGGTGGCCTATGTCCCTCTCCACTATGACGCCCGCCCCGTATAGGGCGAACCCGTTGACGATGAGGTGAACGAGGTTCCCGTGTAGGAACATGTAGGTGAGCAGGCTATCAAGGTAGACGGCCTGGAAGAGGCGGTTCGGAACCAAGGAGAAGGTGTCGTACATCTCCTTGGATGTCCCAACGCTCGTGAACGAGAGGTAGAGCTGGACCACGACCAAGATCGATAGAAGTAGATATGTGATGAGGGGGATCTTCTCCTTCACCGTCTCCTCAGGTTCGTTCATTCCAGTAGGATATGGCGAACATCAGTTTAAGGTTGACGAAGGAGAAACACGAGAACATACCCACCAATACTTCAAGTGTATCGATTCTCAGCAAAAAAGCATGAAAAAACTGGTATCAGATGCAACAACCTTTTTTTTAAGGGGCTTTCCTTTAAGGATGTAAAAAGCTGGGCTATACGATGAAAAAAGGACGACAGGCATCCAAATCTGAGATCATCGGACTGGGCACGTGGTACGACAAGACGGCAGCGGAGCTGATCGAGAGGGAGAAGAAGCTCGGCCGCAGCCTAGAGATGATCAGAACGGAGAGTGGACTCGGAGCCTCCGGGTTCCCCCACATAGGCAGCCTGGGGGACGCCCTCAGGAACTACGCCGTGGCACTGGGAGTGAGGAATCAGGGATACAACGCGGAGCTCATCGCCTTCTCCGACGACAAGGACGGCCTCAGGAAGGTCCCCGCGGGCCTCCCCGAGGAGATGGAGAAGTGGCTGGGGTACTCCGTCTCCTCGATACCGGACGACTTCGGGGACTGCCACACCAGCTTCGGCTCCCACATGACCTCGCTCCTACTCGAGGCTCTCGACATAGTCGGTGCGGACTACCGCTTCATGTCCGGGAACAAGGTCTACCAGGATGGTGTCCTTAACCAGGAGATAATGACCCTCCTGGAGAACAACAAGAAGGTCGGGGAGATCATCAAGGAGGAGATAGGGCAGGAGAAGTACATGGAGACCCTCCCCTACTTCGTTGTCTGCGAGAGCTGTGGACGGATCTACACGACCAACGCCTACGAATACGTACCCGGGGAGCACAAGGTTCTCTACAGATGCGAGGGGATGGAGGTGAAGGGCCACTGGCTCAAGGGCTGCGGCCACGAGGGCGAGATGGACGTCCTGGCTGGAAACGGGAAGCTCAGCTGGAAGGTGGAGTTCTCGGCCAGGTGGAAGGCATTGGACATCAGGTTCGAGGCCTACGGGAAGGACATCTCCGACTCGGTGAGGGTCAACGACAGGATCTGCAGGGAGATCCTGGGATGGGAGCCCCCGATGCACGTCCAGTACGAGATGTTCCTCGACAGGGGAGGGCGGAAAATCTCAAAATCGGCGGGGAACGTCTTCACGCCCCAGGTCTGGTACAGGTACGGCTCCCCCCAGTCCCTGAACCTGCTGATATTCAAGAGATTCGTGGGGACCAAGAGCGGCTCCGTGGAGGACATCCAGCCCCACATGGACGAGCTCGACTACATCGAGGACGTCTACTTCGGCAAGCAGAAGGTCAAGAACGAGATGGAACGGGAGAAGCTCAGGGGCCTCTATCAGTACTGCTGGATAATGAAGCCCCCCGAGGAGCCCAGCGTCCACGTCCCATACAACCTGATGATCAACCTCGCCAAGGTCGCCCCGAAGGGGCTTGAAGCCGAATTCATCAGGGAGAAGCTCGACGTATATGGATACCTCCGCCAAGGAGACTCGGGCTTAGACAATAGGATCGAGTACGCCATGAACTGGATAGGGGACTTCGGTGTAGCGGAGGTGCAGAGGATCGAACTCACCAGCGAGGAGTCTTCGGCGATAAGAAAGATCGCTTTGGCCCTCGGATCCGCCGAAGACGAGGACAGATACCAGGGAGCCGTGTTCGACGTCGCCAAAGAGGAGGGGATGCGCCCGGGGAACCTATTCAGGATCCTCTACAAGATTCTGCTGGGAAGCCCCCAGGGACCGAGGTTCGGGCCCTATGTAGCGGCGGTTGGTAAACAGAGCGTGATAGAAGAACTTCAGAAGTCCTCTAATTAGGGGCGCTTTACCCCATATTTTTCAAGAATCGTATTTAGGTTTTTTTCTATAACTTCTTCATCGTAATGCCATTTTCCATTCTCGAAATGCTCGTAAGGTATGGTCTCTCTCCAGTTTTGATACATGTCCTGTATTACATAATGGTACTCTTTCAGATAGCCCCTCTTGATCAGAGAGGATAAAGAGGAGACAAATCTCCGGAACTCCCATTTTGGTAGGTAGATCTGGGAGATCAGTGCGTTTTCTCCCAGTACCTTCCCCATGAAGATGGGGAATGGTTTATCGTGAAGAGATAATGCAAATTTAGCCATTTTCTCATGAGACTCGAACTCGAACTTGAAAATCAAGATCTCTGAAAGCGGGAACGGAGATCGATATATTTCAACCTAATATCCCTCTATTGACCCCCTCTTTGATACATGTTCCCTGAAGTGGTATTTTATAGTCTCAAGAGGTATCTCCAGTTTCTTAGAAATGTCCGTCAGACTTGTTCTGCCGTTGATCTCCAGCTCTTTGATTATTAGCAGATCCTCTTTATCGACTTGGATGAGCCAATCTTCTGGCTCTTTAAGCGTCTTTGGTAGTTCACCTTCTATCTCCTTAACTTCGTCTATCCATTCATCCCATTTGAAGGCCCAGCCCTCATTTTCAGCGCTGAACCAACGAGTCTGAACAGGTATGCCCTCAAAACAGGTAGACCAGTTTATCTCATATGACCTGGCGACACCCGCTTTTACTAGATGCTGAAGATATAATTCAAAGCTCTTGGCTTTTCGCTTGGGGATCGTCCATACGCCTCCACAGCCTTCATATGGACCGTACATTCTCCAGAGGTTGATCCAAAAATCATTGACCCGTAGACTGTCTAATAATAAATCTTCATATCCGGGGACCGCTTCTACGAAGATCACCGCTTTTTTTAGACCCATGTTGGTGTGATACGGGTTCATGTGAAGAAACAGAATGGAGTTTGATAGCATACGTTTTACGCGATAACGAACTGTAGTCGTGGGGAGATCTAGTTTCTTTCCTATTAGAGCAAGATTTCTGGGTCCCAAGATAGAGAGGCCTTCAAGTATCCTTACATCTGTCTCATCGAGCTTCCTCCATGTCGCAAAGGCATCTCGAATTCTTACGTCTAGATCTCCCATTATTGCTATGAAAAAGGGGTTTAGGATGTATTAAATCCTTAGATGCTTGTACTCCGTAACCAAGTTAATCGTATCCGCCTCCTCCTGGTCCACCCGGGACTGGATCACATAGACCTACAGTAGTTCCAAATATGGAACCTAGGTAGCCAACGAAACCAACAGACGGGTTCGAAAACACGACTGTGTATGGGGCTGCAGCAAAGCATGCGCTAGACATCACCACTAAGAGGACCACGAGAGCGACTTTCCTTCTATTCACCAACTTTCACCTCCCACTCAAGAGCGTTACTAACAAAACAACAAAAATATTAATAATTTGTTGCGTTTCTAGTAGTTGGGAACGGGGTTATTGTAAGGAGCGAGTAAAGAAAATGGATGTAGGACAAACATTGGACCTAATTGATCTAATAAAAGCACTCGAGGCGGAGTGCAAGGACACCCCTGAGTTCATAGATAGGATGCTACTGGAGAGCATTGATGAATCAATCACGACTGTCTTCGGCGAGGAACTTGCCCCTATACTCCTAAGCTCCCTCTCCATAGATACTACTAACATGGGAACCCGGTTCGATACCCAGAAGTTCCTCGTGAGGTTGAATGAGACACTGAAGGGCGATGCGTTTCACATCCAGAAGATGATCGAGGGGAAGATCCTCACGAAGCATCACTGCAGCGAACTGAGGAAGAAGATGGCGCTCCCCAGGCTGGACGATCTCTAAGCCATAGAGGCGGGCTCTACACTCAAGATCCTCATCACTGTTCAGAGGGGCAATGTCGTCATCGCCCGCCGGGTAACCATTCACAGAGGACCTGAAAAGGGTTATGGGATTGGATGATATCGAATATTCTCACGTCTTAAGTGAGGTCGTGGTCGTCGCCGCCGGAGACGTAGAAAAGGGCCGCCGAGCCGAAGGAGAAGCCCTGGAGGGCGACCCCGAACCAGAAGGGGGTGTTCATCCCGGGGAACTGGGATATCAGGTAGAGCCCCCCACACTGGAGGACGATGGCGATGAATATTCGGGTCACCCATTTAGATATCCTCTCCCCTCCATCGTCCAGTCCTGGCATCGAATCAAAATTTACTGTTTTTCCCGTGAGCGACCCCAGGCTCATGGCGCTCATCGGGGAGACGGTCAACCCTCCGTTCCCCCATCCCAGCCTCCTCTTGAAGACCCTGTAGGACGATATGAAGAGGCCGAAAAGGAGCATGAATAGTACTGTCAGGCTTAGAAGACCTAGCATCCACCATGGATGAGACCAAAGCTCCAGGTATTTCCACCTCAGATTGTGAAGCAGAAACCTGAACAACATATTATATAAAAGTCATTTACGGATTATAATGATAGATAGAAAAAATAGTGATATTCAAAGGTATAAAGCTATTAATTAATTTACACTAACTTAATTCAGTATTACACGACTATAAGAAAAACACTTAATTTAAAAAGAGTGGAATGTTCCAAGTCCATGATATGTACTTGTAATACCAGATCAACAACGCCATTCAGATTAGCCAGATCAATGCAACAGGTTTTACCTGTGGAAGTCACAACATATTGACGATGGAGCCTATCAGCACGGTTCTGGTAGAGGACAGGGTCATCGTCCCAGCTCAGAATGATGCGAACAGCCTCTACCAGGACGGTTACGGCTCATTGTTGGCCGAGGAGAGACTCCTGACCTTGAACGCCTTCGAGGCACTCTACCTGGTCGAGAGGAGGAGGATAGCCGTCGTCGACGAGGCGACTCGCAGGCGGCTCCTCTTCCAGGAGCTCCTCTCCAGGCTCTCCAAGGGCAACCCTGACACCTGGACGCGGTACATCGTCTACAGGGACCTCAGGGAGAGGGGCTTCGTCGCCCGGGCTGGATCCGACTCCAACGCCGACCTCCTGGTCTACGAGCGGGGCATGTACGGCAAGAGGCCCCCCAAGTACCAGATCTACACGCTGTGGGAAGGCCTGCGGACGCCCATCTCCCGCCTCAGCGAGGTCCTCGACTCAGCTGTGGAGGATGAACGGATACTCAGGCTTGCCGTGGTCGACAGGAGGGGCGAGGTGGTGTACTACACCCTCTCAGAGATGGACTTTGAAAAACTATCCTAGACGTACTCTAGGAGTTCCTCGATCTTCACCTTCTTCTGCTCGGCGGTGGACATATCCCGGACGGCGACGCATCCTTCAGCCAGCTCGCGCTCGCCGACGATGACGACTTTGGAGACCCCTTTGGTGTTAGCATTGTCGAGCTGCTTCCTCATCCCCCTGCTCAGGAGGTCCATATCCGTGGACACGCCCGCGCGCCTAAGCTGCTGGGTCACCTCGATGGCCTTTGGCCTCACTGACTCGGATGCTGAGACGACGTAGACTCGGGGGGCGAGGTTAAGGTCTTCGAAGACCCCGGTCCTCTCCAAGAGGGCCACCAGCCTATCGAGGCCCAGGGAGACGCCGGTCACGGGGGTGGGTTCGCCCCCGAAGATCTCGATAAGCTCATCATACCTCCCCCCGCCAGCGATGCTACCCTCGTTCTCGAAGCCCTCTGCGTAGACCTCGAAGACGGGGCCGGTGTAGTAGTCCAGCCCCCTTGCGAGGCCCAGGTCGACCACTATGTCCCCAGTTATGCCGTAGCTTTCTGCGTACTCAACGATAGATGACAGGGCTTCGCAAGCGTCGAGCCCCTTCTTGATCCCTTCAACCAGCTCCCTGGCTTTGCTGATCACTTCGCTAGGCGCTCCCTTAATCGAGGTTAGGTCGAGGAGCTTCTGTGAGCTCTCCTTCGAGTCACTGATCTTGTCCAGCTCCTCAAGGACGCCCTTATCCCCGATCTTGCCCCTCTTATCGATAGCCCTGAACGCTTCTATGTATCGTTCCTTGGGGAGCCCGGAGATCTCCACGAGGGCTTCCAGGAGCCTCCTGTCGTTGAGCCTGATCTTGAACCCCTTGAACCCGATGGCCCTCAGGCTGTCGACGGCGACGGCGAGGACCTCGGTGTCCGCTATGGGGTCGGCGACGCCCACGACGTCCACATCCGCCTGCCAGAACTCCCTCCACCTCATGTCGGAGGGGCGCTCGTACCTCCAGACTGGGCCGATGGCGTACCTCTTGAAGGGCTTCGGCAGCTCCCGATGCGTCGCGACCACCCTCGCCAGGGAGGCGGTCCACTCGAATCGGAGGCCCAGCTCCCTGTCCGACTTGTCCTTGAAATAGTAGATCTGGTTGACGGCGTCCTCCCCGCTCTTCTTCTTGAGCAGATCCCAGCTCTCGAAGGCTGGCGTGCTCATGGGCCCATATCCGTAGATCTGGAACACCGCCCTGATCTGGTCCATGACCCAGTTGCGCTTCAGCATCTCCGCTGGGAGGAAGTCCCTCGTTCCTCTTGGTGTTTGAAACATATTCTACACTCCTATGAAGGGCGTCGATTGAAGGATGGTCCTCACGAGGGGATAAATGTAGTCATAAATAAGCAAATTCGACTGACCTGTGTCATAGACCGAGGAAAACTGGACGAATGGAGAAGGAAACCTGGTCGTCTCTAGGGATGGGTCAGGCTGTCGGTAGATGAACGCAGCCACCTCTGGTGAATGCTATCCCTCACTTGACACCACTTCTACAGGGTAACCAAGTGTGTTCATATTAACATTTCTGAAAAACCGGGTATAGCGTCAGGTACCGATATTCAAGCGAGGGAGGTCTCCACCCTCTCCTTGCCCTTCCCGGGGTTCTTCCTCTTGAGCCTGATCTCCCCGATCTCCTTCGTGTCCCGGACGTGGGTCCCAGCGCAGTGCATCTCAATGTCAGCGCACCTCCAGATCCTGATGCCGGGTAGGCTGGGATCGGAGTCTATCCTTATCTCGTGCCCCTCTGTGAGGAAGGCGTTCGTCGACTCCTCAACCTCCTTGAGAGCCTCAGCGGGCAGCCTCCCCTCGTACGAGTAGTCGGCCCTGTCCTTCTTCTCGTCCACGAAGGAGCCGAGCCTCTCCACGTGGCCCATCCTGGCCCAGAGGAAGTACTCCATGATGTGGGCGGCTGAGTGGAGCCTCATGATCCTGTGACGCCTGTCCCAGTCAACCCCGCCCTCGATCTCGCTTCCCACCTTGAAGGGGGGAGCGGAGGTCAGAGTGTGGCTGATGACTCCGTCCTCTATCTGGGTGTCAACGACCTCCACACCGCCGATCCGGCCATTATCTCCGGCCTGTCCGCCTCCCTCTGGGTAGAAGGCTGTGCGGTCGAGGACGACCTCGTTCCCGTTGACAGCCATGACCTCTGCAACAAATTTCGTGAGGTACGGGTCTTCGTCGAAGAGCTTCACTGTCGGCTTCATCGACTGAATGCCCCTCTGAGGAACGGGTAGAGCTCGTCCACCTGCTCCTGTACCATCGTCTGGTAGTACTGGTACATTATGCTGACGCAGAGGAGGGCCCCCATGCCCGAGCCGAAGACGTTCAGGAACTCCGACAGAGCCGCCAGCATCCCAATAATGAACCCACCTATCACCGTGATGGTGGGGATGTACCTGTTCAACAATGCTACCAGAGGTCTCCTGCTGCGCCTGAACCCGGGCACCTGCATGCCGGATGACAGGAGCTGATCGGCCATGTTCTCAGCGCCCAAGCCTCCTATCTCCAGCCAGGTCAGTGAGAACAGGACACAGATGGCCACAACTATCAGTAGGTACACCAGGGCACGGATGGGCTCGTTTACCACCCCTCCGAGGGAGCCCGGGGAGGTCGTGTAATAAACCAATCCACCCGTGGGCCGTCCAGTCGTGGCGTTGAACGTGCCGAACATGTTCAGCAGCGTGTTCCCGTTGTCGGCGTTCCACCGCGACCATACCAACTGGCTCACCATCTGCACGAAGCCGAAGAGGGTGTATGTCAGTATCACGGGGATGTTCGAGACGTAGAGGAGCTTGATGGGCATCTTCCCCCTGAACCCCCTGAAGGAGGAGTGGGATATTGGGAGCTCCACCCTCATCCCCTCCACGTAGACCACGAAGGCGAAGACCGCTATCGTGGTCAGAAGACCGATCATGTCAGGGTATCCAGGCCTGTAGAACCAGTCGAGCACGGGGTCGCCCCTCATGATCCCCTCGAAGAACGCCCAGATGGCCCCTATCCGCCTACCGTCGGCTGATGGATAGAGATTGAAGGAGCTCATCCAGATCGTCTTAGTTATCCCAGCGACTATGAACAGGCTTATTCCGCTGCCTATCCCCCAGCCCTTCTGCACCATCTCGTCGAGCATCATGAGGACGAATCCCGCTATGAAGAGCTGTCCGAAGATTATCACTGCGGTGCTCAAGGTCAACCGTCCGTACTGACCTGTGACGATGTAGGCCGCCGACTGGAAGGCTATCATTAGGAAGGAGAATATCTTGCTCACAGTCGTGAAGAGGGCCCTGTCCTCTGGATTCGTGTTATCGAAACCAATGAGATCTGAGCCGGCGAGGAGCTGAATAATCAGGCCTGCCGTGACGATGGGGCCTATCCCCAGCTCAAGAAGTGTCCCAGCGGTCGAGGCGAATATCACCCTGTAGGCGGCTAGCTGCTGCGCTTGAGACTGGCTGACGTTGACGCCGTATAGTGGGGTCTCCGCCATGATGAGGTAGCAGATGAGGGCGATGCCAGTCCATATGAGCTTCCGGTTGAAGCTGACCTTACGCTCAGGGGTCTTAACCTCTGGAATGAAGGGAGCTATCGGCCTAAAGAACTCTAGGAACCGACCCATCCCGATCACTCAATCTCTACGATGTGTCCTCCGGCAGCCTCAATCTTCTCAAGGGCCCTGGAGGAATACTCAGGAATCTTGACGGCCAAGGGGACGCGTAGCTTCCCCCTTCCAAGGAGCTTCTCGTAACCCAGCTCCTCGAGGTCGAGGTCCAGTGTGTCCGCCCCACCGACTTCCATGCCCAGTTGGTTTCGGGCCAGGTTCTCCAGGTCGCCTATGTTGATTGTGACAGCCCTGGGCTCAAGGGATGACGGTGGCTTGAAACCTACACTTGTGTACCTGTCGGGCTCGTACTTCACTGTGCGGATCCAGAAGTGCTTCCGTCCGCCCGCTCTGCCCTTACCGCCTCTCATCCCGCCCTTTCGGTGCTGACCAACCTGTCCCCATCCGCAGTACCTTGAACCACGCTGTTTACGCGACTTCCTCAGTTTGTGGGGCATTTCGTTTACCGTCCGTATTGAAGGAACATGAACTCCATAAAAACCTAGTGATATATCTCAGGTTTCTATCTATTCGGACCTTCTCCCTCTATCACTGCAAGCCTAAAGATAAGGATTTTCATTAAACTATGATAATCGCTATTTTGGGAAAATAGGGGGAAACAACCTTTCCCTCATCGAAAAGGAGCCTCAACGGAAGAGGACACTATCTCAACTGACTGCGCATCGGTCACGAGATCGGCCCTGTCATCGGATGGCAAGTGTATACGGAACGTAGTCCCTATTCCGACCTCTGTCTCCACGCCGATCGTCCCACCATGCTGCTCCACCGTCCTCTTGCTGTAGGCCAGCCCCAGCCCCATGCCCTTGCCTTTCGTGGTGTTGAAGGCCATGAACAGCTTATCTCGGAAGTCCTCGGGTACGCCGGCTCCGGTATCCGATACATCAATAATCAATCCGCTCGAGGATCCTTTGGCCTCCATCTTCAGCACCCCGCCGTCAGGCATCGCCTCGCAGGCGTTCTTGACAAGGTTCCATAGCACCCGGCGCATCTTGTTAAAGTCGATGCTGACTTGATGTGAGGGCGCCGTAAGCTGGACCTCGACGTTCTCGGGTATGACGCTGTCGCTGATCACCTGCTCAAACAGGCGGGTGACCTCCACGTCGATGAGCGTGAGCGGCTCATCCCTCGTGTGCTCCCGCAGATCGTCGAGTATGTCGACGGAGAAGAGGACCGAGTCGTTTATCATGTTCAGATATTCATCCGATCTGTGCGGCTCATGCTCCAGGAGGTACGTCAGGTTCCGTATCTTCTGGAGGGGCCCCCTGAGGTCATGGCTAACCATACTGACGACCTTCCCGAGGGCGGCCATCCTTTCGGCCTCCAGCAGGTCCCTCGTCCTCTCCTCGACTAGGGCCTCGAGGTTCTCAGCATTCTCATGGATGTATGAGACGAGGAGGAATAGCACCATGACGATCTGATACGAATGCCAGTTGACCCCGCTGACTGACATGTCACTGACATAGTATTCCAAGAGGAACAGGAAGATCCCAAGCGCAAACTCCAGCTTTAGAACAGCCGCCAGCCTCTTCAGCCAGACGTTGTCTGTCGGGTTCTGTCTCCTCCCGAAGATGTATGCGATGTACCCAAGGATGCCGATGATGATCAGGTCGAACACGAGGTGTTGAGGGGTCACCTAGTAACACCTCTTACTGGGCCTTGGGTACTCTCAATCCAGACACTACGTAGAAGGGCACCTCGGATCATTGCAGGTTCAACTACTTCAGGGCGTTTTTCTAGTAAAACCCTAGATAAATGAATTATTCACACTAGATGGCTCATAGAGAACCGGAAGAATCAACAGATTCCTAGAAATTGATGCGATATCTAGAAAAAGGATCCATCTTCCTACGGTGAGAACGCGTATTTTAACAAAAAATAGCTGAAAAAGATTAGAACGGAGTCAGGCCATGCGCTTAGCGAGCTCGTTTATCGCCTCTCCTCGGTAGCCGAGTTCTCCTCGGTCCTTGTAGGGGCGCTTCACAGTCCTCTTGAACCCCTTGCTGGGCGGGTGGAGCCTGAAGAACGGCTTCACTCCCTCAAGCTTGTTGAACTCGACCTCCCCATCCAGTATCGCCTTAGCTAGCGAGTCATATGAGTCGTACCCGAGGTCGCTGAGGCTCTCCTCCTCGATGGGATGGTCTCCGACCTTCTTCCCCCTCTTCTTCAGCAGCAGGCTGACGGTCTCCACTGTGGGCTCCCCCCAGGTGAGGTAGTCCTTGGCGTGCTGGAGCATCCCCAGGTACTCGGGCCTGTTATCGAGCAACGTGGCAGTGTTGTTCCTGTCTACTCTGAGCATCCTCAGGGTATCCTCCTGCCTGTGGGACGCGTTGACGCCTCCCCTAATCCGGATCGCTAGAAAGCACTTCTTCTCCATCTTAAGTCGCCCAGTCCCTCGGGGTCATTATCTTCATCGTGTTCTTCAGGGCCTCGAATGTCGCGAAGGAGAAGGACGTCGCGGTCTTGGTGGCGCCCTTTGATTTGGAGTAGCAGTCCTTGACGCCAGCCATGCCGAGGACGACCCTGGCGGTCTCCCCTGCCACGAGCCCTAGACCTTTAGCTCCAGGGAT
>Ga0114919_10001541_pt1 | contig 18448 bp, 15 predicted proteins | sample BlataG_FD_88682 | JGI IMG/M metagenome (GOLD analysis project Ga0114919, IMG submission 88682) | Deep subsurface microbial communities from Black Sea to uncover new lineages of life (NeLLi) - Black_00105 metaG | ecosystem: Environmental > Aquatic > Marine > Oceanic > Sediment | place: Atlantic... | reverse complement strand
GACAAAATTCACTTTCTTCTTGGGGACTTCAATTCCCACTAATGATTTTCCGGAAACAGGAACTTCAATACGCACACCAGGAACAGCTAAAGAAAGAGCAAGGTCATTGGAAAGGCTTGTAATCCTACTTACTTTTGTGCCCGGGGCCAATTTTATTTCGTAGCGGACTACTGCTGGACCTTCCTTAACTTCAGCAATTTCTACCTCTACGCCAAAATCCTTTAGGGTTTGTTTTAATTTTTCTCCGGCAGTTTTAACTTCATCCTCTGTCTTTCTCTGAGGAGGAGAAGGATTTAGTAAAGAAAGAGGGGGATTGTAAGAAGTAACAGCGAGACTAGGGGTTTCCTTCTCCAAAGACTTTCTCTCTTTTTCCCTATGAAAAGAAGGAAAAATTCTTTTTTTAACGGCAAACTCTTTTTTTATCTTTCTTTTAGCTAAAAAGGGAGAAAAGTCAATAACTAAAAGAAAAGAGATGATGAATAGTCCTACTAATAAAAGAGGACTTCCTACTTTACCAAAGAGGGAGAGAAATCCACTGGAAAAATAAAGTCCTAATACTCCTCCTCCTTGTCTAAAGGAGGAAATATCCAGCCCTAAAAGGTAAAGAGAACTGCAAAAGGCAATAAGAAAAATAAAAAATCCTAAACTATTAGAGAAAAAACCCTTAACTCTCTCTTCTTTAATCTTTTTTATTCCTACCCAGAGAAGAAAAAAAGGAAGAAGAAAAGCTCCTATCCCCAGAACAAAATATAGATAAGTAGCAATGAAAGTCCCCACTCTTCCTATATAGTTATGGGGTTGAATTTGCGGCGGATATGTCCAAAGAGAGGATCGGGAAGGATCATAAAAAATAAGACTAATCAGGATAAGTAGCCCGGCCATTATGGAAAGAATTGACCAAATTATCCTCTTTATTTTTTCCTCAAACATAATATTTATCCTACTACTTTTATTTTTAAGACATCCCTTAATTGCGCTAAAGCAAACCTGTGGTCTCTTTCAGAAATGGTAGTTACGCTATCAGCATAGACTGTTACCTCATAATCTCTCATAGAAGCTTCAGCAGCGGTAAAAAAAACGCAAATATTGGTAAGTATTCCCACAATATATATTTTTTCAATTTTTAATTCTCTTAATAATAAGTCAAGGTCAGTGCCCAAAAAACCAGAATATCTTCTTTTCTTAACTATAAAGTCCCCTTTTTGGGGCTTAATTTCTTCATTTACTTCCCCTCCTCGAGTTCCTGAAATAGCATGCGGCGGCCAACTTTGGAATTCTTTATCATTTTTTTGATGAGCATCACAGATATAAATTACTTTAATTTGCTTTTTTCTCGCTTCTTCAATTCTTTTCTTTATTTTGGGAATAATCTTACGCGCAGAAGGAACCTCTAAAACTGCTCCTTCCTCTACAAAATCATTAAGCATATCAATTACTAATAAAGCTTCTTTTTTCATCTTTATCTTCTTTTCACTTCCGTAATTTGTTAATAATATGTTTTCCAAGTCTTTACACATTTCATCTTTTATCTGTCGCATTTTCTCATAATGCTTATTTTCTCGCTTTGATATAATTTCTTGATATTTCTCTTTGCATTTTTTCAGTGTGGAACTGTTAGGAATTAAAATTGGTAATTCTTTAACTAATCTAATAGGAATAGTCATTGTTCCAACACCCCTTGCAAGTCTTCTTATCTCCTTCTGAATAACAGAAGTTTGAAGCCAGAAAGCTAAATAGAATGGAGAAAGTTGGTTATCTTTAACACGAATTATATATATCCAGTCATCGGCTATTCCTTTCTCAGATTCTTTAGTTATTACCGCTACTCTCCCAATACAGCCAACCCCTACTCGAACAAAAACAGCATCTCCTATCTCAACATGCGCTCTTTTATTATCCATAATACCATCAGGCTCAACGAACTTTTTACCCCTTGAAAAATCTATACCAAATAGAGTTACAGTTTTAGCTGAAATAAAAGGAATACCTATAGGAGAAAATCTGCGCTTATTACCGTATTTTGTACTACCTTGAATAATCTTAACATTGAACTCTCTTAGTTTAGGCAATCTATCTAATATTTGATTTCTTTCAAGATAGAATTCCGGATACAGAAACTCATCAGGAATAGCAAAAGTTTTTTCTCTCATGTCTTTTCTTGAAAGTTCATCAATGGAATGGACGGAAGCAAACATAATTTTCTCTTGAGATACTTTTGTCCCCTTTTTGCCTATCAATATACAAGTTTTAGATGATGTTTTGTTTCCTTTACTCCTAAATATATTTCGTGGAAGTGAAATAACAGCAATTATAGAAAGATGATTTTTGATATATTTTCGCACATAATTTAATCGTAAATCTGAAAAAATGCCGTGTGGGAGAATGATACCGATTACTCCATCTTCCTTACACAATTTTATAAATTTTTCCAGAAAAAGGATTTCTATTGCCTGTGAAGAAGTGTACTTCCCCAGTTCAAAATTTTTGAGAATATCCCCTTGGACCCGTCCATATTTTGAAGAAAAAGGCGGATTACCTACGACCAAATCAAAATTTTGCTCTTCTTTTAAGAGAAGTCCGTTCCCTATTCGGATATGTTTTCTCAAGTTTTGCTGTAAAGAATTTATAATATTTTCGCATATATCCACCCCCAGTGGGTTGAATCCATGGTTTATGAGACTTAATAAAAATACTCCATCACCACAAGCAGGGTCACACGCTGATTTCTTTGTTGGGACATAATTTAAGGCAAAAGAAACTATAAATTCAGCTACTTCAGTAGGAGTAAAAAATTGACCCAATATTTTTTCTTCTCTACTAAAGTGCTTATTTGCCTGGTTTGACTTATAAAATGTGTTTACAGTTTGCATTTCCCTTTTATTTGTTCCAAAATATTTGAAATGTCATTTTTATGTTGCTGAGAGGCAATTACGAAGGCCTTAACAACATCTGTAATAAGTTCCTTGTTTCTTGAAATAATTTCAAATCTACCAAATTCCCGAACTTCTGCTGTTCTTCCTATCAAAGAGTTCCCATTTTTATCCTTTAATGTTTTAATATAGATGCAAAGATAAACCATAGCTTGCAACCCTACGGCACGCTGTTTATGTTTTAGAATTATTTCTATAAAGTAACCCTTGTCTTCGTTTTTCTTAATAAATAAAGGCACTTTTTCTACAAATTTTTTAAATCCTCCTTTTATTTCTTGCAAGCTGTTTTCTCTAAAAATTTTTTCATTCTCTTCTAAAGTTTCTGTAGGCTGCACATTATTAATAAACTCCTCTAACTCGTCTATATCCCTATTAAAAAGAATGTTCAATTTTAGACCCTTATATAATAATTTGGTCAACTCAAAACCTATTTGGTCATCATTAATAACAATTTCCTCAACTTCTGATTCTTCCGGTGGAAATTGTGTAGCGTAGGATATTTGCCACTCTATATAATCATCTTTTGCAAGATTTTCCCTTCTGGTAGCTATAGGTAGTCCATAGTTTGAAATCTTGCTCCTACGTTTTACTCGAATTTTCCCTGTAGGATTAGTCAATGGAAGTTCTATCATTAACTTTCCATTTCTAGTGAATATTTTAGCTGGAATATTCATGGTTTTATTCATTATCTTTAATAGTATTTGCCTCAAAACCTGATAGAAATTTATGAACTCTACCAAGAGCAATTTTATAATATTTCTTTTCAATTTCAAACCCAATGAATCTTCTATTAAGTTGAACGCACGCTACCGCAGTGCTTCCGCTTCCAATAAAAGGATCTAAAATTAAATCGTTCTCATTTGTAAACATTTTCAAGATTTCCTTTATAAAGTGCTTAGGTTTTGGTGTAGGGTGGTCTATATATCCTTCATCAGGTTCAACCATTTTTCCGGGAGTATCTATAAATATGTCTTTGTTCCGGTGAACAATTTTAGGATTGCCCTTCTTAAAGATAAAGCAAGACATATATTTTGTGTATCCTATGGGAGATCTAACTCTTCCTTCGGGACAATACAAAATAATTTGCCAAAAATAATTGAATAGATTATTCTTAAACAATTGCGGAAGAAACTTTGTGCTAAAAAATGTGATGAAGAAACCATTGGTTTTTAAAACTCTATTGCATTCTGGGAGAATATTATAAAAAAGACTTAAATCTACATCGTTTCGGATACCATTTTTGTTTAATCCATAAGGTGGGTCGGTAATTATGGCATCTATAGAATTGTTTGGAATTAACTTTATTAATTCTAAACAATCACCGCAGATTACTTTATTAATGAAATCTTCTGGGTATTTAAGATTCCTTCCAAATTTACTTATACTTGGCATCATTATTATCTATCCCTCCTATTCTAAAGAACATTCCCATTTTAAACTACCCTTATTCGCAGTGGCAGATAACTTGTTCATATCTGAAGTCCTGCGAAGTAGGATTTGGGCGAAATGCCGAAGGCACAAAGCCAGATACGCTCTCTTAGATGAAGTCGCCATACTAATACTATGCTCTATAACAAATTACGATCTGTTTTGAACTCCCTGATTTAAAAAAGTTCTCATCGTAATCACCAAATTTTCTCTCAATCGCGAATCCATTATATTTGAGCAAAGCATCAATTTCCTGAGGATAGAAAATCCGCATATTTAGCTCATCTACTTTCTCTTTCTGGTCGCCTATCTTGTAGTATAATTTTATTCTGTTAATCTGGGTAGCATCGTCATAAATATTGTTTTCTGTAATCTCAACCACCCCTTTACCATTGGGATCAGGATATGTGGCGTAAGGATACCGTTTTGTTGGGTCTCTTGACAAGATATCTATAGGTCCACCGTATTTTCGGGCTTGTCTTCTAAGAAAAGGAATATCTTGAGCAAAATCTTTATACTGAAGGTCATAATGTCTGCCATCACGATAAATGTGATTAGCATCAACGGGTTTCATTTCGTCACCTCTCCACTATTCTTGGCGATTTCACATAACGTTCCCGGTATATACGGCGTTGAGACCAAAGGGATCAATGTTCCGAAGAGCGAGGGCGTTAGTGCGTAGCGTATATGCTGTGTTATCTGCTGTTGGTCGCTCTCTGCTATTTTGAATTATCTAAGAATTTCCTTCCTTTTTCTGTGATTTCCCATATTCCTTTTGGAGAATCTGGAGGCAATAATCCATCCTGTACCATCATATATCTCTCCCATTGAGCAGTGTTCTGCCATCTTATCATCACTCCAGAGGGAAGTTTTTCATAATCGACTGGTCTAAGGACGTCTTTCATCTCAATCTCTACTTTTTCTAAAATTTCGCCTGTTCTCCCTTTCCCCCCAAGTTCTATAATGGCCTTTAAAATAGGGATACGAAACGCTTGACGAGATGTTCGCTCTCCTTTAGTTACTCTATGATGCTTATCCTTTTTGAGGATAGAGGGTTGGGGTTTTAATCGAGGCTTTACTATTGATGGCTCCGGGATAAATAATTGATCTTTATATTCTGACAAAAATTGTTTGACCACTTCACTGTCTGGTTTATACCCGCAAAGCTTCTCGGTAGTTTCAGATACCAAATCAGTCATCAAGTCATCACCTTCGGATAATATTTTGTTCCAAGCTTTAGGTAACGTATTTTTTATTAAGGCTTGCTTTTTCTGGCTTTTGTAAATTGCTTCAGCATTTTGAATCGCTTTTCCAGTGGAGATATTGTCCTTTAATAAAAAATCAATAAATTTTGAAGTAATCTTGTTACATTCTTGCTGTAAAATATCAATCATATAAAACCTTCTCTGCTCCCAGCTTCCTTCATACAAAGGCAGGTAAAACCACCAAGTTATACCATTAGTTAATGCTGCGAGTTTAACTCCTTCCTGAAAAGAATAATTGAGTAGTTGTTCTTGATGCTTCTCTAAATCTTCTCCAATTCTCTTAACTTCCAAAAAGACCTTATTAACATTTGCAATTCTCAAGGAATAGTCAACCGACCTTCCACCAACTGAATATTCTGGTTTTACTTCTTCAACGTTAAATGTATTCCATGTGAGTATAGACAATAGTCTTAATATGACTGCTTGTTTTGCTGCAGCTTCGTCAAAGGACGTTATCCTTTTGTCTTTTCTGAGATTTTCGATGAATGCAGTTAATTTTTCTTGCATTTTATCATCCTCCAAGATATATTATTCTCCGAAAGATATTTTTTTCCACCTCATGTGACCAATTGCAGATAACGTTTCCCAGATTGGCGAAACCGCAAAACATTTGGGCGAACGAAGTGAGTCGCTAATCTGGTGTTAGCCGTCGTCTCTTCTAATTATTTGGTTGCAGCAATAACTGCAAAAATATGATATTTCCAAATGCAATCTACATATTCGAAGCCGGCTTCTCTGAGGTCTTGCTCCATATGCCAAATTGTTTCAGGCTTATCTCCGAGTTTCTTGTCTGATTCAATCTGCGTATGCTTTACCTCACTAAAACTTTTGTTCTTTCCAAATTTTTCTTTTATCTGTTTCTCCATAAATTTGATCCAGTTGTCAAATTCCCATTGTTCTATACTTGTAGACTCGCCCTTAAATCGATCTCCATTTATAAAGAGCCCAGCTTCCTTTAATTTATTTCTTATGCTTGAATATAGCTTTACCCGATTTACAAATTTAATATGATGGAGCGAAAAACAGGAAACGGCCACATCAAATTGTTCTCCTGCAAGCATATCAAATAAACCTTTGTTTAGATCGTGCTTAAATATCTTAATATTGGAATTATCTTTGAAACGTTCTTTACTTAATCTTATCATTTCATCGGAGAAATCAAGCATGTACACTGAAGCATTTGGTTTAATCTTTAAAATTTCATTGGTGATATCACCGTTGCCACATCCAAGATCCAACACTTTAGGGTGCTCGGTAGTAAATGTTGTCGCTAACGTTGAAATAATCGACAATATTTCTTCTCGCCTTGGCACAAGCACATCAACCACTCTCAAATAATGCTCAGCAGCTTCTTTGTATCCCCATCCTTCTTTTTTATCCATCCTCTTCTCCTACCAATATAAGAAATGACAGCTAACGTTCCGAAATCCAAAGGAGTTCTTGATTATGTCTCTGCATTTTCATCAACCCTATATTTTGCTTCACCTTCTTCAATGCCTTTTTTCGCTTTTTTATATGCCCACCTGGGAACTTGAGGGCACTCCCGATTTAATCTATCTCTCTGTTCTGATAAATATTTTAATTTATCCGCGAGTAGTTCCTCTGGATTCTCTCTCCAGCAATCAATTGTCCAGAACATGCGGGCCCTGCTTAGGAGCGAATCGTAATTATTACCTGAGGTTAAATGAATATTTGCCCTTTCCTTTGGATTTAAAAATGTTGTTATCGCTGTAAGCACAACAAGTATAATTGATAAAATACCTGCAATAATATTATGATTGTCAAATTGTGCTAACGCTGAAGTTCCAGCCAAGGCAGCTAAAATTACCGTTGGGACTCCTATCCATAAATGAAAATTTGTCCAAAATTGAGCAGCAACAAAATGCCCCTTTGCTGAATAAAGACTATTTTCTTCAATTCTTTTTGCTTCTTTAATAATTGCTTCTTTAGTAAGAGAAATGATTTTCTCTTTAGTTGTAGATTGTTTGGTCATAATAATCCTCTATCCATATGCAGGAAAATAGTTCCCAAATATTTTTCTCCACATATTTATAGCATCCTCAATATAACCTCGAGTGGCATAATCTTCAGCTTTTATAGCTCTAGTATAAGCAGTCTCAAACCTACTCACAGCATTATCTACTTTTTCTTGGGTGTTTAGATAACTTCCGACATCCCCACCATATCTAGCAGGATCAGGATTTTTTTGCTTTACATAACTTCTTCCTTTATCAAAGAAATATCTAACCCCAGATGGGTAATCAGAGATTCTAACTCTGTTTAAAATTTGCAACGCCATTACTTCGAGATGAAATGATCTAAAATAATCATTTATTGTTCTATTCCATCCTTTGGTCATTTTAATTAGAGGAACTAAATCACCGTCATGTTCCTTATTTGCAGCTGACATAATCTCTACGTGCTTTTTAGGGTCAGTAGAGATCCAACTTTGACTTATTGAGTTTGGAATCAAGTAATCTCCACCCTTGCGAGAGAAGGCCGGAACAACATCAACCATAAAGTCTGTGAATTGAATTGTTACAGCTTGTCCGTTTCTGCTAATATCTGGCGTTTTGGGGTAAGTTTTTCTTAAAGCTCGCTTAACTAAATCAAGTAATCCTGCCTGACCACCGTTTTGACCGTTGTAATGATAATAATATTTGGCATCAAAAATGATAAAAATATCTATATCTGCCTCTTTTAATGGTGCAATCATAGTATGCCGTGAGTATGATCCCGTTAAAAAAGAATCTAAAACATCAAGCTCGTTCTTAAAAGCGTTTCTTACATTTTGCTGCCTTGTGGATACCGTAGAGTGTTGCAACCCTGTAATTTCAAGATTTGCCTTCAATTCTCTGAAAGATTCCAGTATTGTTTTTGCCATAGTTCTCACCTTCTCAATTGAATACCCAGCCTGAATTGCTGGAATTCTTTATTAGGGCACAGTCTTTCGTCTAACGTTTCGAGTGTATCTGAAGTCCTGCGAAGCCGGATATGCTCTGTTATACGTTGTTGGTCGCCCTTCGTCATTGACAAAATTGTTTCACTTTCAAAGATATTATGCTTCACATGCACATAAAACTTGAATTATATCTGCCAAATGTCCTTCTTTGTCTTTCCCGGGAGGCAATAGTTTGTTCTCGAAATCGGCAGAATATTTATCAAGCAGATAATTTATAATCACCTCAAGCTCTATTTTTTCACATTCCAAGTTGATAAGGTTATCATACTTTATCCTCAAATCCCTATCTCTTTTTAACAAACCAAGAAAGGTTGTCATGTAGTTCCTTTGGTTTTTAAGTAATATGGCTCTTTCATCAATTGCTATTAACTGGGACAACCAAATATCATCATACCGCAATAGAAGTAAATCTGAAACGGGTGAACTTTTCCTAAAAAGTCTCGATGTAATCTCATTCCCATATAAAGCACCTATCTTTACTTTTAGGTTTGAATAAGCCAAACTAAGTTCCATTTGTAGATTCCCAGAATCTTCCTTGACTATGCTAATGGTTGGACTTTGCTTGATGAGATTCTTCAAATATTCAAACCCTTGCTTACTTGAAGAATAAAAACCATGAATCCTATCAGCTTCAACTGTTGCTGGGTTATCGCTTTTATCAAACAAAACGCCTATATATAATTCGAAATCACTAACTCCAAAATTTTCAAGTAGTTCGATAAAAGAGAATTCTTCCTCTTTTTTCCTGAATAGCTTTTTATTGGAATTTAAATACTCAACAAAAATACCAAATTTTTCCGATGTCCAGATTTCTCGTCTACCAGCCGTTCCACTTGTGTCTACTCTATTTTTGATTTCTATCAAAACCATTACATTTTCATCTTTTATAATACTTCCTACGTCTACATTTATGTCTCTGTCTCCTATCCAGTCCCACTCAATCGTTCTGAAAATTCTCCTTTCTTCTTGAGATAAACCTTGTTGCGTAAAAATACCTTTCTTTTTATGCAATTCTGGATATTCTAGCCAGAAGGGAATCTTGCTAATTTCTATATTTAGAGAGCAGGTTTCAAAAGATAATGCAAGCTTCTTTTCTATATACTTTCCTTTACCACCTTGACTATGTTGATAATAAGAAGTAACTCCTATCATAGTTTTATGGGTTCCTTTAATTTGTCGATACATACAGCTTTGTAATTTATTTGGAATAAAGCCTTACATGCCAAACACTGACATTTTAAACTTATCCACTCTTCATCATATAGCTCTTTATAAGAAAGATAATTATAAGAACCGCAGACAGGACATCTAATTCCCATAGCTTCTATGGTTTCTGTTTCTATAGTTTCTATTCCAGACATCTTAGCACCTCCATTGATTTTTGCTGTTGATTCTCCCAAAATTTCTCTGAAAAAATTAATTTATACTGATTGTCTCTTTTTTCTAACCAATTTATTAGTGGTGAAGATAGTTCAATTAAAGACTCTTTCAATTCATCATCAGTTATTTTGAAACCTCTCACTTTTAGATTGGCTTTAATATCAGCATAATCCAACATCTCACCAATATTCGTAAAAATAGAAATAATAGCTTCTCTCATATTGAGTTTTTCTAACTTTTGTTTTAAGTAGTCCTCTACATTTGTTTTTATATCTCCATACTCTCTAAAGAAATATCGGAATTCTATTGGGGATAGTGGATAGTTAAAAGTAAACCGCATTAAAGTAATAATTGTCTCGCTACTTATGAAAAATCTTTTTTCGGTTCTTAGATCCTCAATCAATTGTGAAGTAGGATTATCGCATACAATTAGCCCAATGAAATTTGACAATCCACTCTTATTCTCGTATCGTCTAATATGCCTATTCAGTTCGTCAATAATATTAACTCCCACATTCCCCTTTATTGAACGACACTCAATACCAATGCAAACGGGTGATACACAAATTACATCAAGTTCTCCATTTTGACCACTTATTTCTTTATCTATCTCAAATCCCCAAAATTCAAATAGGCTTAAAGTAAATTTCTCAAGTTTATCGCCCTCTCCAGAACTTAAGAGCTTTCTCACATACACTTCATCAAATATTGTTTTTTCTTTGCGAATTATCCTTATTTGAGGAATTTCAATTCTCTTTTCGGTGGATACAGTTTCATATTTGGTGTCTTTCTGAATTTTTGCGATAACGCTTGCCACCTTATCAGTCAACGAGCACTTGTTAAATGCATTGACATATTTATTTGCCTCTACGATGCCCAATTCAGTAAATCTTATACGGAAATCAGTTTTTCTTTTCGTCACTAAAACGTTGAACTTTATATTTCCATCAGAGTAAACTCTTGTTCTTGCAGTTAGTTCCAAAAAATCTTTTCCATCAATTGTAAGAATTTGCGAGAGCGAACCACATATAATAAATATGGTTAGATTTTCCTGCTTTGCTAAAGATTCTTGAACTAATCTTTTGTTTACTTGTAGATAGTAATTTTCACTTTCCACTTTCTCGCCAATTCTTTCTTTAAATGTAATATACAGCAAATTTCCATTAACCTTGTATAAGGTTCTTTGCCTTCCTTTTAATTTCTCAACTTTGATATTATTTTCTTCAAATAACTTTATGAGCTTATCTTTTAGATTCATATTTTATACTCCCATAAGTGAAGCTTCATGTGTAGCGGTACCGGAGCCATTAAAAGGGTCTAGAAGAAGCGATTCGTGATTTAACTTAAAGACATTAATTAAGGTTCGTACAACACGAGGATAAAATTTACCTTTATAAGGGTAAAGATTATGAAAAGCATAGGCATTAGTATCACCAAACTTATCTACTAAGTCGGTATAAAGGGTTGTTTTTCCCTTTACTTTTTCAAGATGAGCTATTCTTAATCTTATAAAATCTTCGTTACCTTTGAGATTGACCACCCTATTTATCGGGTCAATAGTATATTCGTCAGTTAAACCTTGCAATTCCAAATCTAAAAATTCTAAATCTGCTAAAGTCTGCATCCAAAATCCAAATATCGTATCCCCTTTAGGAAGAATGTAATTTGTGAATTCCTTAGCATAAGCGTCCATTATCTCTTCGTAAGACGGAAACTCGTAAGTACCAAACATGGTCATTTGTTTACTTTGAGTGCTTTTATTCATAATAGTTTTTCCCTCCTTATTAATTATTAATACATTTCCTTGTTAAGTAATCCATAGATAACTTTTGCCCAAAGCTGGGCACAAAAAAGAAGATTATCTATCTTCACATATTCATTAGCCTGGTGAGCTACACTTTCCTCAGCTGGAGAATGTGAGAGGCTGCTAATTCCCTTAAAATATAAGTTCTTGGCTACCGTGATACCCCCGGCAGTTCCAAATTCCATCTTTATTTTCATACTCTCTGCCGCCTTACGAAAGGCACTTATTAAAGGATTGTCCTCTCTTAATAAATGAGGTTGGTTAAAATTAATTACCTCTGTCTTTACTTCTATCCCCGAATTTTTTATTAATTCTTTTAATTGCTGAACAAGATTATCTTTATTCATTCCAAGAGGATACCTTATATCTAAAATAACTTCGCACCTATCTGGAACCATATTAGGCGCTTCCCCTCCTTTAATCTCTCCCAGGTTTAAAGTGGGTTCATCAAAAACAGGATGATATTCTCCTTTAAATTTAAATTCCTTAAGAAAGGGAAGAAAACCTATCATTTTATAAATAGCATTTTCGCCTTGCTCAGGAGTAGAACCATGAGCAGAGATACCGGAAGTGGAAAATCGCACCTGGAGTAGACCTTTCTCTCCTCTAATTACTTTTTTTATACCTCCGGAATCAGGTATAAGACAAAAAGACGAAGAAAAACCCTTTTCTAAGAGATATTCTACTCCCATTTTTGAGCCTCTCTCTTCATCAGCTACTGCTCCTAAGATAATACTTCCTTTAAAGGGTAATCCTGATTTTAAAATAGCCTTTATCCCTGCCCAGGCAGCGGCATAGGGACCTTTATTATCTATCGCACCCCGACCATATATCTTACCCTCTTTAATCCAGGGAGAAAAAGGGTCATTATCCCATCCACTTCCTGGAGGGACCACATCCATATGAGCAAGAATAGCTACTGAGGGTTCCCCTTCCCCAATATATCCCAGGATATTAGGACGAGATTTATCTTTCTCTATAATTTCAATTTTAGCTCCAATCTCTTTTAATCTTGAGATGACTATATCCTTTGTTAAATATTCATTTCCAGGGAGATTAACGGTCTTTTTTTTAATAAGTTCACAAGTAAGATCAATCATTCCTTTTTTATCAAGATATCTTGAGAAATCTTCTCTTATTTCATTTCTCCCTTTTTCATAATCATAACCCACCTTAAGTTTCTGTCAAACTTGGAGATTGTCGGATCCAGGGTTTAGAATCTCCCCCAGGGGTTTAATTTTATTTTGGGTTTCATCATAACAAAAAGTGGGGAGCGGTAAGGTGGTAAAATCATTTGCCTCTCGCTGAAAATCATTTAACTGGGAAGTCTCAATGGCGATGCTATTGAGCAAGACCATATCCCTGAACTTTCTCGGGAAATGATATTCTTCAATTCTTTCCAGGGCATCCCTATAACTCTCAGAACCACCCTCCTTGATTGTAACATTTATATCTCCCAGGCCAGAGTGAACCATTACTCTCAAATTAACATTATGATAGGCTTTATCCACCCCTTCGAGGAGATTCTGAAAATAGCTTTGCCATCTAACTCCATCCTGAGAGTTCCATAAAGAATCCCAGAAAATCCACGTGCAGGCAACTATAGCAAAGGCAGGGATACCGTGGGAGATAAAGAGCCAGGGAAAGCCCAGGTGTACCAGGTTGTTCCATAAATAAAGGGGATGTTTCCATCTCCATTTTCGATAAACAGATGGCAGTTCTCTGAAATAGTAACTCAAAAGAGAATCCTCCTGTCGGAAGGTATCCAAAAGGGCATTTTGAATGCGCATCCCCGTGTCCTCCATTCTCTTAGAACTAAGCTGTTTTGGGCTTAGGGGATTAAAACCGAGCAAAGCCTCCCTCTCCTCCTCCTTTCCCACATAAAGCACCACCTCCAGGGGAAGGTTTCTTCTCTGAATGCTTTCAAAAGTCTCCGCCCTGAAAATGAGAGAGAGGGCACTTTCCTGCGGACAGGGAATGACTATGCCCTCACCGGACTTAGTGTGAAGAAGGAACATCTCCAGACTGTTGGCCTCTACTTTCTCATTCCTTCCTACCACTTTGCTTTCAGAGATACTGGTGGGCAGGGATAAACTTCTATAAAGATTTCTTACAGCAAAGATGTTATCGGGATAGGGAAACTGCTCTGTGATGTGGAAGAAATTAATTATTCTCTCCCCTATTCCCCTGGGAACAATCTTTAAAAGAAGACTCTCGCCGGTAAGCTGAGCGATGATATCTCGGTAAGCCTCTTCCACCAACTCGTAAACTCGTGCTTTTTCTGGATCTGTTTCCTCTCCCCGCCTCCTCTTGAAGTAATCTCGCAGGTACTGATACTTACGAAGAGGCTCAGCCCTGGAGAGATTGAGATCTAAGCTTCTATAAATCTCCTTTGCCTCGTTTAAGGCACCCATTAGAGCTGGATCCTTTCCCCTTTGCCAGAAGGAGGAGATGACCTTCCTCGTCCGCCTCACTATCCTTAAACGAAAATAATTTATGAAATTGGCTAAAAAAGTTTGAGGCCAAAGAAGGATGATGATCCAAAACTGCTTAACGGATAAAACCATCATTAAATAAAGAAAAAGTCCTCTGATGCCTTGATTCCTTAAGCTTCTCCCCATCCCTCCCAGGGTCTCCTCAAAATGAAGAAGAGTTGAATAGGCATTTTCCCGGGAGCTGATCTCCTCGGTCAGGTGCTGTAGCTCTCCGTCAGAAAGAGGATACTCGCTCTTCGGCTCAAAGACCGCATACTTTACCGTATAATAGCCCCGAGAAAACCGCCGGAAAAAATCCTCCGTCTTCTCGGTCCAGGCAAACCAGGCTCCTCTTTTTCCTCGACCCTGATTAAAGCCAGGCAAGACTAACACAACTCTTTCTATGTGCTTACTTTTTACCGACCAACCAGGCATCTTTGCTCACCTCCCTCTTTTAGTTGTTAGTAAATGCTATCTACTATTCACTAACAGCTATTTACTATTAGATAACCTCCTCGGTTATTTTGGAGACAAGGCTCCGATAACCATGGGAATCCATAAATCTTACCCTGGCTTTGACATCCCTTATCTCTATAAGGGAGGCAAAATAAAGGTTTTCCTGAACCTTCTTCATCAACATTTGAAGGATTTCCCGCCTTTTTTTCTCTCCCAACTCGCCTTTCATAATCCTTATCAGCTTTTCAGCTATATATTCCTGAAGTATTATTCTCTGCATTGCGGACCAGACAGTCTCAAAACCCCTTAATTCCGAAATACTCTCAGGATCAGATAGATATTTTTTAAACTCCTCCGGGTCCTTTCTCAAAGTATCGTACTCCTCCCTGACCATCTTCAGAGTATCCTTCTTTGTCTCCTCTACCCAGCTTTTAAACTCCTCAATTTTAGCCAGCTTTTCTTCCTTCTCCTTCCTTGAAAGATAGCTATATCTCACCTTTGTCTCTTCTCTCTCCAGACTTGTCAGGATTAAATCCATACCCGGCTCTATCATCTCGGCATATGTCCCATACTGATAGGTCATCACAGGGCTTTTGAAGATCTGAGACTTTATGATCTCCCTCATTCTTCCTTCGTTCCACAACTTTTTAAAATAGGAACCGGAGAAGATTTCCTCCATCTCCTCCTCATCTTTAATATCTATTAATGGACTTTCCTGGAAGTCGAAGAGCTCTCCTCTCCATTCATCAACTACGGAGTTGAGATCCCTTCTTAGCCTCTTTGTTCCCTTGCCATCATAATCATATCCGATCCAGGTCTCCTTATCATTAGGAACAAAATCGAAGCTAATCTCAACCACCTCAAAATATCCTCCGTATGCTCCAGCCAGAAGATTCAATCCCTTCTTATATAATGTATCGGTAGGAGCTGCAAATATCATATAGGAGGAGACCTCTCGGAGCTGACTGAAATCTATCTTATGAGAAAAAACCAGAGGAAGAGGCAGTTGCCAAAAGAGCTCCTTCTCTGGGAAAATTGGCATTCCCTGACCAAATCTGTAGACTCTCACCCCCCTGGAGAAAAGAGGTGCCTTTTGGGTAGCTCTCTCCCTGACTCCCCACCTTAAGTAGGTAGTCGTAAGAACCTGGTCCGGGCTCAATACTTTAAAACTCAAAAGGGATGCAAAGACAAAAAAAACTACCCCGGAAAAGACAAGGCTCCTTTTAAGATTGCTCCCAAAGAAACTAAAGAGATGGGAAATTCTCTCATAGCCTCTTTTTGTGCTTAATCCCTGACAGAGAAGGCGCTCTATTTTTAGCTTAAGCTCCTCTATCCTTTTTCTCTGTGCTCGCTCGGTTTTTATCTTAAGATGTCTAAAAAATACCCCCTTAATAGCCTTTTCCCCGGTGAGAGTATCTATTTTTGCCTCTCCAAAGAGATGGTAAAGTCTATCATAAAAGTTGCTTAAATTTTCTCCTCTCTCGTAGGTGATATAGGGATTGTCCCCGAAATGAAAGTTACCGGTGATGTTTCTCAAGCTCTCAAATCTCTCCTCAATATCCTCCAAAAACCTTATTCTTTCCCTTTTCCCCTTCGCATTTTTCAAAGAATCAAAACTGGAGTAGATCTGTTCACGTATTGAGGAAGTGGCATTTAAGAAGTCCCGGAGGCTCCTTGACTTTTCCCTGAACCCCTTTGTTAGAATGCTTGAGGTCAAATCAAAATCTCGACCAACAGGGGAGAAAAATTCCTCCGACGATGAATTTACCGTGGCCACCTTGAGTGGCACCATCTGAAAGCCCTCTAAATAATGAAGGAGCAAATCATTTCTCAATTGGTCAAGCTTAATCACCACTCCCTCAAGAAAAACCTCCATTCTTGCCCTCTGACTGAGCTTCTCAAGGATCTCCTCAAATCGCCCGGACCAATCACGAGCAAAGTCAAGGCTTACCTGGTAGGTGGTTAAGATTTTTTTCAGAATATCCCTTATGGGAGTAATCTCCAGGGAGACCTTTTCCTCTCGAGCGCTCTCCTCGATGTTTTTCAAACACTTCCTGACCTCTCTGGCAAAGTAGTCTCGAGAGCTTCTACCAAATCGGGGATAAATCCTGGTATATTGGGAGCGAAAGTTAGCCTGAACCCATCTTTTAGTGCCTACAAAATTCTTTATGAAAGAAAGGCCGGGGACAAAAGCGATCACCACTCCCTGAAAAATTTTGGTTATAGTATCCCCCAAAATGCTTTCCAGGAAAACCGTTGCCGGGACCCAAAACCAGGGAAAGTTAAAGATCGTCCAGTAGATAAAATAGCCCACCGCACAGGCGGCGGTGAACCTCAAAAAAATTCGAAGCTTGAAAATACCCCAACTATGATTGTCCTGAATTTCAGCATTAACTTCAAACTTCTTAACCAGATTGACATCCTCTGGATTTAGTTTCTCCTCAGAACTGATGAGAACCCTTAAAGTTTGGGGAAGCCTGGCTGGACCGGTGGATTTTTTATCATCTGCCCATATCTTAAAGCACTTCTCGCTTAGCATCCCCGGGTCGGAAATGACAATGTTTTCCTTATTCTTATCGAAAGGGTGAGGAATCTTGTAATACTCGATTATGTGACTAATCATTTTTTAATTCCTTATAGCCCAGTCCAATTACCTTCAACTGGGCCTCAAGGGCAGCCAGGGTTTGTTTAGCCCGAACCACAAGGTCCTGCTGGAAGCTCTCAGAGGTCATACCCTCAAAGCCAAGCACATCCGGTCCTAACAAAATTAGAGGGGTTCTAAACATCATCCCCCCGATATAAATGCTCTCATCAACCCTGATATCTCGCTCTACCTGGGGAAGAAAGAGGAAAGCTCGATCAAATTTTTCCTCCATAGTTCTCTGACCCAATTCCCTTATTCTGTTCCTAATCCTTTTGATCTTCTGCATCCGGGGATCATGCCAGAGAATCTGCTCCCTGTATATCGGCCCTTCCAGGGGACTGCAGTCATTAATAAAGCCCCTCATCCTTCTCCACCGGCCAACGCAGGGCTCCAGTCGGTTAAGGTGAGAGAGCCTCGCATCTGAGATATAAAGGTGAGCCATAAGGAGGATTCCTCCGTAGGTAAAGGTTAAATCTGGCCAATGGGTGAACTCGCAGGTTTCATGCGCATCATAAACCCAGGTGGCTTTCCCATCCAAAATCTTCCTGTAGTGGGCCTGGTTGGAACGAGTTAAGACATCCTGAGCCTCAGGGCTGTTTCTCCCCTGGGCGCTGTTTCTATCATCCAATCCCCAGGGATTTCTTAAGTTTGGCTGAACCTCTCCCCCTCCAATAAGGGGAGCGTTAACTGCCATTCCTCCTCGGGTTACCGCACCACGAGTCTGGTTATTAAAGCCAGCCGGGTCAACCACGGGGTCAAAAAGAATGGTTCCCTTTTCTAAAAGCCGGTAGCGCCCCTCGCCGGGACAGGCGAGCTGAATAATTCCCTCCAGGATCGTCCTGGCTATCCTTGACTCTCCACCGTGAGTGCTCGCCAGCACCAAAATCCTAAACTGAGGATTCTCAATGTTTCCCAGTTGAAAGATATACTTGGGAAGAAGTTTCCCGGCTACATTAAAGCCGCTCCCGCCATCAATATTTTCCACCTTATGAATCTTGATCTCACTATTTCCTTCTTTAGAACAAAGCCTATTGGAAGCCTCTATCTCCTTCAACTCCATCTCGGTAAACTTCTCAAAAGAGATGAACTTTGTCTGGGCGATCTT
>Ga0114919_10001539_pt1 | contig 18459 bp, 15 predicted proteins | sample BlataG_FD_88682 | JGI IMG/M metagenome (GOLD analysis project Ga0114919, IMG submission 88682) | Deep subsurface microbial communities from Black Sea to uncover new lineages of life (NeLLi) - Black_00105 metaG | ecosystem: Environmental > Aquatic > Marine > Oceanic > Sediment | place: Atlantic... | reverse complement strand
TCGCCCTGCCGATGTCTCCTCCCGTTAATACCGTTATAGCGCCTGTGGTTTTAGTAATTGGCATTGTCAAATCGGCAATTGCTATCCCCATCATCGGGCCGCCCAGAATCACCTTTGCCGACTTCTCCGTCACCTCTCCGCAGAATTCTATAAGCTCGTTCACCGGCGTCCCTATGGGAACGTACAAATTGCTCGGGTTGGCAATCGCCCTGCCCGTCACCGTCACTATCCTGTGCGTCAGCGGCCAATCACAAATCACCGCTTCTGCAATCGCCGCAACAGTAGCAACGTTGAGCACCAGTACGCCAATCATCGGCGGAATACCACCCGTGGGGACATTTTTCTTCAGAATTGCTTGTATAAGCTGCCTTTCGCCACCCTGCGGATATTTCGTTTTTAGAGAAACTACTTCAATATCATCACACCCCTTACTGCTCTTCAACGCCGCGCTCATAACCTTTATCGCCTGTGGCTTGTTATCTTCAATACCAACAATAACTCTTGAGCAGCCCGATGCTTTTCTGGCAAGCTTGATACCGGCAATAATTTGCTTCGGCCGCTCGAGCATAAGCCGGTAATCGCACGTAATACACGGCTCACACTCACATCCATTGATAATCATTGTCTCTTTGGGCAGCCGAGGGTTCGGCTCAATCTTGACCCTCGTCGGGAACCCCGCCCCACCCATACCTACAATACCCGCCTCACGAACAGCATTGCATATCTGTTCCGCCGAGTACTTTTCGGCATCGATATCCTCCTCCAATTCCGGTGGCTGCTTTGCTGGATTGTTTTCAGGCTCTGCTTCTATAATTATTGCCAAACTTCGCCCCAGAACCGCGTGCGACGCAAGCCCAATCGCTTTTACCTTTCCGTTGACCGGCGAATGAACAGGTGCAGAAACAAACGCGTCCGAGTCCCCGATTTTTTGACCCGCCTCAACCGAATCCCCTTTCTTGACCATCGGCTGACAGGCCGCGCCCGTATGCTGACTGAGCATTATCGCAACTTGTTTGACCGCAGGCCCCGGCCGTATCTCGCTTTTGCGAGCAAGCTTCTTACCTACCAAAGGATGCACCCCACCAGGAAACGTAAACCTGCCTTTGGTGTCAACTTCCATATTGACTGCCAATTACCTGCTCCTACTAAGTTGTTTGTTAATCATTCTTATTATCAATACCACGCCCAAAGTCCCCAAAACAGACAGCAGAAGGCTGACAGCCGTCCGCAATTCTTTTGCATCTATCCCCCTGGCCAAGACCCTTTCAAAACCCGCTAAAAGCCCAATAAACACCAATAGAGGCAGCAAGAATGCAAGCACAACCTTTAAAACAACCGAAGGACCTTCCGCCTTGCCCAAATGCTCATACACCTCTTGGCACTTCTGCCTTTCGTTACATTCTTGACAAAATTTCTGCTCGACCATACTTTTAGATATCCGATAAAATAAAAAACCTTTATAATAGATGCAGTTAAGATTTTCAAACAGAAAATTCGGAAATGGAGGACACAACGATGGCTAAAAAGTTGTCATGGTTAATACTACTGCTGCCTTTCTCTTTTTGGAGCGGCTGCGCACAAAATCCGATAACCGGCCAACAGGAGCTTATGCTGGTCCCGGAGCAGCAGGACGTCGAAATGGGCCGCAAGTACGCCCCCGAACTCGAGAGAGAAATGGGCGGAAGAATCCCCGACCCACGCATACAAAGTTACATCGACAGCGTCGGGCAAAGAATCGTCCGCGCCAACTACACACGCAATTTTGATTACCACTTCGTCGCATTGAACCATGAATCCGTCAATGCACTCGCTTTGCCGGGCGGATACGTCTACATCACAAATGGTATGCTTAAGGAATTGAAAACCGAGGCGCAATTAGCAGCTATTTTGAGCCACGAAGTGGTGCATATTGTCGCCAGAGATGTCTCAGCCGCAATCAGCCGAGAGATCGGAATAGAGATTGCCCTCTCCGCCGTGACATCTGAAAAGACAGGCAGGGGTGCTTTACTCGCAACCGACGTAACAAGGCAAATCGTCGGCCTTAAGTTTAGCAGACGCGATGAGAAAGATGCCGATTTGGGCGGCCTCGATTACATGGTCCAGGCAGGCTATAATCCCAACGCAATGGTTGAGGTTATGCAGATGCTCCAGGAGCAGCAAAGCGTCAGGCCAATTGAATTCTTCTCAACCCACCCAAACCCTGAAAATCGAGTAGGGTATATAACTGACAGAATTGAAGCACGCTATTACAATCTTGCCGGCTTTAAATCCGGAGAACAAGACTATCAAACGGGCGTCTTGACCACACTCAAATAAAAAATTCGCCAGAAAAATCATCTTCGGGGCTTAGCGCGTCCTCCGCCCTGGAAGGATTCACGTTAAGTACGTTCAAACTCGTCTTCTTCCAAGTCGTCGCGGCTAGTTTCCTCTTGCAGCCAGTCCATCTCGTATTTTGCCCAATCGCGAACCCACTTCCTGTGGTCGTGCACGAATGGCTTCGTCAACCGTTCGATACCCTCACGCCGCTCTCTAGCATGCCCGCCTCGAATTTCGAATGAGTGTCGACCCATGCAAAACTCACGGAAGACACGCCTGCTATGTGCAAATCTTGTAAGCAACCAATCGGCCAACTCCGGAATAACCGGCTCTCCGTTTTCATTGAGAGCCGGCCCATCTAAGTGACGAGCAATTCTCACAGCAGCAATTTCACCCTGCTGTTCAACCCAAGGCCGAACTGTATCTAATCCGATAGTGTCGAACAGGCCCCGGAATACCAACAATTGGAAAAGAGGCCCCCTGCGCTCATCTAGAATCCAGCGTCCGATCGCTTTCATCGCTTCACCTGGCTGGGAGTCAGCCAGTTTTTTAAAAAGCTCTTGAGCATACTTGGACCGATCAAACCTGTGCGATTCCATATCAGTAATAGTGTCGGCCAATATGTGAGCAACTTCCGACGGATAAATCGGCATCAAAAGCTCCGCCACGATTTTCCAATCCCAGTCATCAACAACGTTTTGAGGTTCGCCAGCAAGGCTAAGTAATCGTATCGCCGCAGCAGCAAGCTGCTCCTCAAGAATACGCTTGCCATGTTCACTCCAGCCAACCAGCAGGTCAAAAGCGACCCGAAGCGAACCGCTATCACCCACTCTGGCGAACTCTTCCAACCGACTTACGAGTTCAAGTTTCTGTTTGCTGCTCAGTAACTTCTGCCAACTTCCGTACGCAAGCGAGCCAAATATCCGTCGCTCTTCCGCAGTCAGCTTGTCGATACAATTCATCAGTCTCTCAAACGCCGTGATAGAACAAGGTCCTGCCATTGTCGCTTCTCCCACGAGCATCGGGTGGCCTCCCACCGCCCTGTTCAGAGCATCCGTGGCCTCCTGCGGCAGTTCACCCAGCCTATTGGCCACAGCCCCAAGGTAGTGGACTATAAAATCAGCAGGCCGACCCCTTTCTACCCACCGCACCACAGTAGGCATTATCACCAAGGCCTGATCGACCTGCCCGAGTTGCCACGCAAGAATCCTGCCCGACCTGCATTCCTCTGAATCAAACCAGCTTCCAAGGTCCTCCATTAGCTGAGGCTGTTTGATTAGACACTCCGCAACTTGTCGATACACCTCCTCCGCTTGTTCGGTTCTTTCCTCTTTCAGGAACCTTCGACGAACCGTCCAGTAATCCCGAGCCGTTAGGTCAACTACCTGCTCCAGAATGCTTCCTGGCTTCGTTTCGGCTCGCCACCTCTTCAATTCACCCAGGAATTCTGGTTCGGGCCTTCCGTTCTCCTTACGCATCTCTGCACCAGAGATGACCTCGTCAACGGCTATTCGGAACTTCCTGAGCAGCCCAGCGTCTTTTGCCGCCCACATCATCACTTCGCGCAGTTCTCCAACAAGACCGGCATAGACAAAACGGGAGAGCTTCGCGATCACTCCTTCGATGGCTGTCCGACGCTGATGGCTTTCCAGCTTCTCAATACATTGCAAAATAGCCCTTCCCGCATTTGCCTGCAGAGCCCGGAGTTCGGCCTGCGTTCTTGGCCTCCACTCATCCGGGACTATCCTGCCTCCAACAACGCTGGGACCTTGCATCCTCACAATGTGAGTTTCAAGCACACCGAAGGCAGCGGACAGCACCAAATTGATGGTACCTCGACTTGCCTCTTGTAATCGCCTCAGTAAGTGTTCTAACCGGTCAGGAAAAGACACTTCAGTGTTGGAAAGTATCGGAAGAAACATTGCCCTCCATGTGTTTGTGCTGTTGTTGCTAATGGACTGCTCAGTCTCGACCTGCGCCAGCCTGAAAAGTATGCTTTCGCAGTCCCAGAAGTACTCGCCAAAACAGGCCAGATGCTCACACAGCCAAACGACCTGCCGGCGGCCCCGCCAACCACCGCTGCCATCCGGAGCACCATCAAGACACCGAATGTCATCGTCGGTGGCCGCTTCAGTTGCATTTCTAAGCCAACTTAGTCCACGCCTCGGGTCAAGCTCGGACCACGCCTGGAAGACGCGTGACCTTTCCCTGTCTACAAGACGAGTGATGTTAGGAGCCCCCAGGTAATTGAAAAAAAAAACGCCAACACAGTCCAGTATTCTATCTCTTTCCGGGCCCCGCACTTCACAGCATCTTTCTATAAACCGTCGTCGCAAGCGTTCGCTGGGCATCCTAGCAAGGAAGGATTCAAGCGTGGAGGCCAGCTTGGGCCACAATCTTTCTTGGAAAAGCCAAACAGCTAACGCTCTTGGCTCCGCCTCAAAGAAACGATCAGTTCTAATGCCCAGCCCGCAGTCGTGAGCTGCTGAAATTGCTCCATCAAGACCGGTCGCTGGTATACTAAAATGCTTTCCTATATACTCTACCTCATTCCGATATTTCCCGCTATGTCCAATGTCAATAGCGGATGTCAATATTTCATAGCTTTCCGAAAACTGGCTAACACTCCCCAATCTACTCGCAAACAACGACGTGACTCGTTTCCACACATCATCCAGATCGCACACAGGAACAGTTCTCATCTTCGCATTTCTCCGCGTAGCAAAAACTAAAAGCAGCGCAAGCCTCAAATCGTGCCCTGAGACTTCAGCAATACTTCTCAGCACGTCATCATGCAAATCACTCCCGGCCCGTCCAACCACCTGAAGCACTCCCTCATCGGTATCAGGTTCCTCTAACACATATAACGAAGATTCAGACGACCGCCTCGACTGACCACGCGTTGCGGGTCCGACCGTCACAATTCGAACCCGCTTACCTATGTCGCGAAATCTATACCGTAGCGGGTCATAGTCGGTCAACTGCACTTCATCTATAATCAACCGCACATTGATGTCTTGACGCTCAACATGGCTGAGAAAGTCTTCGGATAGGTCCTCGTAGCGCGGCGCATAATATGTGTCCTCCAGCACTTTGTCATCCAGACAGGCCTGCAAAACTGTTCTTGTTTTTCCTACGCCAGATAGTCCTGCAAGGTGAAATACCGCGGAACCTTCAGACCCTTTGAGATGCTCCTGAATTCTTGTCTTCAACTCATTGCGTCCAGCGAAGTCCACCCACCTCACAGCAAATCCTTGAGCGTCCCGACTCTCACGTTGCCATTGATCTATAGTCATAAGACCCTGAAGCCTTTGGGCTACATCGGGAAAGTATGAGGCTATTATGTTTGGGTGCATCTCGACTATCTGTTGCAGTTGATCGACCCAAACAAATTTAACCTGCTCAGCCGCAAACTTGTGTTTTTTAGCGAGTGCTTTACATTCGGTATACATAGCCTCCCTTTTCGGTTGGCTGATAGCCTGCAACGCACACCAAACGTAAGTGTTCCCCTTCCGAAGGTGCTCTCTAATCCGTTCGTGGCTGTGCTTCGTAACTTCACCGCGCAATGTGCTGGCTTCTATCCCGTTTGCGCCCGATTTAATTGACCATATCGACGGCTTATTAGGTATAAACCGTGGCCTTGCGTCCTCATGACCCTCCTTAATCGAGATGTCGATGCCAGCGTCGGGACAATTAGTTCGGTAGTCCCAGTCAATATCGGTAGGCGATATGCCGTGGAGCGCACACTCAGCCTGTATAAGGCTGCGCACAAACTTCTCGAACTGTTCCCCTCCGCTTCCCGCAAGCACCTCAAGCTCCTTAGGCTCAATGAACATATCCTTACCCTATCCCTCTCCCCCGCGACCAAGACTATTGTTTTTCCTCAAAATTTCCATTTCCTCGTTTACCCCCACCTGTCCCCGCACTTCGTAAGCGGGGATCCAGCCCACTCACCATTTAACTACTCACCATTCACTAAGTATTCAAGGAAGTTTTCCGCTCGTGGGTGCAGGTTTACCCCGTGAGATAATTCCTCACTATCTCCTGGGGGCGTTCTTGACCCCACAAAATACCCCAAATCAAAATTCTCGTCAAGCCAATTTCCCGCGCTCCACTCACCAATTAACCACTCACCATTTCCCCCCTATGTGATTCAATTAAAGCTCGTAGTCCTTTTGATTAGTCGAAAAGACTACGTCCTTGTTAACTAAAGTACATTTTGCAATAGCACCCCTCAGTCAGCTTCAAGTATTAAGCCAATCAAATTGGCCTTTGTGGGCGAAAGGGTGACTTGCGACAAAGCTCACTTTGAAAGCAAAGCTCCCTGAGTACACAAAGCTGACTGAGACTGTCTCTGCGTACTCTCCGTAAGGAGTCGCAAGGACTGCGTTCTCCGCGGTTAAATAATTCTGAACTCTTCGTGCCTTGGTGCCTTCGTGGCAAAAAATCCGTGTAATCTGTGATATCCGTGGTTAATAATAACCCAAAACCCCAATTCCCGCCAAAATAAAAAATCCTTCCCAAGCAGTGAAATCTGCGTCCAATCATCTCTCTCAGTCAGCTTCAAAATATGCGGCCGAACCTTGAACTGACGATGGCCCGCTTAGCTCCCCGCAAAAAAAAGCCCAACTAATAACGTTGGGCTTCATAAAATCGAGCATTTCTATCTTGACATTCAACTACCCATAACCACGAAGCATCATCAGCATCTCACGCACAGCTAAAAGGCGGCAGGCAATTCACGCAGCTTCCTCGTACACCTCTCTGCTGCTACTTACCCGCCCCCGGCGCTTTCTTCCTCTCTTCCGCTGCCTTCTTCCTCTCTTCGGCCGCCTTCTTCCTGTCCACCGCTATCTGGCTATAGCCGCAGTCGGGGCATTTGTCGGCAAAATCGCCAGGAACACTGCCCACTTCAAAAACCGCACCGCACTTCGCGCATTTCACAGCTCTATAACCGCTCGGCTCCTTGCACTTCGGGCAAGTAAGCGGCGGCGGCAGTATCGTACTCGGGTCAGCATTTTTTTCTACAAACAGGAAGTACTCCTTCAAATTCATCTCCCATGCGTGACCGCACTCACGATTGCGGCATTTGATCCACGTCGTTTTGTCCTCAAATGGCCTTAGGTCAGACCCTCCGCGTCGGCTGCTCCTATACCACATTACACCTGCCAAAACAAAACACACTACAATGACACCGACCATAATCGGTTTCTTCTTGTCTTCTTCCATACTAAAACCTCCAAAACAATAGGCCACAATCTTGTTGCCACTTTACATTGATAACTTATTACTTACCGCAGCATCTGTCAAATGCTTATTTTTTATTTCTGCGCCGGCTAAATATTTATCGGCTTGCCCGCACGCCGCGAGCCTCGCTCAAAAATCCTGCCCGGTTCCTCCGGCGTACCTGTGCGAGCTGAAAGATAAGCTGACTCAATAACCGCCATAGGCCTTAAATTCTCGCTGCCGCTGCTGCAGAGCCTGTTTTTATCGGGCAATAGAATACTCAAAGCAAAGTTCTCCAGCAGCTTCGCCGTACACAAAAGCTCATCATCATCCTCATATTCCGATTCCTCACTTGTCCGCCCAGGATAGTCGCTCACAGTCAATCCAGTCCTGTTAACTGTTAAAGTTTTATCTTTGCCGTAAACCTTCAGCAACTCCTCCTCCCGCTCGAGCCGCGTACGCCGCGACGCTACCAGATTCCCGACAAACGTGTCGCTGAATTTCATCGTCACCACTGCTGTGTCTTCTGTCAAATACAACCGCTGTTGCTTATCACCAGCCGCGCTCGCACTTAAGGAATAAACCTGCTCCGGCATCCCAAAGTTCCACACTATCTGATCGATTATTTGATGACAGTTATACAGCAGCACCCCTCCGCCAGCCAGTTTCGGGTCCGTCTGCCACTTCGGATACGATTCTTTCCCAACTCCACAACTCGCTCTTATCAGAAAAATCTGTTCAATCCCTCCCTCATCCAGAAATCGCCTCAGCCCAAGAAAGCCTCTGGAAAAACGCCGTGTGTTAGCAATGGCAAATTTTACTTCTTTCTCTTCGGCAAGATGCACAAACTCCGCAGCCTCCTCAAAGTCTCGACCAGCCGGAGGCAGCTTGACTATGTTGCATCCCTTTTTTATCGCCGTCCTGATATGCTCATCGCAACTGTGAATACCCGCGGCAACCAACAGACAATCAAGCTCACGCTGTATTATCATTTGCCTGAAATCATCGTAGGCTGCGCAGTCGTATCTAACAGCGGTCTTCTCGGCAAGACCGCCATCCTTGTCGGCCACAGCCTCAATCTGGAAATAATCAATCCCTGATGCAGCCTCTAACAGAAGCTTACCTCCATCGCCAAGGCCAAGCACCGCCGTTCTTAATTTATTTTCGCCCATATCTAAAATACCCACACATCCCACTACCCATCTATAAGATGCGCAAAACCGGCTTTCTGTTTTGCTAATTTTACATTTTTTTGCGGAAAAAGAAACTATAAAAAACCGTCTGCTTTTGTGCAGGAAACGGTCGAATTTCAGTCAATTCCGCAGCGCCTTAAAAGGCAAAATCAGAATTTTTTAAAAATTTTTAACCCCTTTTATACCAAGCCCTTACCTCAAAAACCAATCCCACAAGACCCAGGTTTTTCGAATCAAATGCGCAAGTTGCTCTAATTATGGAGGGGCGTCGTTTTCGGCCTTCCGGCGAAAAACGCCAAATACTAAATTCTAAACTCTAAATACTAAACAATGACAAAAATTCAAATATCAAATCCTCAAAACAACAAGTTTGGAACATTAGAAAATTAGGTGATTCGAATTTGTTTAGAAATTAGTGCTTAGAGCTTCGTGCTTACTAATCACCGGGGGGAGGGAAAGGGATAATCGAGTATTTATTAGTGATTATTGGAGGAGGGGGTCATCTCAGACGCTGCAAATCGTGAAAGCTAAGACCTGTCAGTATTGTTGCTATGCCAAAGAAGCCTCGGCCGACAATCGCACCATCCTCATCTGCGACCATAAACAAGCCCCGCAGGCAAAATTCTTCGTCGTCGCACCGGACGAAACCTGCCGCAACTTCAAACCCAGCCAAAATCCGTCGTTGCCTGATACCGACGGCGGAAAACTCATACCCTTAACCAAAGGCAAATTCGCCGTCGTCGACCCCGAAGATTACCCACGCCTTGCCAAATACAAATGGTCTGTCTCCCAGAGCCGCTACAACTTTTACGCCTGTCGATGCGCTCGCGGAAAAAAGATTTCCATGCACCGCCTCATCCTCAACGCCCCTCAAGGCCTGCTCGTTGACCACATAGACGGCGACGGCCTGAACAACCGAAAAGCAAACCTGCGACTATGCACTATCGCCCAAAACAACCGAAATTCCAGACCATACCGAAACGCAACTTCAAAGTATAAAGGCGTCTGCTGGGAAAAACAATGCCGAAAGTGGTACGCAAAAATAAGACCAAACCGCAAAACTATAAGCCTCGGCCTGTTCACAAACCAAATCGATGCCGCCGTCGCTTACGACCGAAAGGCAGAACAGCTTTTCGGCCAATTCGCATATCTAAACTTCCCTGACCTACCGGAATTTAGAAGACATGCTCACAGAGTCGTCTTCGGAGGACAGACGAAACAAGCTCGAATCAGGGAAATTCAGAAAGTTGTAACAGGCATATAGTCCTTTTGATTAGTCAAAAGGACTACGAGCTTTAATTGAACGGCATAGGTTGGTTGGGTTGCGGAGCGCGGATGGGGGTCGAGGCTAGGCCGGGGTTGGATTAGCTTATTTGCTGAGAACTCTGGGCAAACGTCATGGCCGGGATTCGATATAATTTAAAAAAGACGCCATAAAAATCAGCTTGGGCCACACGAATTGAGTCCGAACTCACGTCTAATTAGTGCGGGGTAAATTGCTGCGGGGTCTTCAAGATATAAGCCCGACCTTGCAAATTCTGGCAAGAACAGGGTCTTGTTGAGGCCAGTGTGGAGGAAAGCACGCATAACGCGCGGTAGAAGTCATGGGGCTACAAAAAGAGTCTTATAATTTCTAATGTTTCGAAATCGTTCCAATCACCAACCAACCGGAGAAAGAAATATTTTTTTCAAAAAAACATGATTTTTCAAGTTTTTTGTTGCCGTCTTGCAAGGACTATTGTACCTTAATGCCTTAAATCAGACTTGTGGAGCCGAGTACAGCGGCTGTAAGGTCTTGTAAAGTAAGGTGTTGCGCAAAAAATGGAAGCAATGGGATCTTTCTCATATTATTTTTCGGGACGCTGGCTATGCAAATATCGATAGCGGAATTTCACTTGACAAATCCAGTAGATTTGGTAAAATTGGGTGGTTGTTTTGGGAGAGGTGCAAAGGAGGTCAAGGTGGTGGAATGCCTTCTAATAAGAGGCAGGTGTATGTCTCAGGGGGGAGCAATCTGGGTATCTGACTATCCATTCCTTGACCTGTAAGGGAGGCGGAGAATTACGATGGAAGCACTTGAGCTTTTTGGTGGAAAAGACCGCGTCATGAACCGGATGAACCGCGTAGTCTGCCGAAAAGCAATGAAGACCGACGAGCGCACGGCCGCAATTCTAGAAGAAGCTTTTTTCCTAAAAAGGGGTGCTATTAAGAGGTTGCGCGCCAACCGGAAGAAAGCGGATATTTATCTATTCGATAAGATTTCTTGCCCCCTAGGGATAACCTTGACTGAGGCGATTGGAAAGCCTAACTTGAAGAGTAAAGCCGTGAGAAGGTGGTGGGAGGAGCATAAGAGGCAGAACTGGATAGCGAAAAAGAAAAAGACGGTTTCCGCCTTGTCACCTGATCTTGACATCCCACTCGAAATCTACGTGACTTTGAAAGCTGCGGAAGAGTTGCGAGCTTCAAACGGACTTTAAAGGGATTGCGATGTTTACAACTCTATCTCTCACACCTGCCAAAATTGTCGAGGAGGCAAGGAAGGACCTATCAGAGTTTATCGATTCCGTTCCAAGAAACGAGCGGCTCGTTACCTATTTTCACCTGGCTAAAGACGAGGCGAAACGGTGGTACAAACGCCTCGCAGAAATTACTCGTTTATCAAAGTTCTTAAGACGGCACCTCGATTGGTTAGAGGGTAAATATCCGGTTGATTATCGTACAACGAATTATAAGTACCAGAGGCGATTTCTTTTGATTCTGGAGGGGTGGCTCCGCAGATTCACAATGTCCAAGGAGAGCACTCTACCGCGAATTGTCCGCGCACCAAAAATTCAAGAATTCGGGCGCTTCATAGCGAAGCATAAACTGAACAAATCCTACTCCTTTCACTGCATGTCTAAGCAGGAGGGCGGTTACGATCTTAGAGGGTTTCCTACATTTCTTTTCCTGGCTCCCGGCTTGTCCCATGCCTCCATTGCATATGATAAAGAGAAAATAGAGGCGAAAACGAACCCGCATGCCTGTGAAAGGCGATACGAACTGTGCTTTCTGCATGAAATCGGGCATATGCGCCTACATTACGATTGGATCCTGGATACCCAAGAGAAAAAAAAGGAAAAACAAGTTTGCGTCATGCCACAGCATGAAACACATGCATGGCTGTACGCGTATGCAGTTATGGGGTGTTTAGCAGGTCTGAGGTCCCGCATCATCCGTCTGGTCAATAGAATAGACGAGGAAGGAGTTGAAGTCCACTAGAATGAAGGGTTTCCTTTTTGATAGGCTCAACAGCCTACCAAGGGAGTATGACCAGTTTACTAATGCGGAATACAGTTCCCCGGCAATCTGCTCAGGAGAATATGTCAGTGAAGCTAACCACCCAGCGCACACTTTCTAAAAAGGAATTTCGTCCGCGTCCGGTTTGATGACTAACGGCCGAATTTCCTGCAGCAGTGTATTAAGCAGCGCCTCCCTCCCTTCGGAATCGAGACTTTGATATATCTGGTGGAACTCGGAGACACTTCTATAGGGCACACCCGCGCACTCTTCGTAGTAACCGAGGGATATGTCATCTCCGCTAAACAACTCGCCAAAGTTAATAGTTCTTGACCACTTATATTTCTTAAGCATCGCAGGCAGAGATCCGACCCATTTGTTGGCCCACTCTAGGTTGGGTGTCAGATGAAACTCACCCCTTGCCCTGAGACCTCTTCCGGATCTCAGCAAATCGGTAATAACCTGCTCGATTTTTTCCTTTAATTCTTCCATGTTGTCAAACTCGATATCGCTGGTAAGCTTAGATATGTCAAAAGAAATCTTGCCCGGGCTTCTTCCAGCATGTTTGGTGCTGAGCAGCTCTTTAAGGTGGGTCACTATTCCGTCGACCTTTTGCTCGAGAGAAGCTATGTTGGAGGCTGGAATTCTTGATTGCCTGTCCAACGCCTCGTACATCAAACCTGCCCACTGGTTTATCAGACCCTCCCTTATGCTGTCAAAACTGTCGAACGGGATTATTGCGTTATTCGTTTCCAGATCATGAATCAGGTCTAAGAAGTAGAATACGTATTTGTGTTCGGGCGCCGAGAATGGATAACCTTGGTCAAAGTCCGACCTGAGCTTCTGTTTCACGGATTGTATTTTGCTTTCGCTAACTTCGTGTTTTTGAAAGTGCTCAGTGTAGATACTCGCTCTGGCATGCGTGTAGTTTTGGTAATCATGCAGGACAAACTTCTCAATAAAGATATGCTTTGGAATTCGAATTTCCATTGCTTTCCTGAACTCTTGTAGTGTAACCGAATCAGGGTAGGGCTTGAGTGGCTCCCTGTGGTAGACGGTACCATACCTATCACCAACGATTAGGATGAAAAGATTACAGCGATCGATCTCTTGCTTGCATGCGTCTTGGACGTGGGAATGGAAGTCGTAGAATATGTCGTTGAACTCGCTCATGACAGGCTCGAAACCGTGTTCATGGATGAACTGTCTCAATTGCCGACGTGTTTCCTGGAAGTCCATGCACGTGGAACTCACAAAGACACGTGGTATTGCCATTCTTGAATCCTTTCCTTAAGAGAAAAACTGAATAGGACTTTTCAGCCCTTCATTTCCCTGCGCCTGAATGAAGCCTTAGTAATGTAGAATGCTACCGCGCAGCACAATTTTTTACGCGTCCGAAACCCTTTTGGCTCTTCGGCATGATGCCCTACACATATAATAACCCTAACTTCCAGCTCTTCAACAATTTTTTGGAGCAAAATCTCCATTTCTTGTTTATCCCCGTGTACGCGCGGACTCCCGAACCATTTAACCACTCACTAACAAATAGCCGTTTCCGGCCGGTCAAATATTGATAGAAAAACGCAATTTCGCTGAAGTTCTCCGCTCAAGGGTCCCCGTTAGATAAGCTCTCGCTATCTCACGGGGTAAAATAGCAGAAAAACAGCAAAAATCAAGAGGAAAAATGCAAAAAAACAGAAAAATCAATCCCGGCGCGCCGGGACCCGCTGGACGCTAAACGCTTCACGCCGCCTTTCCCGCTTCACGCTTCACGCTTCACGCTTCACGTTATCATTTCTTCCGTAAGACCAGCTTGATAGCAACATAAGGGAACAGGAAGAACAAGAAGGTGACTGTTTTAATAAAGGCCATCCCGTAATAACTCAGCCGCTCAAACTCATTCTTGCTTAACTCGAACCATCTTGAATGAATGCTGTAGACCCAATCCCCTACCACTAAGTAGAAAACAAACCATAACAGCAATAAACAGATACTCAGCACAAAACACCAAAGACAAACCCCTGCCACTGCCTCCAACAAGTTATTCTGCTCCTCTTTAGTTATATCAAATACCTCCACTTAGATTCCCCAAATATCCCCCTGATATTCTGATATCCAGATATGCTACATCCTGATTCCCTGGTATCCCGGTACTCTAATGATCATCCGCTTCACGCTCTAAGTTTTTCGCTCTTGGGTTTACCCCGTGAGATGATTCCCATCTATCTCACCGGGGTTCTATTCCTTCTTGGCTACTTCTCAAGTAAGTCTTTCGATCCTTGCTTACTTTTCAAGTAAGTCAAGGCACAATTGCGACCACGTCTCCATAGTATCTCGCAGCTCTCGCAGCTCGGCGGAGCTCATAAACGCCATCTGGGTAATCATCTCTTCCCGCCAGTTGACCTTCGGCGAGTCCAGAATCCAGTGGTGGACCACGCCGAGATGGACACTTCCCACCTCGTTGGAATCGTCATTCAAGAGAGCAACAATGCTGTCGGTGTGGTTGGCTTCTACGGAGACTTCCTCGGCCACCTCGCGGGCGACGGCATTTAGATAGGTAGTCTCGTAAGAATCCGCGTTGAACAAGGGCATCTCATCAGTGGGGTTTATATGGCCGCCTATGCCGATGGACCTGTTGCCGACCAGCCGCGCCTCGCCGGCCCGCCTGCCTCGGATGTAGGTGAGGTACCTGCCGGCGAAACTGATAATCACGTACGGAATGAGCTGCTTATAGGCGGGGTCGGCTTCGGCCTGCGGCCTGGGCATAAAGCCGAGAATACCCGGAGCGAACAGCTTGCGCAGATAGCGGTCCACATCCGATGTAAGGCCCTGGAACATCCCCACCTGCTCAAGGACCTTTCGCTCGACAACGAGCACCTGTTCTTCCTGGGCCATGCTGTTACTCCCTGAGCATTTCGAGTTTCCTGAACTTAGAATAGCCACGGTGTTAGGGCGTCTGAGGCTTGCAGCGACTTCGGATTATTCTTATTCGGTATGATAAAGTGCTCCGGCACAGGAAAGTGCGAGCATAAAAGCAGCACTTCTTTTCCAACCTCTTCGATTACCGACTCATTGTCGATGTTTTCAACCACTTTATTAATAAAGCCGGCAATCCGCTCAGCCTGTTCTTCTTTCATCCCGCGTGTGGTAATTGCCGGCGTCCCTAAACGCAGTCCGGAGGGATTAGCCGGATGGACCGGGTCTGCAGGTGTGGTGTTATAATTGGTAACGATCCTTGCCCTGTCCAATGCCTTTGCCAGTTTCCTGCCGGGCACGTTCTTATTTCGCAAATCGATTAAGATTAAATGATTGTCGGTTCCACCGGACATGAGGTTGAAGCCATATTCAAGAAGCTTTTGGGCCAGGGCTTTGGCGTTTTTGACTATCTGTTTTGCGTAGGCGACAAACTCCGGCGTATCAGCTTCGGCCATCGCCACGGCGATAGCGGTCAGCGTATGCATATGTGGGCCGCCCTGTAGGCCCGGAAAAATAGCTGTATCAACCCTTTCTGCGTGTTCGGCTTTGCACAGCAACATCCCGCCGCGAGGCCCCCGCAGTGTTTTATGCGTTGTCGTCGACACAATGTCAGAATACGGTACAGGACTTTTATGTATGCCGGCTACAACAAGACCCGCAATGTGGGCTATATCACTAACATGGTATGCCCCGACCTCCTTTGCTATCTGGCCGAATATCTCAAAGTCAATCTCCCTTGGGTATGCCGTGGCGCCGGAGATGATGATTTTGGGCTTGTGTTTTTTAGCAAGAGCCTCAATCTGGTTATAGTCAAATCTGCCAGTCTCAGGGTTGACTGTATACCGAACAGAATTAAATATTTGGCTTGTAACACTGACCTTCCAGCCGTGGGTCAGATGGCCGCCATAGGGAAGAGACAGGCCCATAATCGTATCACCCGGTTTGATCAGGGCCAGATAGGCACCCAAATTCGCCACTGAGCCTGAATAGGGCTGGACGTTTGCGTGGTCGGCTTTGAATAACTTCTTCGCCCGCTCTTGCGCGAGCTTCTCGATAAGGTCCGTTACCTGCTGACCCTCATAATATCGCTTGTTGGGGTAACCTTCGGCGTACTTGTTCGTAAGACAGCTGCCGCTGGCCTGCATCACCGCCGTCGATACGTAGTTCTCAGACGGAATCAGGCGAATCGAGGCGCTCTGCCGTGCCTTCTCCTGCCGTATAAGCTCGTAAATCTGCGGGTCATACTGCTCAAGTGCTGATACCATTTAGTGCCTCCTTAACCTGTTTTTTCGTCGAACCTGCTTTATAACAAAGCCTCACTTTTTACACAAGTATTTATTCATTGACAAATTTAGGCCGAAGTTTACTATAATAAAGAGGTTGAAAACGCCAAGCGTATTTTCTGAAAAGCCGGGCAAAGTACGAGATAATATATATGGTGGAAAAAGATATCGGCGAGGCTGCAAGGGCGAAGTTCTTTTTCGAAAGAGCCCGAAAAGCAGCAGAAGCCAACAATTTCGATTCGGCTATCAATATGTACCTGGAGGGCCTGCGGCGAGACCCGGAGGCCGTCGACCATGGCCACATAGAGCTGCGCGAACTGGCTCTGCTGCGAGAGGAAAAAGGTGGGCAAAAACCCACAGAGGCAGAGATAGCAGAACACTCGCAAGGTAAAACAGCCCTTGAGCAGATGCTCAATGCCGAATACCTGCTCGCGAAAGACCCCAGCCATTTGCCCTATGCCGAAGCCTTATTAAGGGCGGCCGTCGCTGGAGGTTTCAAAGAAACCGTTAAATGGATCGCAGATTTGGTGTTCCTGGCAAATACCGGTGCAAAAAAACCATCTTTACAAATATATCTTTTGTTAAAGGATTCCTACCAGGCCGTAGGACAATTCGACAGAGCATTTGCAGCCTGCGAGTGCGCAGTCAAACTCAACCCTGATGATAAAAACTTAGCGGACGAGCTCAAAAGGCTCTCAGACAAATGGAACGCTGCTAAAGACGAGTATGGGCTGGAGGCTGAGGCCGCGCCATCTTTCACCAGTGGCCAAACACAACGAGGACTCCAAGCCCAGGACGAGGCTGCATTGGCCAAGGCTGGTGCCTTTTTCGATAGGGCCCGCAAAGTCGCCGAAACAAACGACTTCGATTACGCTATCGATATGTTCCTCGAGGGCCTGCGATGCGCACCGGACGCACTGGGGCAGGGCCACTTAGAACTATACGACATCGCCCTGCAGCGAAAGGATAAAGATGGGAAAAAGCCCTCAATGATGGAAAGAGTAAAGCGTCTGCGAGGCAGAACTGCTCTTGAGCGGATGCTCAACGCCGAATATCTTTTCGCAAGGGACCCCGACCACATCCCTTATGCCAAGGCCATGCTAAAGGCCGCTGTAGCAGGCGGTTACGCTAAAACAGCTCAATGGATCGCGGATTTGGTCTTCCAGGCAAATAATACCGCCAAGAAACCATCTTTTCACACATATATCCTGTTAAAGAATTCCTATGCAGCTATGGGCCAATTCGACAGAGCAGTTGCGGCCTGCCAATGCGCCGCCCGACTTAAACCGCAAGACGCAGAATTAGCCGACGAGGTTAGAAACCTCACAGCCGAACTGACCGTCTCCAGAGGCAAATATGACCAGGAAGGAGATTTCAGAAAATCCATAAAGGACCGCGAGAGCCAGGAGAAGCTTCTCGGCCAGGAAAGCATTGTAAAGACCGTAGATTACCGCACGCTCGCCGTCCAGGAGGCACGAAAAGCACTGGCAAAGGACGCGGACCTGCCTATGAATATATTCAATCTGGCTCAGGCCCTATCAGAGCTCGAAAACGACACCGCCGACAAGGAGGCGATAGAGCTGCTGCAAAACGCCTATAAGACCAAGGCCGATTTCAGCTTCAAGCAGCGGGCGGGCCAGATAAGAATAAAGCAGCTAAAACGCAAAATCAGACAAGCAAAGAACAGCCTTGAAGCTAAGCCGGACGATGTGCGAACCCAGGCCAAGATGGCAACTTTGTCGACCCAGCTTAACAGCCTGGAATTAGAGCACTTCCGTGCCAGTGTGCAAAACTATCCAACCGACACGCACGCAAAGTACGAGTATGGAATGCGCCTGGTCCGCAACACACGGTATGACGGGGCAATTCCCCTTTTCCAGGAAGCCCAGAGAGACCCGCGGCACAAGATTGCCGCAATGGACAAAATAGGCTTGTGCTTCTTTATGAAAGGCTGGTTTGCCGATGCAATCGACGTTTTTACTCAGGCGATAGAGGCCTACCATATAAAAGATGATACTACCGCCAAGGAATTGCGTTACAACCTGGCGCGAGCCTATGAAGAGCAGGGCGACAATGAAAAGGCTCTTGAAATCTACCGCAAAATCGCGCAGCTTGATTTTGCCTACAAAGACGTTCGTCAGCGAGTAGATAAGTTGAGAAACGTTAAGGATTGACAATTGAATATTGAC
>Ga0114919_10001537_pt1 | contig 18487 bp, 23 predicted proteins | sample BlataG_FD_88682 | JGI IMG/M metagenome (GOLD analysis project Ga0114919, IMG submission 88682) | Deep subsurface microbial communities from Black Sea to uncover new lineages of life (NeLLi) - Black_00105 metaG | ecosystem: Environmental > Aquatic > Marine > Oceanic > Sediment | place: Atlantic... | reverse complement strand
TTTTCTGAAGATAGAGAGAAAATCCTGAGTTAAGAAGAATCAGAAACGGCTCAGGAGCTTGATTTCAAACCCATCTAAAGCAGGCTTTTCCACGCATACGCCCCCTGCACAGACTTTGCCTTTGCGTCTTGAGCCGACGCTCAAGCTGAGATTATGATTCTCGCCTAATGACAGATCAAGCGTGGCAATGAGCCAATCCCTCCGGCCCTCCCAGTTTTCGCTGACCTTCCACTGTGTGGTTCGTTCATGGGTTAGGGTAATCGAGCCGGTCGGGGATTGGGAAAGGGAGAGCGACAGAATCTGATCGTAGTAAGTAAGCTTCGCGTCGTATTTCTCGGTGTACAGATGTTCAAGTATGAAGTTGATACTGTTGCTTTCTGAAAGGTAATACTCGATATCAAGAAGCGGAGCCAAGCGAACAGGGTCCCCTTGCTCCTGCTTGTTCTCCTGTCTGCTGAAACCGCCCTTGAGAAGTGCCCGATCCCGGTAATCATACTCAAGCTCGCCGTACGTCTCGGAGAATATAAGCTCGTCATCGCTGTCGGCGGTGTAGCTGTAGTTGGCCAGGACTGACAGTCCCTCAAGCGGAGAGCTGGTGAGCTCAGCCTGAATCCCTCTCTCATCGATCAGCGCAGGCTCGTAGGCGTGCCGGTTCAGCAGGGTATACGCGTGTTCCTTGGCCAGCGGGGGAGGATTGTTCAGGCTCACGTTCTGGTTGGGATTGAAGAAGTTAAAATCATCATAATCCTTGTACTCCAGCGCCAGCCCCAGACCCGCGGTGTACACGTTGGCCGACAAATACGTGCCGTGTCCCTCATCGGGGGCATATGCCAGAGGTGGGTTGTGCTTTTCGGCATACTCAGCATAGAAATCCACGTGGGGAAGATTCAAACTCGCGTTTCCGCCAAGCAATCTCACCAGCCCGAAATCGGTGATATGCGTGCGGAGGTAAGTCCCTCCCGCAGTCATCCAATCGGTAACGGCAACCTTCCCGTCCGCAGCATGCAGGGGATCATTTAGTCTCTCATACTTGCCCGTTGCGGTCCCGCCCAGCAGGGTCAGATCGAAGCCCTCGAACTCGATGGTCCCCTTCACCCCGTCTAAGTTGTTGTCGTGTCTTAAGTCCCGGTTTTCGTACGAGCGAAGGATCAAGCCTCTGCCGAAGATGACGTAATAATTGCCGGCGGTTAGCTCCAGAAACTCGGCGGACAATTGAACATTTCTGAAAGAAAGCTTCTCCCAGCTCACCCCCCAGTCGTCAGGCTGATGAGCTTCGTATCTTAAATTCGCAGAATAAATACCGTAGGCAAGATCAACGTCGGTCCAGTTGTGAAATATGTCCTGATGGGTCTTCCTGTGGGATGAGAACTCCAACTGATTGCTGGCGCTGACTGACCAGGAGTCAGATTCAGAGAGATCGAATCCCCGGGCAGATGAGAAATCAAAGCAAAGGATCAAGAAGACCGCTGCCGGCAGCAGCTGAAGAGACAAACGAAGGCTAAGGTTGAAATGTAGGGCCACGCCTGGGAAGCTGAATCTACTTTTCACTACCTTTCCCCTCTTTTTCCTCTGAGACCTCCTCTTGTTCAGCGAAGAGCTGATCCACCTTTTTCCAGATTGTTTTCTCATCCCCGGAGCGATAGGTGGTATGGGTGTAACGAATGTTCCCATTGCGATCTATCAGTACAGTATGGGGTATGCCCAGTACGTGATACTTCCTGTAGATGTCCTTGTTGACGTCGAAGAGCACCGGGAACTTCCATTTGAGCCCCTTGACCCTCGACTTCACCCTGCCGACGCTTCGCGGACCGTCCACGTCTATGGCCAGAATCTCAAAGCCCTTTTTCTTGTATTCCGGATACCGTTTTTGCAGCTTGTTCAGCTCCTTGATACAGGGTTTGCAGTGGGTCGCCCAGAAGGAGATCAGAACCGGCCCATCTTCCAGAAAGCTCTTAAGCTCCACCTTTTCGCCCTCCAGATCCGGTGCGGTGAAATTGGGAGCCTTTCCCTTCTTGCCTGCCTGGGCATAGGGGGCCAGAAGGCATGTAGTCAACAAAATTAGGGTGAACTTGGATAGTGGATGTCGCATATTGGTTCCTCATTCTAAACCAACTGTGCTGAAGTGTGCACTTAGTTCCCGAACAACTCGTCCAATGCCACTCTGAACTTTGCCTCCAGGGCCGGATTCTGCCAGCCGGTCCAGTACAGGTGTATCTCTCCACTCCGGTCCAGGATGATGGTTACCGGAGTGCCGGCAACCCCGTAGTCGCTCTTCACCTGGCCGTCCACGTCCTTGAGTAAGGTAAAGGTGAGTTGCTCTTCGTCCCGAACCCGGCGGATGACGTCAAAGTCTTCCCAGTAGTTGAGACCAAACAAGATCAAGCTGTCGGAAACATAGTCAGAGTATATCTTCTGAAGATAGGGCAGCTCATTCATGCAGGGCACGCAGTCTGTGGCCCAGAAATTGATCATAACCACGAAGCCCCGGTAGGCGTACAACCTGTGCCAGAAGTGAAAGTCATCCTGCAACTCGAAATCGGAGGTAATATTCCCAACCTCCGTCCCCACCACGGCTGAATTGAGGGTGAAATCAACCTCCACCGTATCCCCGGTGGTGATGGTCACGATCTCTTTGGCGGGATGTTGGTTGGAGTATCCCTCCTTGAATACAGAGACTATGTGACCTCCCACCGGGACGCTGTTGAAAAACAGATGAGGTGTGTCTTGGGTGGTAGGTTGTTTGTCGATGCAAATGGTGGCACCGGAAACGCTGGAGGTGACTTTGAGCGACCCCTTATCGGTCTCCAGGAGAACGAACTCAACCGTGTCCGTCTGATTCTCGTTAACCGTGATCACCGCAGAATCCGGAGAGATGATATAACCTGCTCGTGTGACCGAAACCACATGCTCCCCTACCGGAATGTCGAAAACCGTGTCTGGGGTCTTTTTGCCGGTGAGTCTCTGATCCACCATTATGTCAGCGCCCTCCGGACTGGAGTGTACAAAAACAGCACCGGTCTTGTCCGAAAGGAGAAGATTCTTGGTGCTGCAAGTCCATAAGCTTGCGATGAGGATCAGGGAGAGGCCGACAATTCCCCAGGATCTTAGGTATGCGGCTCTCTTCTCTTTCCCGTCACGCAAGATCATGTTTCATCCACCTCTTATCATCTCCTATTATAACGATCAAACCTGAGAGGGCGATGGTTTTTTCCGGGCGAATTGCAGGGGAAGGCTCCGGGTCTCTTCTTCTCGCGTTCTCTCTCGGCGAAGCGAAATCGATGCTCACGACCCCTTGCCCTTGCTGGCTCAGCCATCCGGGAAAAGAGCTCCTCCGGGGAGGAGCTCTTTTCAGGATTCGTGCTTTAATTGGCCGTCCCAAAATGGCTTATTCACATTCAGCCAGCCCATTGAGACGGGCAGCTATTGCCTTTCCTACTTACGTCTGTTTCGCCAGCTTGAGCCTCCGGTACATCAAATACAGGCCCGACATCAAGATGAGCATGGTCAGAATGATCAACCCCCAGCTCTGGGTAACCGGGGCCTGCGGGTCTCCGTGGGCGGTCATAAGAAAGTTTATGGATTTGGTCATCTTAACACCCGGATTCAAGTATGAGTCCACGGTAATGGTGAAGTTCCCCTGTCCTTGGCTTCGGGCCAGGACGTGCAACTCGACCTGGTCGGTCCATCCCGGCTCCAGATACGAGTTTGCCACCGTTATGGTAGAGTCCCAGCAGACCCCGCCGGCACAAAGTTCCACCCACCAATCCTCCGGAGTAGGGGGATTCTCGGCTAGGGTAACTAAGTAGCTGTCTATCTCGCTCCCGGTGTTCTCCAACATGGCGTAGAACTTGGCTGTATCCCCGACCGAGACGACCATGACCGTCTCCTGGGACGTGAAGGTGAAGTCGAAATCCGCCCAAGCTTTCCCCTGATCGGTAAGCGCGCCGCCAAACAGAGCAAAGAGAACAACTGCGCCTAGCGTCGCCAGAGTGCGTGTGTATGCGTACATCTTTCCTCCTTTGAAGTTTGATATTTTGAACGCTCCAAAAATCCATCAGCCCCTTCGCCGATTGTCTTTCTTCTCACATGTCTTTAGAGAAGAATCACCTCCTTGGAAAGGATCAGCAGCAACCCTCCAGAGGCGCAGGCCCGTTCTTGTACAGGTAATTAATAAGGTACACCACATCACCGACATCTATCAGGCAATCCCCGGTCACGTCACCACTTTGGGAGGGACTTGGCGCCTCGCCTGCCTTGTAAAGATAGTTTATCGAAAACACCGCGTCTCCAACGTCCACTATTCCGTCGCCGGTGCAATCTCCGAACACGTACGTGGGGAAGAGGTCCGCCTTGGCCACCCTGAGCACCGTGTTGGGAGAGTAATCAGTTTGCACAAAAACCACCACCTCGCAATTTGCGTCCACCCAGCTGGGAGAAAGGGTATAGCTCTGGTAATCGTAGAAGGTCTCTCCCACGCCGGCGTTGCAGAAAACCCCCTGGTAGTTGGGCAGCATCTTTCTGACCACGTGCTGCAGGCTGTCTAAGCCCTGCCAAGGGTAATATATGTGACTCTCCGTTATGGCGTATCGCAGTCGCGGATTCTGCATGACGTCGATAACCGTGGTCCAGGTCTGGACCTCCAAGAGCCGGGTTACGTCGTCATAACAGACATCCAGCCTGATACTGCACTGAGACGGGTTAAACCACATTTCCCAGTTGTAAGCTCCCAGGTAGGCGGCGAAAGTACCCTCGCCACCCCCGACGACGGTTCTCCTTCCATCGAGTTTGGCTGTTGGAACTCCTGTGATCCCATAATAACTTGTCCTGCCGCTGGCGTCCGAGTTGGTGAAAGAGCCGCTGGTATGATATTCCAGGACTGCCAGACTGTCCCCTTTGAGGTATAATAACGAGTCCGCGGCAACTGCCGCATAGGGGCAGGAGGGTCAGGTGGGACGACCAAATATCTCCAGCAGGACCATATTGCGAGGAACGGTGGGGCCTTTGGTCGAGACCTCCTCCTCCGGCGAGAACTGATAAGGCTGTCCCGGAAGGCATGGCAGCTCGCCGGGGTCTGAATCGGCCCGGCCGGCGGTGCACGGAATGAGGAGAAGAAGCGCCACAAACGCGACTAAAACCGTTGGTCTCTGTGGCATGAGCACCTCCTTAAAAGCTTGAAAGTTTAAGTGAACTCATTACATCTCACATCCTCGAAGGGGCACCGGCCCTTGGTGAAACAGGTAATTCAGTAAGTAAACTATATCCTCAATGTCTATTTGGCAATCCTCATTTGGGTCCCCGGATGCTAACGGTTCCGGCACCGGAGTGCCAAAGAGAAGGTAGCTAGACAGGAAGCCCGCATCCGAGATGGTCACCACCCCGTCGCCGTTTGCATCCCCCGAGACATGGACCCGGTACAGGGGCAGCGACTTGGATATCAAAACCGTGGTGTCCTGGTCGCTCTGAACCAGAACCACCAGTTCACAATTGCGATCCACCCATGCGGTGTCGATGTGAAAGCTCTGCGTATCGACGACTGTAGCGCCCTGATTGATGGAGAATGGCACACCCATGTGATCCGGGAGCATGTCCCGCGCCACGAACTGAAGGCTATCCAGATACTGCCACTCATGGTATATATGGCTCTCGCTGATAGCATAGCGAATGTGCAAATCAGTCTGCGATATCGAATCCACCGAGGTAAACGTGGCGACTATGGCTCCATCCCGGGTGGAAGAATCGTACTCCACTCTTGCGGAGAGAACTCCCGGTGTGTTAATCTGTATGTGCTCATGATACCTGGTTTCATAAAAGGAGAATGCCTGCTGCCCTCCACCGACCTGCGGGTCTTTTCCGTCGAAGACCGCAGTGGGAAGCCAGATGGTGTCGCCGAAGTAGTAATACATCCGGGGGAAGCCGTCCGGGCATTGGAAAGGATCGCTGGCATGGTATGAGAGCACGGTCAGGCTATCTCCTTTGAGCTTCTTCAACGAATCAGCGGCAACTGCCGCGTAGGTACAACCGCCTCACCAGGTCGCAGTGGTGATCTCCACCAGTACCTGCCTGCGCGGCACGCTGTATCCGTTCGCCACGGGACGATCTTGCGCCTTTGAGCCGGTCAAAGAGAGGTCGTCCGGAAGACATTTCAGAGTGACCTCACCCGAATCAGCCAACCCGGCAAAGCCGAGGAGAAGGATAAGAATTCCTGCCGGAGCGATCCATCTTTTCTGTCGTTCGTGCATTTCACACCTACTTTCATTTGTCTGACCTAAATCAACCTAATCTATCTCCCATCCTCGAAGGGGCACTGGCCCCTGGTAAAACAGGTAATCCATCAGATAGGCGATGTCCTGCACGTCTGTAACACAATCCTCATTGGGGTCACCCGAGGCCGACGGATCAGGTTGCAGACCATCGAAGAAAACGTAATTGCACAGAAACACTGCATCCGATAGAGTAACCACCAAATCTGAGTTTGCGTCTCCCGAAACATGAATCTGATAAAGGGGCAGTAGATTGGAATTTGTAACCACCCGGTTATTGTCGTCCTGAACAAAGGCTACCAGTTCGCAGTGAGAAGCTACCCAGTCCGGATCGATGTAGAAGCTCTGGGTGTCCACAAAGGTTTGGCCCGAGTTAATGGAAAACGGTATGCCGTCATGACCGGAAAGCATGTCCCGCACGACAAAGTGGAGGCTGTCCAGATATACCCATTCATGGTAGATATGGCTCTCCGTGATAACATACCGAAGATGCAAGTCGGGGTCCCGAATGCCGTCCACCAGACGGAATCTGGCAATCAGTATTCCGTCTCTGGTCACCGGATCGTAGTCTACCTTCAGGGAGAGAGCTCCCGGGGCGTTTGTGGCCATCCACTGATCGTATCGCTCAACGTAATCGTCGATGGCATACACTCCACCACCCACAACCCAATCGTCCCCTCCGTTGAACACGGCAGTCGGGTAAGACGCCACGTCGTAGTACGTGAACGAGCGAACTTGGGCATCGTATTGGTAAAAAGGATCGCTGGAACTGGGATGATAGCTCACTATGGCCACCCCGTCTCCACAAAGCTTTCTCAGCGAATCGGCAGCAACTGCTGTCCCGGCACAGCCGTATCAGTATACCGAGGTAATCATCTCCATCAGCATCTGCCTGCGCGGCACGGTGAAATCCTTTGAGCGGGAGGCTCTCTCCCCATTGAAGTCGGATGTCTCCGCCAATTCACCATCCGGGCTGACCGGACAGACATCCTCACTCGTTTGAGCAAAAAGAGCCGGCCCAACGACCGACAGAAGCAAACACAAGGAAATACAAAAAGCCTGGCGTCTCATGTTCAACACCCTTGAAGTTTTACTACATGAATCTCGATTTTCAGCCCCTTACGACGTACCCTCAATTCTTGTGGTTTCGGCTTTGTCGCTCCTTTTCAATCATTTCCTTTACAATCCGTTCCAGGTCGGAGTGTTCATGCTCGTGCTCCGGAGGAGCTTTCTCCTCCGACCAAGCCGGCTTGAACTTGACAGTCTTGCAGGTCCACTTGGTGCATTCCAGGCAGCGGATGCAGTCGCCGTCATTGGGGTTGTGGTGAACGTTGATGTCCACGGGGCATCCCCGGTGGCAATCGTCAAAAAACGCACAGACGCTGGAGCGGACCTTCAATTTGAATAGACTGACTCTATTGAAAAGCGACCAGATGGCTCCCATGGGGCAGGCATACCGGCAAAACGGTTGCTGCACAAAGGTAGCCGCTGCAATCAGCCCGAACAGGATGAAGAGCTTGGCATAAAACAGAGCTCCCACCCGGGAGACTATGCTTCCTCCCTCGGTGAAAATATCGCCGGTGGGATTCCACAACACAAACGGGATGCCGGCCTCCAGGGTGCCGACCGGGCAGAGCTTGCAGAACCAGGGCTCTCCCACCCAGTAGGCCACCAAAAGGGTCAACCCTACCAGTACCACGTATTTGCTGTAGCTCCACACCTTTCGGGGAAAGAACTTCTTCGTCTTTATCTTGTACAGCATCTCCTGAAAAAGCCCGAAGGGGCAAAGCCACCCGCAGGTCATTCTTCCCACAACCAGACCGATAATGCCGAAGAAACCGATCAACATGAAAGGCAGAGCTTTTATGATCGCGAAATGTTGAAGCGTTCCGATGGGGCAGCTCACCGTCGCTAAGGGGCAACCGTAGCAGTTCATCACCGGCACGCAGATCCCCTTGAACGGGCCCTGATAGATGGTATTGTAAAATACCGCGCCAATATACGAATTGGAGACCACCAGGGTCCCTATCTGGAAGAGCCGTCTTTTCATTCTCGTCGTCGAATTTCTTCCGGCCAGCCCCTCAGAGGGCCATTGGCCCCTTGGACTCTACTCTATGCCGATACAGGAGATGCACAGGATTGAGCCGTTGTATCGCGTCTCCGCAAAATCTCCCAACTTGAGCCCGTAGATCAAAAGCCCCAGCAGAACAAAGAGAGTTGCAACCCTCAAAAACTTGGCCAAGAAACGCACGGAAGACCTCTATTTTAGAACACCGGACGAATTAAGACATTTTAAGTCAGCTTAATTCTAATATAACATACGTTTCGTTTTTGTCAACAGAATAAACTAATGTATCTGCCTCTTTCCCTCAGGCATGATGCGCCTCTCCCTGCCATGAGGAGTCGATGTTGACGGTTCGCGCCGATTTTCGGTCAAAATCAGGCTCAAGATCGGGGCTTCGTTTGTTTCCATCGAGCACCTAACTCCTTTAAAACCAGGATGATACGAAGGAGTATGCACTTTTTTGCAAAAAAGCTCTCCCAGGTGACGCTAATTGTCACCTGCCTTTCGATAAGTTAAATGAGAGAACTCGGGCACCGACAACAGGGTGAAGACACGTTGCTGGCTCAGCAAGCCTTTAAACAGGGACAGAAGGATGCCGATTTGTTGATGAAAGAGACGAAAATACACTCCGAAAACTACCGGGTAACAGCTTCCACCATAAAAGGTAGTGAAGGAACCTTCATGGGTTTCGTGATTTACATTAGCGAATCTTCGAAGCAGATGCGCAGCTAATCGTAGCTTTCCAGGTGGAATTTACCTTCGCATAGCCTTCCGTAGGTAAAATGCTGAAACCAGTCCCCCAGGTTCAGGTATATCCGTCCATCTAAATCAAGCAGGACCGGGACGTGGGTGTGGGCTAAGATCACCGCATCGAAGCCCTGTTTGATCTTCTCGGCGGCGAAACTCTCATATTCTTCCAGGTGACTTGAGTCCCGCTTCTGAACCGACTCTCTGCTCCTTCGGGCCACAAACCTGGCCAGGGGATAGCTGACATCCGGCGGAATCTGCCGGTAGAGAAATATGTTAACTCGATTTCTCAATATTTTCTTGAGAATCCTGTATCCCAGGTCCTTCTTGGCCAGCCCATCTCCGTGTGTGATGAAGATCCTCTTCTCCTGGTGCACCACCTCCAGAGGCTCTTTGAAGATGGGGATGCCAATCTCCCTGGGAAGAAAATCCCCCAGCCAGAAATCGTGATTACCCACCAGGTATTTTATCTTCATCCCGCCATCCACCAGTTGCTTCAACTTTCCAAGAACTTTGAAATGCCTCTTGGGGATGACGTTCTTATACTCAAACCAGAATTCAAACATGTCCCCGACGAGATACAAGAATTCCCCCTCTTCTCTCACCTTATCAAGAAAAGAGATGAGCTTTTCTTCTTTGAGCTTCTCTTTATCTTCCTCTTCTGCTCCCAGGTGAGCATCGGAGAGAAAAAAGACGCTTTTTGACATGGAAAGAAAATTGTTGATTTGCACAGGAAAGTCAAGACAAAAGCGATCTAGCCATCTCAGGTGGGGACAATGGTTATTTTTCCTTCGCTTCCTTCTTCTCCATCGACTAAAATCTGAGGTTGGAGAAATTGCTTCACCACCCAGATGTTGGTCAAGAGGTGTTTGGTGATCTTGGACACGGTGAGAGCGGACTTCCCGTCGGCCAGCGCCAAATACGGGATCAACTGATCCGCCAGATGAGGGTCAACTGCTGCGTCACTTTGCATAAATTGCAGGAAGTCGTCACATGCCTCCTGCGCCACTTTCTCTGCCCTCTTGCCCCTCTCCCCTAACGCTCCAAAGCCAGCTAACGAGTTTTCGAATTCCGCCTTCAGAAAGAAGAAGGTCCCCTGACCGATGGAGGGGCCTTGAAGCAGTTCAATCTCCGGTGAGAAGCCCTTACCCTTCAGAACCTTGATTGCCTGAATCCTCTGCCTCTCGGCGATCGAGTCGGGGAGATTAGAGACTGCGGAGATCCCTGACAGCCTGAGCAACCTTCCTCTTTCTGTCAGATCTAATGAAGAAAACTTTGCGGTCGGCTGGATCGTACACCTTACCTCTCCCCCGCCCCTGGGGTACCAGCCCCATTTCTTGATCTCAAGCTCTATCCCACATCCCGTTTTCTTCACCATAGGGGCAAAGACTTCTTTCAGGTAGTTGAAAGGAGGGCTCCACGGCACATGTGTCCCACCCAACACTCTAATGCTTGATCTATTCTCGCATTGGCTCAACGGTAGAAATAGCGTCTGCAAAATCAGCGAAGTCGATCCAGCGCTTCTTTTCTTCTCCGCCACGTCGAAGCTGAAATCTCCACCTTTTGTCTCCTGCGGTGAGAATTTCAAGCTCACTGACTGGAGTTCGTCACCCTCGACTTCAGCGCTGCTGATCTTTTTGCAGGCGGAGACTGACGTTAAGTGCTGCGGCTGAAGTCCGGGAATTCTCCTCCCCTTCCGGATGTTGATTATCTCGACCGGCTTCCTTAAGATGCAGGACAAGGACAACGTAGTTCTGAGAATCTGGCCCCCGCCTTCACCGTAGTTGCCGTCGATTTGCAAATGCATGTAACCACCTTTCAGACGATCTTAGAGAGCTTTCCATCAACCAAGCAGCAAAGTTCTAACCTCTTTTTGTTATAGAGCGTTAAGATACGTTTTGTATCAGAAATTGCAAGCCAATTCAAAACGACCAAAGGCTCGGTTTTAGGCCAGAACCTAACTTAAGTTAGGTTCTAGCTCACGCTTCCCTTTCACGCTCCCGCGAATTCAGCCAATTTGGCCTTGCCAAAGATGAAATGCCGGATTATTATGGTCGACGACAATTAGAGAGATACATCAAACTGCAGACTGTCAAGACCGTTCCATGAAAAGAAAAACCAGAGCACTGGAAGATCCTCGCCCACCTTCGAGAGACTGTTCAGTCTACCTCTTGTCCGCCCTCTGTGCCCTGGTCGTTTTGATTCATTTAGCAGGCTCCTTTTTCCCCAAAGGGCGAATCTGGGGGATCAACCAGTGGGCGTATTTTCCGCCTGCGATAGCTCTTCTGTCAGGGGCTTTCGTTCTTCTGTTTTTCATACCCTCCCTGAATGAAGCGGCACGAAGAGGTTTGAACTCTTTGGCATCTCGGACCTTGAGTCTTCTGCACAACATCGGTTCACCAAGTGGAAAGAGACGGTATCTGATCTATTCTCTGTTTAGTGCTCTCTTCTTCATACCCTTCTGGTTATTAAGGGAACGGGTTTACTTCTTGGGCGACGGTGCCCAGATAATCAGCCGTCTGAGCTCCGGGGAGTTCGGAGTCCATTGGGCAGAGCCGTTGGAGACTTTCCTCCATATTAAGATCTTTGGCCTAGCCGATAGGCTTCTGCAGATGGATGCCTCTACCGTCTACGCTATATTGAGTTGCCTGGCCGGTGTTGTCTTTGTGTTCTTAGCTCTGCTTCTGGCTGATTTCTGGGGAAAGGAGAGAAGAGAGAAGGTTCTCGTCTTCCTCGTTCTTCTCGGCATGGGGAGCACTCAACTTTTCTTCGGGTATGTCGAGCACTACAGCTTTCTGTACGTCTTTGTATTCGCCTTCATCCTCTCATCCCTGGGGTATCTCAAGGGAAGGGTCAGTTGGTTTGTCCCCGTAGCCGCCTTCGTTCTGGCCTCCTTCTCCCACGTCTCCTCTTTATATCTTTTCCCTTCACTGTTGTTTCTTTTTGCGACCAAAGGGGGGAACGGGAAATCGTCCTCCATCAGAAAATTTCTGATCCTCGGGTTGGGACTGGTCTTTGTGGGACTGCTCCTGGCGATGTACAAGAAATACAGCTGGACCATCTCGCCTATTTTCGTGCCCCTCTCGGAGGATACATACGCGGCTCCCGGCTACCTCCTCTTCTCCCTTCCTCATATCCTGGACTTTGCAAATCAGCAGCTTCTAACTTCACCGGTCGGTCTGATTATGCTACTGGCGCCACTTGCTTGCATGTCGGCGAAATCCTTGTTCAAGAAGAGCGCCTTTCAATTTCTGCTCTTGGTCAGCGCGTTCCAGCTTCTTTTCGGTTTTTTAGTCGATCCCGACCTCGGTGCTTCGCGCGATTGGGACTTGTTTTCGGTTACCGTCTTGGGGTACACCATCCTGGGACTGTTCGTTTTGCTCAACCTGCTCAGGGATAAACCCCGTTTGGGGTATCTGAGTTTGGTATTGGTACTCACATCTCTCTATTCCACGGTGCCCTGGATACTTGTGAATTCGCATGAGCAGAAATCCATCAGCCGATTTCAGAATCTCCTGGAGATCGACGTGAAAAAAAGCTACAGCGGGCATTTCGTCCTGATAAAGTACTTCAATGCTCACGGAATGGAAAAGGAAGCAGAGAGGCAAGATGACAAATATCACCAGGCTTTTCCGGAGATAGTTCTGAGTAACGAAGGCACCCGCCTGGCCAAAGAGGGAGAGTTCGAACGGGCCGAACGGCTGTATCTGGAGGCGGAACGACTTTCTCCCAGGAGACCGGAGATTCAAAACAACCTAGGATATGTCCACCTGAAACTGGGGAGATTGGCTCAGGCCGAAGCTGAGCTTAATAGAGCTGTCCAACTGGGTCGCCATCTGCCAGCCGCGTACGTGAACTTAGCTGACCTTCATCTTATGCGTCAGGACTACGATCGGGCTCTGGATGCCTGCAAGAAGGCCATCCGGCTGAAAACCGATTCTCCCCAGACCTACTCCAATGCAGCCACGATTTATCTTATGAGAGGCCAGTTGAAAGAAGCGGAAGACCACTTCCGGAGAGCCCTGGCCCTGGATCGGAATCTTACCGAGGCGTATGTCGGCCTGGGTGATATATACTATCAGAGATCCGCGCCCGAGCAGGCCGTCAACCTGTACCGGATTGCACTGAAACTGAATCCTGATCTGGCCATAGCCCATTTTCGACTGGGAATGACCTATTTCTCTCTGAACGCAAAGCAAAAGGCAAAACAAGAGTTGGAATCATGCCTTCTTCTCTCCCCTCAAGGACCCAACGCCAAAAAAGCGCAAGAAATCCTGGACAAACTAAAAGAGTGAAAAGCAAAATAGGCTGCCCGCGTCAAGAGAACCGCTCGTAGCCTACTTGCCCATTGTCGATCTCGTCGATATACCGTCGAGAGAATTGCCCCAGAAGGGCTTTTTTATTGACAATCATTATTGCTGGTGTTAACTTTGATCTGAATCAGGAGGAGTATGAGAGTCGTCTTGCAGAGGGTGAAAGAGGCCAAGGTTACGGTGGAAGGAGAAGTGGTGGGGCAGATCCAAAAGGGACTGGTACTTCTCCTTGGAGCAAGAACCGGTGACGTCGAAGAAGACGTCGGGTACCTGTCTGAGAAATGCGTTAACCTGAGAATCTTCGAAGATCAGGAGCAGAAGATGAATCTCTCTGCTCTCGACGTGAAAGCAGAGGTTCTGGTGATCTCGCAGTTTACGCTCTACGGAAACACGAGCAAGGGAAGACGCCCCAGCTTCACCGATTCACTTGAGCCGCAAGAGGCAGAAAGACTATACAACATATTCATTGATCGGGTAGAGGCCGCAGGTCTGAAGACCGAAAGTGGTGTCTTCGGAGCAAAGATGTTGGTCGAGATCCACAACTGGGGCCCGGTGACCTTTATTCTGGAAAGCAGGTAGATGCAGTCCGCAAGAAGCGGATTTCAAGAAACGTGTCCATGGAAAAAACAACCCGGCCAATCAAGCAAAGAAGTATGGCTGAACTTCTGGGGGATAGAAAGCTGATCTTAGCATCCCGATCGCCCCGAAGAGCAGATATCTTGAGAAGAGAAAACATGGAATTTGTGGTAAGAATCCCTCCTGATGTCGAAGGGGGCGAAGCCTCCTCTGATCCGGCCCAATACGTGCTGTCGCTCTCCCGGAGAAAGGCTGCCAGTATTGCCAAAGAGGTTGAGAATGCCATAGTCCTGGGGGCGGATACCATAGTGGTGCTGGATGGAGAGATTTTGGGAAAACCGCAAGACCGGGAGAATGCTTTCTCCATATTGAAGAAACTGAGTGGAAGGACGCATCGAGTTTACACCGGAGTCACTCTGGTTAACAAATACAACGGTAAGGTCGTCTCAGATTACGACGTGACCGAGGTCAAGTTCAATCAACTGGATGATGAGAAGATTTGGGCATACATCGACACGAAAGAGCCTATGGATAAAGCCGGTGCATACGGCATACAGGGAATGGGCGGATTTCTGGTGGAAAGCATCCAGGGGAGTCTGGACAACGTGATCGGCTTGCCTACGGGCAAGCTTAAGGAGATGCTGGCAGAAATCATTTAACTTGAAAGGTGAAACCCCCCAATTGAATCAGGATAAAATCACATTTGGTTTCGACGATGAGGATCAAGAGAATCCGATCGGCTCGATTTTGCGCTACCAGCGCGAGCAGAGGAAGCTGGACTTGGTGAATGTCTCAGAAGAGTTGAAGGTCAAACTCGACTATCTGCAGGCAATGGAGCAGGGCCGGTTCGACCTCTTGCCCTCCGGATTTTACCGGCGATCCTTTTTGAAAGCCTATGCAGAGTACCTGAAGCTGGACGTCGATCAAATGCTCAGGGCGCTGGACGAGCAGGAGAAGGCTCCCAACAAAAATGAAACGAAGACTCTGGCCATGCCAAAGATCCCCATTGCGGAGACCCCACCAGATGAGACGCGGCAAAAAGAGACACCTGTGCAAAGGCTCACTCCGCCCGCCAGACCCCCTGCCAGCCAGACCCCGGCAGGCTTCGGGTTCTTCGTCTTTCTTGGCCTTATAATAGGTGCGCTCTGTTTGATATTCCTATTCAAAGGCGGCGAGGGGGAATATCATGAAGCTGCTGTGGGCTTGTCGATGGTCGAAGCAGAGAGCCTGGAGGTGATTCCGGAACCGCCGGACACCATGGAACTCTTTATGCAACTTCTGGAGGAGAAAATCGCAGACGCTCCTGAGTTGATCCTGCGAATAGAGGCGGCGGGACGAAGCTGGATCAGAGTCACCTCTGATGGAGTCGAGTTGTACACAGGCTTTGTAAATGAGAACATGAACGCCGAGTTTAAGGCACGAGAAAGCCTATCCATAAACCTCGGCGTGAATGAAGGGATCAAAGCATTCCTTAACGGTTTTGAAATGAGACCACTGGAGAAGGGCGTGATCTATTTGGATCGGGGGAACTTCACGGAGTTCATCCCCACTGACAGGGCAAACGAGATAGTAAGAGAGTACGAATGAAATAATGGGGAGAGCATCCCCCCTGGGACGAATCTATTCAAGCATCGAATTTCTCACCAAGGTTAGCGGGAAACAAAAGTCGAAAAAAAACGCCCCGGCCAACTGGCCACCCTTCAGGCTGCGAGTGAACCTCTTAATCGCAGGGAGGGCTTTATGTTTAAGTACTGCCGCGTTGCACTCGTAGCGATTCTCGTGTTTCATCTAATCGTCAGTTGCTCAAAGTCTACCAAGAATCCGAGCCGTACTGACGACACCGAAACACCTGTCGATTTCAGCCCGAAGGAGAACGAGGAGGCGGAACTCGTTGCACTCTGCCTCTCCGGGGAACTCATAGCCCCCGACACTCTTTACGACGACGTATTGCACGATCTGACCGCAATTCGTGCTGAATTCGGTGACACTTTGCAGGCAGTCAACGCCATTGAGTTTCGGCCGCCGTGGTGGAGGGTCAGTTATCTCTTGATGGCTTTTGACGAAAGTGCAGCTCAGCTCATCGCGGATGGGCAATACCACGCCTGGGATCAGCTCAACGAGTATTATCACGTGACCGAAATCAAAATAGGCGGGCACGGTTGTGTCTGGCTCGTCTTCGATGGCAGGCTGAATCCGTATCGTCTGGCAGAGCAATACGAGGTTCTTCCCGGTGTACTCTACGCTGAGCCAAACTTCAGGGACGGAGACGGTCCTAACGTCTACGCCAGACAGACCGATCTTGGGTTCAGTTATCTGTTCCGCTACGCCCGTGGCGATTGCCCGGTGGAGTGTACTTATAATGAGTATTGGTACTTCGTTTGTGAAGATGATGGGCCGGTGTTCATCGGTCATTGGGTATTTCGCCACGAACCCGAACCCGAATGGTGGCAAGAAGCGAGGCTCAATAGAGAGCACTATTGCGATCCATAGCTCGCTCCCCAAGGCTGCTTTCCTGGAGTGCGGCTCGACTGTTCAGGCCACCGAGTCAGAGCGAAGGACTTCTCAATTCTCACTTTCATAATGTTACCGGACAATCAAATGAAAAAGGTTTGTCGCTCCGCTTTTCTAGCATCTGTTCTGTTGGCTTGCTTGCTTTCCGGCTACTGTGCCCGGACCTCCCGGGAACCGATCGACATCGAGGCGCTCCGAAGTTCCGGCGACGATTGGACCATCAGGCAGGATAGCCTTCCTGACGGCGGCGTTATCAGGCTGCACCACGACAAGTGGATGATGCATTTCGTACACTGGCGGCCGCTTACCGAAGAAAGAAAGCGACTCTCTGCTGAGTATGTCCGGGACCTTATGCTCAATTTCTGGGGTTTGGAGACGCCGCCTACCTTAGGTCAAAACGTCGGGGAGATGGGGGTCGCCGGTCATCAGGCATACTTCGTCGACGGCACGACCTCTGACGGGACGATCAAAAGCAGGTTCATCGTATGGAACTGCCCGGAAACCAAAAGACAGCTTATCGCTGATTGTAATATCAATGTCGGAAAGGGGACATCTTTGAAGTTGCTCGAACTCCAAAACGATATCACCTTGTCCGTTAGTTGCCACGGCGCCGCAAACGTTCAAAAACATCGGTTGTTGAATCACCTTTACGTGTCCAAAATGCACAACCTTTCATTCCGCACTCCGGAAGACTGGCGAACCGAGGAATACTGGGACTCCGAATGGTACCCCAACGGTATGACGCCCATAAACGGGACACTCTGGACTCTGCTGACCGATTCAGAGAAGTATGTCGAGTTGAGATGGGATAACAAAAGAAACGAACTTTCAACCGGGTTATTCAACCGGTTCATTGAACGGATCGAGAGCGATTCTGTCGCCTCAGAATCCGCGCTCAGGATCACGGACATCAGAATCAGAGGAACGGTCGCGAGAGAAGAGTGCATGATCGGACATGGAAACTTCAAATACAATCTCAGAGCGGGCGACCGCGAGATAACAAAACCATTCAGATTTAGAGCATTCCTCTGGACACGCGGACAGAAGACCTATTTTCTTGTAGCCGGCATGGCTTCGCTGGAGGAATTCTGGGGTATTTCCATCGACTTATCTCCGACAGATGAAACGTTCAATAGGTTCATTCAGGATGAAATACTCGCCAATACGAGAGTTTTCAACAAAGAGTGTGCGAAGTGAAACCTGGGCAAACGAGGAGGGGATATATGAGTAGAGGTATCTTGGCAATTGGAGCGATGATGCTTCTCTTGATGGCAGGATGCGGCCAGAAGACATCCGAGCAGATCACGGAATTGCAGCATTTTCCCGTCGACAACATGGAGGGACTCGTTACTCAATCGGGCGTGGAGATCGACAGACAAAACTCGGCTGATGGCAGCGGATCTCTGCGCATCACCGCAATTGAACCCACTGTGTTTCGCCTGTTCGAGGTCAGCGACATAGATATCGAGAACGCCCGCTTGATCTATCGAGCCAGGGTTCGCACGGAGGACGTGGAAGGTAAGGTCTTCTTAGAGATGTGGTGTCATTTTGTCGGCAAGGGGGGATTCTTCTCCCGTGGTCTTCAGAGTCCTCTTACCGGCACCACAGGTTGGACGACTGAGGAGATTTTCTTCTTTTTGAAAGACGGAGAGAACCCCGACACCGTGAAACTCAACCTGGTCGTGGATGGCAAGGGCACAGCCTGGATTGACGACATACATCTCTTGAGAGGCCCGCTTCAGTAGCCTCCCCCCTGCTCAACCGACAGTTTGTACATATATAGAGGGGACATGCAAGATCAACAGGTGAGATGTAAGAGTGCGAGGAGCCAAGAAAAAACGATAGCAGTGCCTTGACTCCTGCCCCCCAACCCCACGTCCCGCCGGAGGCGGGACGCCTACCCCTCCCTTTGTATAGTGTAAATTATTGTGTGTAAAATTGTGTTTGGAGGAACAAGTAGGTAGGGCATATCCATTTAGTGAGAAAATAGAAAGGAGGATATGCCCTATGAAGCG
>Ga0114919_10001536_pt1 | contig 18500 bp, 11 predicted proteins | sample BlataG_FD_88682 | JGI IMG/M metagenome (GOLD analysis project Ga0114919, IMG submission 88682) | Deep subsurface microbial communities from Black Sea to uncover new lineages of life (NeLLi) - Black_00105 metaG | ecosystem: Environmental > Aquatic > Marine > Oceanic > Sediment | place: Atlantic... | reverse complement strand
TGCCCTGGGCAATGGCTTCATCTATCGGTTTCGGATAATGTGCCATGCCGCAAAGGAAGACACCGTCTGTTGCAAAATCAGAGGGCCCCAGCTTGGCATGCCTTTCAATAAAAAATCCGTCGTCGTTTAGCGACACTTTGAAAAAATTAGCAAGTTTTTCATCCCGGTTAGGGATAATAGCGGAAGCAAGCGTTACCAAGTCTGCGTCAATTTCTATTGGCCGGTCTAAAATATGATCTAAAACCGTAACTTTAACAAAATCTTTTGCAACTTTTACATGTGGTTTGCTTTCAAGAGAGTACCTGATAAAGATAATTCCTTTTTCTCTTGCCTCTTTATAAAGGTATTCACGCTCACCGTATGTTCTTATATCCCTGTAAAGGATAAAGATGCTCATGTCCGGGTTTCGCTTTTTAAGTTCAAGTGCATTTTCAATGGAATGTGTGCAGCAAACCCGGCTGCAGTATGGTCTGTGAGGCTCTCTTGACCCTACACACTGGATAAATACCGCTGTATTCAGCGAATCGATCAGAGAATCATTTTCTAAAAATTTTCTGTCAAGCTCAAGGCTTGATAAGATCCTGGAATCTTTCCCGTAACTGTATTCGTCAGGCTCAAATTGTTTTGCACCGGTTGCAAGTACAGCTATGCCGTGCTCTAAAACTTCCAGGCTGCCGTTACTGGAGATGGTCGATTTAAAATTGCCTACAAATCCATCAACTTCGGTGACAGTAGTATTTAGATGAACATGAATCTTTTTATCCTTTATGATTTCATCGACGAGTTTTGAAAGCTTATTCTGTACGTCTCCGCCATCAAAGGTATGGTAAAGATTTAAAGCCTGTCCACCAAGACTTGAGCTTTTTTCAATAATATGGGTTTCGTATCCCTGTCTGGCGAGGCTTCTGGCTGACGTCATTCCTGATATGCCGCCCCCTAAAACCATGGCGGTTTGATTGACAGCAATTTCGGCCTCCTCGAGGGGTTCCGTGAGGGCGACCTTTGAGACAGACATTCGGACAAGATCCTTTGCTTTTTCAGTGGCAAGATCTGGACTGTCTTTATGCACCCATGAATCCTGGTTACGTATGTTACACATTTCAAAAAGATACTTGTTTAAACCGGCACTAATAAGGGTTTCCTGGAACAGTGGTTCATGGGTTTTTGGCGTGCACGCAGCAACCACAACCCGGTTCAACCCTTTCTCCTTGATAATCTGGGCCATGGTGTCCTGAGTATCCTGGGAACAGGTAAAGAGGTTATTTGTAACATATTCCACATAAGGAAGTGAAGCTGCATATTCAGTTACAGCCGGCACATCGACAACACCGGCTATATTAATGCCGCATTTACAGACAAAGACGCCTATTTTTGGACGCTGGCCTGTAATGTCTGTTTCGGGGATGACTTCGGGAGTTTTTGTTACGGTATTTCGAGCATCACTTAGTATTTCACCTGCTGCGGATGCAGCTGCACTGGCATCAATCACTGACTGGGGGATATCTTTGGGCCCCTGAAAGGCACCGCAAACATAAATCCCTTCCTTTGATGTTGTAACAGGCTCAAAGGAATCGGTTTTACAGAAGTTGCCATCTGTCAGTTCGATATCAAGTTTATTCGCAAGTTCGATAAGTTCGGGTGGAGTCTGCATGCCGACTGATAAAACAATCAGGTTAAAGTTTTCGGATTTAAGCTCTCCACTCTCTGTAACATAACGAACGGTAAGGTCATCTTCAGCGGCCGGATCTATCGTGTGTACGCGGCTTCTGATAAAGCGGACACCATGTACGTCCCTGGCTGATTCATAAAATCTCTCAAAATCCTTGCCATGGGTGCGCATATCCATGAAAAATATGGTGCAGTCAAGCTCGCTGCCGGCATGCTCTTTGGCGACGACTGCCTCTTTGATGGCATACATGCAGCATACGGAAGAACAAAAGGAATTATCACACCTGTTTAAATCTCTTGAACCTATGCATTGAAACCATGCGATTTTTTTAGGTTCCGTCCGGTCAGATGGACGGATAAGATGCCCCTGAAAGGGTCCTGTAGCGGAAAGAATCCGTTCAAATTCGATGGAAGTGATTACATTAGAATGTTTTGAGTAGCTGTAGGTATCGAGGTTTGAAGGATCAAAGGATTCAAACCCGGGTGCCAGGATAACACTGCCTACATCTATTGATACGGTTTCTTCCTTCTCGGCATGAGTCTCAATGGTGACGGCTTCAGCTTTGCATACCTCGACACATTGAAAACACTCACAGCAAAAGCCGCAGTTTAAACATCGATTTGCCTCAGCCTGTCCATCAGCTTCAGTATAACCCAGTTCAACCTCTTTGAAGTTGCCTTTGCGCTGTTTAAGCTCCAATTCAGGCATCTTTGCCCTGGCTGCCTGGGGCTCATCATTCGGAATCGGACGATAAACCGGATCATCCTTAACAATGGGTTCGCGGCCTTCGGCCATATCCTGCCCGTCAATATATCTGAAAATAGATTCCGCTGCCTCCTTACCGGCTGCAATCGCACCAATGGCAACCCACGGGCCTGTTTGTACGTCACCTCCGGCAAAAACTCCCTCACGGCCGGTGGCATAGGTTATTGCATCAACTTCGGTGGTTCCCCATCTGGAAAACTCCAGGTCTGTTATATCTTCTATGGCCGAAAGATCGGGTCTCTGGCCGATGGCAGGAATAAGCTGATCGATATTTATATCATATTCGCTTCCCGGAATCGGAACAGGTTTTCTTCTTCCTGATGAATCAGGTTCAGTAAGTTCCATCCTGATACAACGGAGACCAACGACCTTGCCATCTTCTATCAATACTTCCTGAGGAGCTGAAAGGTATGTAATTTTAGTACCTTCGTCTTCTGCAGCCTGAATCTCTTCCTCCCATGCTGGCATTTCTGCACGAGACCGGCGATAGATAATACTGACTTCTTTTGCCCCCAGCCGAACAGCGCAACGGGCAACATCAATAGCTACGTTCCCGCCTCCGATGATGCCAACCCTTTCCCCTACCCGGGTTTTGCCGGAAAGATTTACTTCTCTTAAGAAATCAACACCCTGTCGCACACCATTGGCCTTTTCACCCGGAACTCCAAGTTCGATTCCCACATGAGCACCGATTGCTATGTAAACAGCTTTAAAGCCCTGGCTGAAAAGATCATCCACAGTCAATTCAGGACCAAGGGGCGTACCGGTTTTAATCTCTACACCGAGATTCGTGACCACCTCAATATCTTTATCCAGAACTTCTCTTGGCAGCCGGTGCTCTGGAATACCGACCCGCAGCATTCCGCCCGCTTCGGGCAGGGCTTCAAAAATAGTGGATAAAATCCCCTTTCGAGCCAGTTGATAGGCAGCGGAAAGTCCTGCAGGACCTGACCCTATAATTGCAACCTTTTCTTTTCTTGTCGGCAAGCAGTTTATTTCTATATTCCGGGGGTCAAATTGATCAGCGGCCAGGCGCTTGAGGTCCCGGATAGCAACGGGATCATCAACTTCGCACCTGCGACAGGCGTCTTCACAACCATGGGGACAAATTCTCCCAAGCACTCCCGGCAGCGGCAGGTCTTCCATTATAATTTCAAGAGCTTGTTTATATTTTCCCTGCCCCACCATCTGGACATACCCCTGAACATTCAAACCCGCAGGGCAGGCAAGACGGCAGGGAGCCTTATCCGCCTTTTGTACGGCAAAGGCACCGGGAATAGCCTGGGCATATTTTTTATAAATAGCTTTTCTGCTGCCCAAACCCTCGTCGTATTCATTTGGCAATTCTACAGGACAAACTTCCGTACAATCATTGCACGCGGTACATTTGGCAGGGTCAATATAGCGAGGTGCTTTGTGAAGGGTTATCTGAAAGTTTCCCGGTTTTCCCTTGACCTCTTTGATTTCTGATAAGGTGTGCAGTTCAATGTTTAAATGCCGGCCGACCTCGACCAGTATTGGAGAGATAATTCACATTGCACAGTCATTGGTGGGGAATGTCTTGTCGAGCTGAGCCATTGCCCCTCCAATGGACGATGATTTTTCCAGGAGGTGAACATAATACCCTGAATTAGCTAAATCGAGTGCCGATTGCATACCGGCGATACCGCCGCCTACAACCATTACTGATCCCGTTACTTTTTTTGCCATCTTAATTAATCTCCTTTGTTAAACCTAAATATAAGATTAAGAGAAATTTTAATATATGTCGATTGATAACTTGTCAATAAAACTTAAAGCTTTAATGAAATTTTTTCAAATCAACCACAGGCTTTCCGACAGGTGGAATGGGACTTAATTAACCGAAATCATAATTGTAAATTTCCTCCAAACAGCCCATATAAAATTTTGATTTAAACAGAGCAAGTTATATTATTTTATTTAATATAGGCAGCTTTTATTTTTTCTTTGTGTTTTTGGTGTCTTTGTGTTGAGAAAAGGCAGGCTAAATTTTTTGATAGAAAACGAAAATACAAAAAAATGAATTCTACCGGCAGAAAACCAAAAGTTATTATTATATGCGGACCCACGGGAATCGGAAAAACTTCTGTTGCCATCGAGATTGCAGGTGCTGTCAATGGTGAAATCATCAGTGCCGACTCGATGCAGATTTACAAGCATATGGATATCGGCACGGCCAAGCCTTCACCAACTGAGCTGACCAGGGTTCGCCATCACATGATAGACATTGTTAATCCTGACGAACATTTTGATGCCGCACTCTTTTCCGGGATTGCTCACAATAAGGTGCTTAAACTGGATAAAAGGCGTATTGTTCCGATTGTTGCAGGGGGGACAGGACTTTATATCAAAGCGCTTATCCACGGACTTTTTGGTGCAGATCCCACTGATCCTAATATACGCATGAAATTGAAGGAAGAAGCTGATACTCATGGAGCCGCTTTTCTATATAAAAGGCTGGCTAAAAGCGATCCTGTTGCGGCCGGGAGAATCCATCCAAATGATATATACAGAATAATAAGAGCCCTTGAATTGGTGGAAGCAACCGGCAAAACGATTTCAAAGCATCATGGAGGGCACAGGTTTGCGGATAAGCGATACAAGGTTTTGAAAATCGGTCTGCAAATGGAAAGGAAAGCGTTGTACGATCGTATAAACCAAAGGGTTGATGTGATGATAGAGAAAGGATTTGTGGATGAAGTAAGAAACCTGTTGGAAAGGGGCTATTCGGAAAACCTCAAATCCATGCAGTCCATCGGCTATAGACATATGGTCGATTTTATTAAAGAGCGTGTTTTATTAGACGAGACAATCCGGTGCTTAAAGCGGGATACAAGAAGGTATGCAAAGCGGCAGTTAACCTGGTTTAATGCAGATCCTGAGATTGTGTGGACAAAACCGGATCATGCGGAAGATATCATATTGCGGGTAAAAGATTTTCTGCAATTATGAAAAAAGATTATAAGCGTTCACAGGTTCAAGGTTCAGGGTTGCTTTTTTGTCAGTCCATAGACCTTGCGAGTTAACTCTCTGGACAGCTGCCATGCCTCAATATCCTCAAATCGTTCTATTCTCAAGCCTTCTCCAGTCAGAGATTACGAATTCCCGCTGGGATTTAGATTTATGTTGAGAACCGACAACCTCTGAACCTTGAACCTTTGAACCCGTGAACGGCTACAAAGATTTTCAAACATACACCCTTGGCACGCGATCCGATATCCTGGTTACAACCTCATAGTTGATGGTGTCAGTAAATCTTGCAATTTCATCGGCTGTAATGGATGCGTTGCCCTGGTGACCGAAAATGACTACCTCATCTTTGATTTTAGCTTCCGGGATGTGTCCAACATCTATCATTGTTAGATCCATGCACACACGGCCAATAATGGGGGCTCTTTGTCCATGTACAAGCATATGGCCGTTTGATGACATCAGACGACTGAATCCGTCTCCATAACCGACGGGTATTGTGGCAATGGTCGTCGGTTTTTTTGTTTTATGGGTAATGCCGTAACTGACCATGAAGCCGGCAGGTACTTTCTTCAGGTGAATAATCCTTGCTTTTAAAGACATGGCCGGACGAAGTTTTATTCGGCTTTTATCAATTTCATCAGATGGATAAAGGCCATAAATTGAGATGCCCGCCCGCACCATGTCAAGATGGGTTTGTAGCATGTCTATAATCGCACCGCTGTTGGCTGCGTGCCTTACACTGAATTTTATTCCTGCTTCGTGAAGCTGGTCTAAAAAATTTGAAAAAATTTGAAACTGTTTTTCGGCATATGACTTATCGGACCAGTCTGCTGTAGCAAAGTGGGTAAAAATTCCTTCAAGTTTAAGACCTGAAAGGCCCACAATAGATTTAACCTCTTCAACCGCGCTGTCGGTGGGATCAGCACGGCGACTGTCCGGCAGGAGGCCGAGTCTCCCCATCCCTGTATCGACTTTAAGATGAATGTTGATTTTTATATCCAAAGAGCTTGCTGTGTCGGAAAGTGCCCGGGCTGTTTCATAGGAATAAACGGTCTGGATCAGGTCAAACTCATATAGCCTGTCGGCTTCAGATGGCGGCGTGTATCCGAAAACCAGGACAGAGGCATCTATACCGGCTTCTCTAAGCCGAATTCCCTCGTCAATCCTTGCCACCCCAAGCGCATCTGCACCACTTTTCAATACCTGCCTGGCCACTTCGATAATGCCGTGGCCGTACGCATTGGCCTTTACGGCCACCATAAGGCTGGCGTTTGGGTTGGTAATGCGCCTCAGTTCCCGCACATTGTGTGCGATGGCATTCAGATCAATTTCTGCCCATATAATGGGAGACTCCAAAGAAATTACCTCATAAATAATTAACCAGGATAAACTGAGCACTTCGCTCAATGACCGCTTCGCTTGAAGAGCACTTCGTTTGAGGAGCGCTTCGCTTAAAGAGCGCTACGCTTTAGGCATTAAATCCGCTGCAGGCGGATGCTCCTCAAGGCCGAAGGCCGGTCATCAAGTCCCGAAGGGACGCTCCTTAAAGCCCGAAAGACCTACAACAAATCATCAACAGAAACACACTCAAGACCGAATGCATCAGCAACCCCTTTGTAAACCACTTTACCCATAGCAACGTTTACACCAAGTTTAATTTCCGGATTTTCCTGTATCGCCTTTTTCCATCCCTTGTTTGCTATTTCAACTGCGTAAGGCAATGTTGCATTCGTAAGCGCGTTTGTGGATGTTTTTGGTACAGCGCCAGGCATATTGGCTACGCAATAGTGAATGATGCCGTCTACAGAATAGATCGGGTCCGAGTGCGTCGTTGCTTTCGATGTTTCAAAGCACCCGCCCTGATCTATGGCAACATCCACGATTACAGATCCCTTTTTCATGGTTTTCAGCATTTCTTTTGTGATCAGTCTCGGTGCTTTTGCTCCGGGAATAAGAACAGCGCCTACCACAACGTCGGCCTCTTTAACAAGTTTGCGAATAATGGCCGGGCTCGACATTATGGGGAAACAGTTGGCTGGCATTATATCGCTCAGATAGCGCAACCGGTCAAGGTTGAAATCGAGGATGTAAACTTTGGCACCTAACCCGCATGCCATCTTGGCTGCATTAGTTCCGACCACTCCGCCTCCGATAACCAGAACCGTTCCGGGGTTTACTCCGGGAACGCCGCCCAGCAGAAGTCCTCTACCGCCATGTGCCATTTCAAGGTACTTTGCCCCCTGCTGGATTGCCATGCGACCGGCCACTTCGCTCATGGGGGTGAGCAAGGGCAGGGAACCGTCCTTTTTTTGGATGGTTTCATATGCAATGTTGATGCTTTTGCTTTTAATAAGCACATGGGTCAGTTCTTGGGCTGCTGCCAGGTGAAGATAGGTAAAAACAATCTGGTTTTCCCTGATAAGGTCATACTCAGGCGGCAGGGGTTCTTTAACATGCATAACCATATCGGCACGGTTGAAAATTTCTTCCGGTGTATCGATTATTTCGGCTCCACTTTTGAGATACGTGCTGTCTTCATAACCGCTGCCCATACCAGCGGTTTTTCCCACTAAAACCGTATGTCCATTTTGCTTCATAACTTCCACCCCTGCCGGTGTCATGGAAACACGGTTTTCTTCAGCCTTAATTTCTTTCAGAATGCCTATAATCATAGCGTTACCTCATAAATCGGGTTGATTTTAAATTATTTCAATCGCACAAGCCATCGATACTCCTCCGCCACCGCAAAGGGTTGCAAGGCCGAGAGTTTTACCTCTTTTTTTCATAGCATGTATTAAAGTTATCATGATCCTGGCGCCTGTTGCTCCCACAGGATGCCCCAGGCCGATTCCGGACCCGTTAACATTTGTGATCTCCCTGTTTAGGCCCAGCTCCCTTTCGCAACCTATGTACTGAGCGGCAAAGGCCTCATTTAACTCTACGAGCTCAAAATCCTCTATTTTTAAACGGCTCCTTTTAAAAAGATCCTTTACAGCAGGCACAGGAGAAAGTCCCATCACCGAAGGATGGCAGGCACCTTTCCCCACAGCCTTGATCCTGGCAAGAGGATGAATTCCCAAGGATTTAGCTTTTTCTGCAGACATGATTACCATACCCGAAGACCCGTCATTGATACCGCTGGAATTTCCTGCAGTCACCTTGCCGATTTTGGGCAGAAAGGCAGGCGGAAGCTTGGCAAGCTGTTCCATTGTCAAACCGGGCCTGAAATGTTCGTCTTTGTCAAATATGATTGGGTCCTTTTTTTTCCCCGGCTTTTTTATCGGGATTTCCATGGATACTATTTCATCCCTGAATGAACCGTCGATTGTCGCCCTTTCCGCATTGTTCTGGCTTCTTAGAGCAACTTCATCCATTTCTTCTCTGGAAATATCCATGTGCTGGGCTATGAATTCAGCGGTATGTCCCATAATGTATGGCTTTCCTTTGAAAAAACTCAAGGGGGGCTCATCTGGGTTTACCGGCCCGTCTTCAGGGTGAGGTATGATGTGTGACCCGCAGTGAAGGGCGTGGATCATGGAATCGACAAATACACTGTCCTGAAGGCGGCAACCCCATCTTGCGCCGGGCACAGTGTACGGCACACCTGACATGTGCTCGACACCACCTGCAAGTATCACATCGGCCATGTCTGCCTGAATCATCGCCATACCGGAGATGACTGCTTCCATTGATGATATGCAAACCCGGTTAATCGTTACAGCAGGAATTGTGTCCGGAAGACCGGCAAGAAGTGCACCTACGCGGGCGACGTTAAGGGCGTCCACAGGTTCCATGCAGCAGCCGTATCGTATATCATCTATCATTTCCGGGTCTATGCCTGCTCGTTTAACAGCCTCTTTCATGGTAATACCGGCTAAAACAGTAGCATTGCTGTCCCTCAGACTTCCACCGAATGCGCCTATAGCCGTCCGGCATGCTGAAACAATTACGACATCTTTCATTTTAAACTCCCTTTTTATATATCAGCTAATAATTAATATGGACTAACATCGAAATTAAAATAAATACTTTCCCCAAGAAGACATCCATCCTATGAAAATCTGCCGGGATTTGTCAAGACAGGAATCTTATCTTTCAGGGTAAACACATTTGAAAAAATAAAATCATTTCAAAGAAGAAAAAATAAGCAAAAAGGATGCAATGCTCTGGGCTGTTATAGTCTAATTTGACTTGAGATAATTTAACATGAACATTCACTTACCACTAAGCGCCCTTTTTTTAAATAGAAACGATTTCTTTGCATGATATTCTGCAAAAACAGTTGTATTGACATTAAGAATACCCGCGATTATTGTTTGTTGACAGATGGGAATATATCCCCCTATTGAATGAGCTGCTTCGGTTTAAAATGAGTCCAACGGAGGATCGCGTCTGAAATGTACATGAACTCAAGCGTATGGATTGTATCCGGAATATTGATTCTCACCCTGTACTTATTGATCACCGAAAAAATTTCCGTGGCTCGCACTTCAGTGGGTATTATGGTGGCCTTAACCCTGGGCGGTATTTTGACTCCCAAGGAGGCTGTGGCCGGATTTGCCAATCCGGCAGTGATTACAGTGGCAGCCATGTTTATGATCAGCAGGGGTTTAATTCGTACCGGAGCAGTGGGGTTTATCTCTGAAAAATTAATCCGATTCTCCAGGGGACGACAAAACTTTGCCTTCATGACCATCCTTCTTATAGTTGCGGTTTCTTCCGCTTTTATCAATAATACTCCGGTGGTGGTGCTTTTTATTCCGATTATTATGGGCTTAAGCTGTGAGTACGATATCAGCCCTTCCAAACTGCTCATTCCAGTCTCCTATGTTTCGATTCTGGCAGGTACCAGTACATTGATCGGCACGTCCACCAATATTATCGTCAGTGATTTAAGTGCTATGTACGGATATGGCGAGCTTAAAATGTTTGAGTTGACGCCTTTGGGCTTTCCCATTGCAATTTTAGGTATACTCATTCTTTTTTTCATTACCCCACGTTTGATGCCTGAGCATACAGCACCGGTCTGTGAAATCGACGATCGAGAAGATAAAAAATATATTGCAGAAGTCACTGTCCCAGAAAAAAGCGCTCTGATAGGAGAGAAACCCTACCAGGCTTTTACTTCGAAATATCCGACACTCATCCCCATTGAAATCATACGGGATTCCAGAATTATCGGTCCGGATCTAAATTCTACAACCATTAAAAAGGAAGATATACTCCTGATCAAAGGTTCGGCAGATGATTTGGTGGCCATTCTTCAGGACAAAACAATACAACTGACCCATTCTTCCGAGGGGATCCGATTCGGCCCCGGTTTAGAAAACGATTTGATTGTAGAGCTCATGGTCCCTCCCCAATCATCCATATTGGGCCATCGATTGTTATCCACCCGTCTCCAAGGTGATCCGGATATTCACATCATTGCAGTCAAAAGCCGCAGATTGCACTATTCGGAGCAGAAAATACAGAATGTGAAGCTTCGAATCGGTGATATTATTCTGGTGAGATGTCCCATAGAGAAATTGGGCAGAATTCGAAATGAAAGCAATTTTATTATCATTGAAGATGTTCATCATTCCATTGTAGAGAAAAGTAAAGCCCGTTGGTCTCTTATTATTTTTGCCGGTATTGTGATTGCGGCCGCCACCGGTCTGACCGATATTATGGTATGCGCCATCACCGGGGTCTTTCTCATGGCCATGGCTCGAATTTTAAGGTTAAGAGATGCTTACCGGTCTCTGGAATCGGAAGTTTTATTACTGATTGTTGGCACGATCGCCCTGGGAGTGGCCATGGAAAAAACGGGTGCCGCACAAATATATGCTGAAAATTTTTTGAGCTTGTTCCAGGGATTGGGCCCCGAATTTGTACTGGCCGGAATCATCCTGTTAAGCAGCATCAGTACCCATATATTAAGCAACAATGCCACGGCTGTTCTGATTTTACCCATCGCCATTTCAACCGCTCTAACCTTAGGCGTAAATCCCAAACCCTTTATTATCGGTGTATGTTTTGGCGCTAGCGCCTGTTTTGCAACACCCATCGGATATCAAACCAATTTACTGGTTTATGGACCCGGTGGATATCGCTTTACCGATTACCTGAAATTGGGAATTCCTTTAAGTGTAATGGTTATCGTGCTGGGATCTATATTTATCCCAATGATATGGAGATTTTAGCCCTAATTGGTCGTAAGAAAAATGGGCTCGGTTTAGTAAAACAAGAGGTAAACAGTGAAAAAAGTAATTAAATGGTTCATGATAGCCGTTGGATTTCTTGCCGTCGTGGTGATAGCGATGCTTTTGCTTCTTCCTGTGTTTATGAATGTGCAGAAGTATAAGCCTTATATTGAGCGTCGGGTTTCCGAAGCTGTTGGCAGGCCCTTTACAATGGGTGATAAATTTAAGGTCTCTCTTTTCCCATGGGCTGGCGTTTCTCTTTCCGACCTTCAGTTGGTCAATCCGCCTGGCTTTGATGAAAAAGACTTTGTATCTGTAAAATCCTTTGAAATCAGGGTAAAGCTTATCCCGTTTCTTTTTTCTAAATTCAAGGATATTCAGATAAATCATATCGTATTGAATGAGCCTCGGATTGCCCTGATAAAACAAAAGGACGGAAAAACAACATGGGCATTTAAAGAAAAAGAACCGGCTCAATCTAAAAAGAACGAAATAAAACCGATCGAGGGTGAACCCGGAAAAGAATTTACATTAAAGTCACTTGCCGTTGGTGATATCTCTATTAATAAAGGTTATATTCTCTGGATGGATCATTCAAATAAAGAAAAAAATGAAATTTCCGATTTAAACCTTCAACTTCTTGATGTTTCTTTAGACCGGCCGGTTAATCTTAAATTTGCTGCTCGAATGGATGGACATCCTGTTTCAGTAAATGGTAGTATTGGGCCTGTGGGAGAGAAACCTGGCAGAGGATCAGTTCCTTTTGATATTTCCGTCAATGCTTTAAAACAACTGGCTATACATCTTAAAGGCCGTGTTGAAAACCCTGCTGAAAATCCCGAATTTGACCTGGCTATTGATGTATCACCATTTTCGCTCCGAAAACTGCTTGCCGAAACAGGCCGGCCAATTACGGCAGGCCAGTCAGATCCCGGAAACTTAAATAAGGTTGCCTTTAAAGCCCATCTTAAGGGAAATCCTCAAAAAATATCGGTTTCAGATGGAATCCTTAATATAGATGAATCGAAAATTAATTTTACAGTTAATGCGAAAGACTTTTCCGGACCGGATATAACATTCAATGTCAAACTTGACCACATCGACCTTAATAGATACCTGCCGCCAAAGCCCAGTGAAAAATCTGATACAAATAAAATATCCGGATCAAATAAGCCAACTTCAAAAGAACCAGACTCAATAAAAACAGACTATTCTTTGCTTCGTCGCTTTGTTTTAAACGGCTCCATGCGCGCAAGGAAAGTAAAGATTAATAAAACAGTCGCTCAGGATATTAATCTCAAAGTTTCCGGTAAAAATGGAGTCTTTCACATAAATCCCCTAACGATGAAGCTGTACAACGGAGACATGTCCGGCAACGTAACGCTGAATGTCAAAAAAGATACTCCCCAAAGCAATATCAAACTTAAGCTTAATCACATCGAGTGTGAACCGCTTATCAAGGATATTTTAGAAAAAGATATCCTTAAGGGAACTTTAAAAGCCGGGGTTGCACTCAGTATGTCGGGAGAAGATGCCGAAAATATCATGAAAACACTAAACGGCAAAGGGGAGTTTAGCGTTAAAAATGGAGCTGTTAAGGGAGTTGATCTGGTTGCAATGGTCAGGAACACAGACGGCGCTTATGGCTTTGCCGGAAAAGGCAATAATAAGCCTGAAACCGGGTTCAGCGAACTTTATGCGCCTTTTACAATTACAGACGGGCTTTTTAAAACAACCGATACCCACATGCTATCCACCCTGATTCGGGTGGCTGTTTCCGGAAAAGCCAACCTGCCGGACGAAACCCTGAAATTCAGGATCGAGCCTGTAGTCGTGACGACAAGCAAGGCAGATAAGACAAAAATGAAACGTTCGGAAGTTAAGGTACCTGTGCTTGTATCCGGGACTTTTTCTTCCCCTAAATTTCGTCCCGATCTTAAAGCTGTTGCAAAAGACAATCTTGAAAAGGAAGTCTTTGAATCAAAAAAGTTCAAGAAAATATTTAAAAAGAAAAAATATGCACCTTACGAGGATGCGGCAAAAAACCTGCTAAAGGGACTTCTTGATGAAAAGGAATAAATCCAGGCCTGAGAGCGGCAAAACGAATATGTGTCTTTCCTGCGGTACCATTGAAAAGATGGGAAAACGAAGGTATTGTTCCATAGATTGCCGCCAGAGGTTAAGGTATAAACTGAACATGCGAACCGGTTTGCTAAAGGCATTATACATACGTTATGCAACCTTTTATTTTACCAAAACCTTTATCATTATGGACTTGCTGCCGTTTAATTGTAAAGAAATATACAGCTTTATTTTTCCTCGTTCCGCCGGCAATAAACCTGCAGATGATTTTAGCAAAATGTCGGATATTCTGGGGAATGCATGGTGGACTGAAAGAAAACGAACCAACAGGAAGTATCTTGCCTCCCGTCATGTGCTTGAAAAAGCAAATATAAAAAATGCACAGGCAGATTCTGTTAAACCGCTGGAAATAAAAATTCCTATTGTTAAAGAGAAATCATTGATTCACCTGAAGATAGGAAGAACAGAGCTGAACACACCTCAATTGCAAAAGCTCATAAAAAGTGCATACCGTACTCAGGCCAAGAAACACCACCCCGACCTGGGTGGTGATACTGCCGCATTCAGAAAAATTCACCAGGCTTACGAAGAGCTGGTTTCCTGGGCGGAAAGCCCGACATTTGTTGAGCGACGAGGGTTTCCCGACAAGTGGTTTTACGATGGTGACAAAAACAGATGGGTGCAGCCGACACCAAAATCGAACATAAAATAATGGTGTCCTTCAGGCAAGCAACTATGTTGAGATATTTCATACCAGATTAAAGCAATGATTCACCGCAAAGCCGCAGAGAACGCAGAGAAAAAATTCCTGCTGAAAACAAGATTGATGGTTTTTGTTTGTCGTCGTCTCCCGACAAACAAAAAACTGTTCCTCTGCGCTCTCTGTGTCTCTAATGAGCAGAGCGAATGGGCGGTAATAAATACCCTGTGAATATGTATATATTTTAAAGGATTAAAAAAATGAAATCAGGAATAATAGGCCTCCCCAGGTCAGGCAAATCTACCGTATTCGAAGCGTTAACTAAAAATATTCCGGATGAAGGGCATAAAAGCGAAAGCCGTATCGGCACTATTTATGTGCCGGATAACCGAATAGATGTTCTTAGCGAAATGTATAAACCGAAAAAGACTATTTATGCCCAGGTGGAGTATTTTCTTCCTGGCATGGTGCATCAGGGAAAGGAGAAATCGACAGGGGAAAATATATGGACCCAGGTTAGAGATTGTGATGCGCTTATCCATGTCGTTCGTAATTTTGGCGGTTACGGTTTTGATAAGCCGACGCCTTATGATGATTTTATTAAACTCGATCAGGAATTGATTATAGCCGATCTTGTTGTGATTGAAAAGCGCCTTGAACGCCTTGAACTGGACAATAAACGGGGCAAAGATGTAAACGAGGAAGAGCTTTCTTTATTAAACGAATGCCTTAAAATACTTGAAACCGAAACCCCGTTAAGAAAATACCCGGATCTGGCGTCCGCACATCTTTTAAAAGGATATGCCTTTGTATCAGGAAAACCGATGCTTGTTTTATTTAACAACGAAGATGACGATGATAAACTGCCTGAAGCAAAAGGACTGCATTCTAAGGAAGATTGTATGGTGATACGTGGCAAATTGGAACAGGAACTTGCCCAGATGTCGGCAGAAGAAGCGTCTGAATTTTTAACTGAGTTCAATATAACCGAGTCCGCCATGGACAGAGTTATCAAACGGTCCTATGAGCTTTTAGGTATAGTTTCTTTTTTTACAGTCGGTGAAGATGAAGTAAGGGCGTGGACTATTAAAAAAGAAACAAAAGCTATCGATGCTGCAGGCGCTATTCATACGGATATAAAACAAGGATTCATTAGAGCGGAAGTACTTTCTTATGAAAATCTTATGGCTGCCGGAACCTTCCAGGAAGCAAAAAAGAAAGGAACCGTAAAGCTTGAGGGAAAAACCTACGAGGTTAAGGATGGGGATATTATTAATTTCAGATTTAATGTGTAACACTAATCGAATCAAAACTTGATTAGTGCTTTCCGTTACTTTCCTTTGATTTCCTCTTTTAGCAGGCAACACGCAATCTTGTATTCAGGTATGCCATCTTTATTATATGACAAATTTTCAGGCTGAATGAGCTTGTTCATCACACACCCTTCCGGGATGTTAAGCTTAAACAGGTTGCTTTCGTTTATCCTTTTGGTTTTAACCAGTTTGTTGTTTTTGATTTCCAGGCTGTGTATCGGAAAGTCCTCACACAAAGGGCATTTGTACACCCGGCCATTTGGAAAGATAAAATAATTTTTAGCAACCAAACCGGCGCATTCAAAAATTTCCTTTGGGCCTAAAAAGACTTTTGGGTATGAGACTGTTACACCGAGTTCGGCTACCTTTTGGGCTATCTCGGGGATTATGCCAAGCCATTGAGAATGTAAAACCTGGCTCTTTTTACGCCCGTTTTCTGCGGATTTTCCCCTGAGACCGATGACCTGTATAAAAAACCTGTTTATGCCAAGATCCATAATAAGGGGTACCATCATATTGAGTTCATGTAAATTGGCCCTGCTTACCGTATAAATAAGACTTGTTGCAAAACCTCTTGAGGTTGCCTCACGGATACCGGCAATGCATGTGTCATATGATCCTTTTCCCCTTATCCAGTCGTTTGTTTTCGGCGTGGCACCATCAAGGCTGAAACTGAAATAATCAATATCTTCCGGTTTTACTTTTGAAAGGATATTATTAAAAAGGTATCCGTTTGTATCGACTGTAATGGAATTGCAGCCAAGGTCTCCTGCTTTTTTTATGGCAAGGGAAAGGTCGGGATGCATGGTGGGCTCACCGCCTAAAAAAATGACATTGGTTTTTATGCTTTTTTTAGCAAATATACCCAGCCATGCGTTAATTGTAGATATGGGAAGTTTGTTTTTTCCGTGCTGTTTTACATTAATATAGCAGTGCCGGCATTTAAGGTTGCAACTTGTCAGGATATGAAAAAAAACATTTATCGCATTTTTTGAAAAGGAAACGGTTTTTTTCATTTCATTTAGATATAAGTTGCTCAATGCGCTTTTTTGACTTAATCAGCTCTTCGTTTGTTAGACGCAGTCGTATGGACATGTATTCTGCAAAAATTCTGTACAGCAACAGCAAAAAATCGAGTCTTTCGTCTTTTGTCCCTTCATGAGAGAGCCTGTCTTTAGCTGATGTGTCAACCGCAAGGCAAACGGTTTTACCTGTTGCGAATACTGACGCTGACCTGCTAAGGCTGTCTACGATTCTCATCTCACCGAAGATTTCACCCCTCCTGTCGATTGTGCCGATATCGAGGCCTTCTTTTGTTATTCGTATATTGCCTGAAAGAAGAAAATAAAGCCAGGGGTCCAAATCACCCTCTTTAATAATAAGCTCTCCGCCTTCATATTGTCGTATCTTGCTGAGCCTGAGCAATTTCCCAAGACTTCTGGTCTCAAAATTTCTCAACGCCGGAATTGTCAGCAGCTTTTGTATATTTTCTATATTCTCTTTTAGATATTTTGACTCAATCATAATGGCCTCGCAAAATTCAGGTTTCGTTTTACCGGATGATTTATCCTTTAGCAGACTATTTATTCTTTTTCAAGACAGTCTTTGGAAAGATCTTCATCGAATTTTACAGGGTAAAGTCCATCAAAACAGGCCTTGCAAAAATAGTTTTCAGGGTTTTCAATGCCGGTTGATTGCAAAAGTCCTTCAAGACTGAGATAGTACAGCGAATCCAAGCCAAGAAAATCTTTAAGCTCTTCAATTGACTTAGTTGCAGCAATAAGCTCGCCCCTTGTTGAAAAATCGATGCCATAATGGCACGGAAACCGGTGAGGGGGGCCACTGACACGCATATGCACTCGTTTCACTCCAAGCTTGCGGAGTGATTTTACCCTTGTTTTAACAGTTGTTCCCCGTATTATCGAATCTTCAATAATAATTATATCCTTACCCTTCAGAAGCTTTTTTACAGGATTAAGCTTAACTCTGACACCAAAATCGCGCATACTCTGGGTGGGTTGAATAAATGTCCTTCCGACATAATGATTGCGGATCATAGCCATTTCAAACGGAATGCCCGAGGCTTCAGAATAACCTAACGCGGCATAGGTCCCGGAGTCCGGAAAAGGCATGACCAGGTCAGCTTCCACGGGTGCTTCTTTGGCAAGGCATCTGCCATGAGCCTTTCTTGTCTGATAGACATTAAGTCCGAAAATGGTGCTGTCCGGTCTTGCAAAATAGATGAATTCAAATATACAAAAGCTACGTTTTGAATGAATATCCGTTTTTATACTCTGAATGCCCTTTTCACTGATAATAACAATTTCACCGGGATCAAGCTCTCTGACGAATTTGGCTTCAACAAGATCCAGAGCACATGTTTCAGATGCCAGAACATATTTTCCATTCAATTTGCCCAGGCACAATGGCCTGAAACTGTTCGGGTCTTTTATTCCGATTACTTCTCCTTGGCTTGTCAGTACGATAAAAGAAAATGCACCCTTTAATCTGGTTACTGTTTTCAGCAAAGCCTGTTTAAGGCCGTGTTTCAGATTTTTTACCAAAAGGTGCAGGAAAATTTCAGTATCCATTGTGGTTTGAAAAATTGAACCCGCTTCTTCAAGCTCATTTTTCAATATGTGTGCATTTACAATGTTTCCGTTATGAGCAACGGCATACGATTTGTTTCTGTGATTAACGACAAATGGCTGGGCATTGGTGAGGGTGGAGCTGCCGGTTGTAGAATATCTTACATGCCCTATGGCGCTTTTCCCCTTTAACTGCTTAAAGTG
>Ga0114919_10001535_pt1 | contig 18509 bp, 12 predicted proteins | sample BlataG_FD_88682 | JGI IMG/M metagenome (GOLD analysis project Ga0114919, IMG submission 88682) | Deep subsurface microbial communities from Black Sea to uncover new lineages of life (NeLLi) - Black_00105 metaG | ecosystem: Environmental > Aquatic > Marine > Oceanic > Sediment | place: Atlantic... | reverse complement strand
GGGGAAGGGTCGTTGCCGGGGAAGGGATAAGCGTAGGCGGGCACCTCAAGACTACCGCATGTCCCCTTTTTTTTCAAGGCTGCCACGCATGCCTTCCGTGGATCGCATCGTATTTTTATTGACAATTGTCGCCGAACCGCTGCATCACTTCGCCATTGGCCTCTACGATCCGTTTGCGCTGCGCGTCGGTGAGAACCTCTTTCCACTGGCGGGCGATGCCACTGCGGAAAAACTGCTTGGCAGTCTTAGCCTTTTCTACAAACGCGGCGGCCTTTTCCTGGGCCTGGAGTTTGGAAAACGAGGGTGGTTTGTTGGTTTATGAAATTCCGATTGGCGTCTTATTCGTCCAAAAAGTCGTTCCAGATGTCCCCAAGTTCTCGTCTGCTTTTGTCTCGGTAGAGTAACACACGTTTTTGTTCCGGTATCTCAGGATAAGGTTTTGTGAATTCGGCAACTATGTAAAGATCGACGTTTTGAATTCTGCGTTGGCCCCCGTTACGTTCGTGCCAATCACGTTTCAAATAAGCGACATAGAACTGTCGATGTGCGGCCGCCATTTTGGAGGGTTGTTTTAGATTTACAAAATACATTCTTCGATGCGTATTTCGGTATCTGTCGGAGAGCATGGCTGGTTTTTCCCAGTTGACCGGTTGTCCACCATGATGCAAATCGACCTGACTACCATCTTGCAATGTGGCTACCGCAACAAGCCAGCCATCCTTGACCACAGGACTGGCGAACAGGTCCCAACGCTGTTCAAAACGTAATACATAGCCCAAGGATTTCCATTGATGATCAAACCAGCGGAACGAGTTTGGGGCAAGGACTTGGAGATTAAAGACCGCGCCATATATCATCAGAACCGCGACAGTAAGGTTGATTAGCCTAGCATAGGCACTGTTTGTCTCCGCGGTTTTTGAGGCGGCGGATTCCGCTGAGAGTGATGGGAACCGTCTCCCAAGCCAATCCCACACGGATCCTGGTAGAAATACAGTCCATCCAACGATGGAGACCCAAGAGAAGAGACCGACATCCATGCAGAGAAAAATCCCAAAATGAAATCCGATGAATGCAAGGATCACAAGAGTTCGAATTCGGGCGGTAAAAAAGGGAATAAACAATAGGAAAGGTCCCCAACATTCGAGCCACAGCGTCGCCAGCGAGAGCCAACGCAGCAGTTCAGGGAAATTTAGCAACCACTTACCGAAGCCGTTGGCGATGTGATCGACATTGAGAGCGTAGTAAAGGGCCCATCGTGTTTCTGTCCAGAGCGGATCGGTTTTAGTGAAACCACTTACCCAGTACATGAAGCACATCTGAAGCATGATGGCTACGGTTGCTGCTGAAAATATCCGTGGTGGGGAGGATCCTTGAGGTAAACGATAGTTGTCGATTGACCAACGGGCACCAAGCGGCAGAAAAATACTCCAGAAAAGCAGCATCCGCATTAAATGATCTCCACCATTTAACAGCAGTGGATGGCGGGTCTGTATCGAGCAAAGCAGGAGCCAGGTTAGCATGGTAGCCCAGCGCGTTCGGTAGCCTACGAGCAGGGCCACCGCTGCCATCCCCTGGAGCATCAGTAAAGCCAATTGCCATTGCCAAGTGCCGCTGGCAAGATGCAATGACCAATGCCCAGGCTGGTAATTAATCAACCATGAAGTTGACCAGGTCGGTAAGACGCCGAAATCGGTCAGATGGGCCCGTAGATATTGGGCATGCAGTATCAGGTCCCAGAGAACTAGGGTGGCTAGGCCGATTCGCAGAAAGCCGAGTGATCTGGTGTCGATGCGAAACAGGTTGCAGATCTTTGCCAATGCGGTCATCCCAAGTGACGGGGGTAGCCCAGTGGCAGTCATAGACAAACCCGCTCACTTGCAATTGTCGTGGATTGAGTCTCGTCCGGACTACAACTACAGTTGGCTAATTTAGTCAGCAAGGGAATCAGTAACAAATATTTCATTTGTCCATACCTTTCTGCGTGTCTTGTTATTCGTGGATCATTTACGGTGAACTGCCATCTTGAAAACAATCTGAGCGCCGATCATTACACAAAAACACATTCATTTATATGGTAGACAACCCAGTATTTGTTGCCAATATTGATAGCCTGCAGCCTTTCAACACTTCAGATACAAACTAGGCTGTATTGCTGTAGACATGTTTCTAAGCAGGCGCCTAAACCCCGAAGAGTTTCTGTAATTTGAAATTAACTAATCACTGAGAGCTGAGTATCGGCGGGCAGTGCAGATACGCAGTCGCATTCAAGTGCGGCAGCCAATCTATAACACGTCGATCAGACGCTGGAAACACTATGGAAATAATCTCGATCCGCTCGTAGATATTCTCAAGGGAACAAGCAACGAGAAGTAACGTTTGCAATATATTCCCAAAACGCTCGCGCAACGATCACCGGGTAGAGTCCACTGATAACAACCATACCGAAATACTGAATAAAACGCGGCGCTTCCGACGATCCTACTGGCGGTGTATACTGAGAGAGACGATGAAAGTCACTCCTGCCCTCTCCGCGTGATTTTAATATTTCAGCGCTTGGCCGACACGATGTGAGTGGTAACGACAGACGACGACTCAACATGTTTTTTTCGCAGCACGATCATGAGGACCCGGTGGCCGATTGCGATTACCGTAGCCCTTTCTGGCGAAACTTTATCTGCTGGGGAATAACCCTGGGGTGCGCGGCCCTGGCATTGTTTGTCGTGTTCTACGTGGCTGGGTTCTTTACCAGCGAAACATCATCTCTCCTCGCCGGGAAAGATGCATCCGGCGCACTGGATGTTTCTGGCGGGTCGGTAACCGACCCACAGCAGATGTCGGTGACGGACATCGACAATCCAGCCAATGACGGTTGGCCAACCGAGGTCTTTAACAATGCGGCCAAGAAGCAATTAAAAAAACTTGCCGCTCTTCTAACTCAAAATAATGTCCCATCAGCCCAATCGCTTGCGCCGCTGGTCACTAAAGATTTTTCCTGCACGCCTCTTTTACCGATTCACCGCGAGGCTGTTTTTAAAGACAACGATTTTCACATTCAACGATCCGTTGCAGACCGCAAGGTGGCAGCGGGGGGGCATGCATTGGCCCACCGAGAATATGCAAACGCCGAAGGATTATCTGTAGCCCTCCAGTCGCTTCTGAGCCCTTTTTCTGCGAGCGAAGAGTTGCATTGCAAGCTAAAAACGTTCCGTGTTGAACCCGCCGAAAATAACATTGCGACATGGCAGTATTTTTCCTGTTCCGGAAAGAGCAAAGACGGAATGGTAGAACAACACGCGACTTGGAAGATCCGTTGGACCAAGCCCGCACCGGGAACCGTGCCGCGCATGGAGTCCATCGAACTCGAAGACTTTGAAATGTCTGAATCTCATCACGGGCCGGAACCGATGTTTGTCGACAAGACAGAAGCTGTTTTAGGAAACAACCAATCTTACTCTGCACAATTAAGCTGGGGGTTGAATCGATGGCTGCAGCGAACTCAGGAACGTCGCCATTTGCTCGGTTCGCCCGGTATCGCCATCGGTGATGTCAACGGCGATGGCCTGGAAGATCTCTACCTCTGCCAAGAACTTGGCATCCCAAATCTGCTTTTTATTCAAAACCAGGACGGCACGCTTGATGACGTGTCGGCGGAATGGGGTGTGGACTGGCTGCAACACGCGCGGAGCGTGTTGCTCGTCGACCTTGATAACGACGCCGATCAGGATCTTGTCGTTGGTCTTTTTGGTGGTGTCTTGATAGCGTCGAATGAAAACGGAAAGCGTTTTAAGGTGCGTACGATCCTGGAGACAAGTGAAGACGTAATGTCGCTCTCTGCTGCCGATTTTGATAATGACGGCGATTTAGACCTCTATGCCTCTGCCTATAATCACTCACCGAATGAAGTGGCGAGTGACAACAGGTCGGGGAATATGCCGGGAGCAATGAGCAACCTCGTATTCCACGACGCGAACACGGGTGCCAGTAATTCCCTGCTACGGAATGAAATTACAGGAGACGATTGGGCCTTTGTGGATGCCACATTAGAAACGGGACTCGTCGAGAATAATTCGCGATACAGTTATGCAGCAGCTTGGGAAGATTATGACAATGATGGCGACCAAGATCTTTACGTTGCCAACGACTTTGGTCGCGATAACCTTTTTCAAAACAACGGCGGGCAGTTTGTCGATGTCGGAGATCAGGTAGGTGCCGAGGACGCGGCGGCAGGGATGGGAATCACCTGGGGCGATTATAACCACGACGGATGGATGGATGCATACATCAGTAACATGTGGTCGTCCGCAGGAAATCGAATTGCGTTCCAACCCCAATTTAAAACAAATGCCCCGCCACAACTGAAAAAAAGGATCCAGCGACTCGCGCGGGGAAATACACTTCTGGAAAATCAGCAAGGCCAATCGTTTCGCGATGTCAGTGCCGCAGCTAATGTAGAAGTTGGCCGGTGGGCATGGAGTTCGAAATTTGTAGACTTGAACAACGACAGTTGGGAGGACTTGGTTGTTGCGAATGGTTACGTCACAAATTCTGACACGAGTGATTTGTGAAGTTTCTTCTGGCGACAGGTCGTGTCGCAGTCCCCACTTGATTCCAAAGACAGATTGAATAGCAGTATCGCCAACCAACAGCTCGTCAACATGTTGAACCAAGGTGGCCGCTCCTTCAGCGGAAAAGAACGGCATTGCATTTTTCTGAATACCGGCAATGATCCGCGAGGCAATGGTCAATTCGCAAATGTGTCTGCGATCACCGGATTGGATTTGCCTGACGACGGGCGTGCGATCGGGGTTGTTGACTGGGATCAGGATGGTGATCAAGACTTATGGCTGTCCAATCGCAATGCACCACGCTTGCGATTTATGCGTAATGAGAGTCCCGCGGACAACAATTACCTTGCTCTTCGGTTGGTAGGCAACGGAAAGACGACCAATCGCGATGCGATTGGAGCACGGGTTGAAGTTGTGCTGGATGATTCCCATTCCAAAGCGACTACAGAATTGCCCGCTGTTGCTGAAACATTGATTCAGTCACTGAGAGCCGGCGAGGGGTTTCTAGCCCAATCGAGTAAGTGGGTTCACTTTGGCCTGGGCGATGCCAATGCCATCAAAAAAGTTGTCGTTCACTGGCCAAATGGTAAAGTCGAAGACTTCAATAATCTTAAAGTGAACCACCGATATCAACTGGTTCAAGGTTCAGCAAAGGCGACGGAAATCACGCCGCCGGATCGAAAAATGCAACTGGCCACCTCTTCTGCGAAGGAAACGTCTGCTGCCCCGAGCATGCGAATTCCGCTTGTCGCTCTGCTGCGTGTGCCCGACCTGAATTATCTTGATTTCCGAGGCAACCGGCAATCACTGACAACTGCTTCCGGTGGTCCGCTGCTGATTAATTTGTGGTCGACCAGTTGCAAGCCATGCCTGGAAGAGCTGAACGATTTTACCAAGCGATCGGAAGAAATTCGCTCCGCAGGAATACGGATCGTTGCATTGTCCATCGACGGCCTTGAAAAGGGCCCCGATGCAGCCGACGCGAGCCAGGAGGTCTTAACAAAAATAGGCTTTCCGTTCGATGCGGGGGAAGCGACCAAAGAGCTAATCCAGATCCTCTACTCGCTTAAGAAATCGCTCTTATTTTCTGCACAAGAACTCCCTTTGCCAACCAGTTTCCTTCTCGATGCATCGGGGCGACTGGCTGTCATTTATCTGGGCCCGGTCTCCGTGGACAATCTTCTCGAAGATAGACACCATGCGTCACTCACAACTGATGAGCGTTACGAACGATCCGCCGCACGCGTCGGCAGCATGCTGAAAAATGATATGACCGACAAAATCGTGGAGAAAAACGAAGCTTTGGCTTTTTATAATTTTGCGGAGTCCTTACGGGAACAGGGGCTCCGACGCGAAGCAGATCTTCAATTCGCCGAAGCAGCCAAGCTTCAGCACTCGGCGCCCAATGCCCAGAAATTGGTTGCGGAGATGTTGTTCAAATGGAGTAATCTTCTTGCCGCAGATAAAAATTGGAGCGATGCGGCAGTCGCTGCCCGGAAGGCTATTGCTAAGTCGCCTGGAAATGCAAAGTATCATTACAATTTGGGCGTCATCAGCAAGCGACTCGGTGATCTGCAAACCGCTCAAGAGCATTATGAGAATGCCATTGATATCGATCCTGGCCTGATCTCCGCCCACGTCAACCTCGCAATGATTTTGGCAAAGAAAAAAGAATGGGAAAAGGCAGAGAAACATTTTCGCAGGGTCAGTCGCGCAAGGCCCCGTGACGCTGAGATCTTCTACAACCTGGGAGTCGCACTCGCCGAGCAAGACAAATGGCAAGAGGCCTCCAATCAATTTCGACAAGCCCTGAAGATCCGGCCCTCTTTTTCACAAGCAAGCAATTACCTGGACCGCGCCACACAAAATTTGAAAGAAGAGTAGAAATAGAAGCATGTGGGGCGAGACGTGGCAGTTATTTTCACTCGGCAATAATGACATCGCGATCATCTCGCCACCGTAAAAGCCGCTGCATTTCCGCCTCTTTTAACTGGCCTGCCTCGTCAAGCAGCAGCGGATCGCTTGCCCCCCACTTCTCTGCTTGTCGCTGATGTTGCCAAATCTGAAGTACCCACTCTACAGCCGCCTCACGCTGCTCTTGGGACCCAAGGAAATCGTAGTCGAGGTCCTCGTAACCCTCAATCGTTTTGAGGGTAAGATACGCATTATTTCGAACTACCTCATAAGGGTCCAGGAGCAGATTGGCCAGGACAGGAACCGTCCAGTAGGTGCCGGCCGTTTCGCGCGCCGGTTGCCAACCCATTCCCCACGACACTAACGCCCGCATGGCCGCATCACCTTTGAGGGCCCATAACATGCCCGCTGCTATCTCCCGCTGATCGTCTGACATTCTCTGGAGCGTGTCGGAATGACCATATTGACGGTTGATCGCCTCGGCCGTCCACGAAAGTGGCTTATCCAAGTGGCAAAGATTGCATGCATTCGGACGTCTAACAGGATCTAAACTCTCCTGAACATTCGGACTGCTGATCGTATGGCTGCGCGATGCTTTCATGAGGCCCCATGCCGTGTGCGGCATATGGCAGTTGTAACAAATACTGCCGGACGACGAAATTTCATGGTGGGTATGGTTCGTTAGAAATGTTTCATCTGCATATTCTTCATGGCATTGCGTGCAAGCCTGATTGTTCTGCAAGCCGGGCCGGTTCGAATCCATATTTAATTTCAGCAGGTCGTTGGCCCACTCTTTCACCGGCCGTGGATCATCTTCCGGCGGGTGGATTACATGACAAGACATGCAGGTCATCTGCCGCGCAGAATCGCCATGATTGAAACAGGGGGTCGAGAGGAGACCGTTGTATTCTCTGCCAGAGAGGCGAACCATGCCGTCGCTCCAAAACGTATGGATGTCCGAATCCTTGACGTGCAGGTGCTCTGCAAGTTCATCACCGGGATGGTATGAAAAACCCTCACGCAACCACTTTGCATGGTCCTCATCATTATTGAACTCGACTGCAGCATGGCATTGTCCGCACACCTCCGAACCGCGTGATGGAGATAGTTTTTCCGGTTGGACAATTGCCAGGTCGTCCGATTCAAGTTCGACATTCTCAATGTGCTGTTCCCCAGGTCCGTGGCACGCTTCACACGAGATGCCAAGGTCGGCTACATGTGTGTCAAAACTACCATCGTCTTCCTCGCGCGGTCGAGGCCTCGTGGTATGACAACGGTTACACATCTGGTTCCAAACACCAGTAATATTCGGAGGATTGGGGTCGGTACCTGGCGGACGCAGAAAAGTTGCTCCATGTGTTATCCAGCGTCCCTGTTCAATGCGGTAGGTGAACGGTGCTCGTCTCAATGCACTGTCCTGCCCCGACGCATACCAATAACCTTGAGCATGGTGTGAGCCAGTCATGAGAACGATAGGGTGCCGGACAATTTCAGTCTTCCCGGCTGCATTTTTCACTTCCATTTCAAACCAGAGGCCATCGTCATCATCTCTCAGAGTCACTTTTTTCGTCGCTGGATCCGCGAACTCAATCTCAACATCGTCAAAGGATGCTGCACTGGTCTGCCTGCTTGCTACCTGCGTCATCGTGCGGTGATAAGAGTTGTACCAAGTGTCGTAATGGTGTTCATGACACTCTCGGCACGAGTCAGCGCCTGCGTAACCATCTTCCAACTCGACGCGAGGAACGGCCATTGTACGGACCTGCTGCAAAACGACAGCCGGTTCCTTGGGACTAAGCGAGACAGAAGGCTGTTGAGGGATTGCAAAAGCGATGATCAACGCAATCGCGGCGAGCAGGCACAATCCAATGAGAACACGTCGAGTACGATCAACGGGTTTGTCGCCATCGTTCATGAAACAATCGGGGCCCCAAAGCGCGGGTAAAAGACCGTAACGACGGAACTAGCGCGATCCTAACATAACTGCCTGCTCAAAGCAATTGATGCGCACCTCTCGCCTAACGGTGCTGGTCATTCAGGGTGCTGGTTATCCAGATTGGTTTACTCAATATCATTGGCAGTGTATACTCGCGACATCTGTGTTTAGTGAACGCCCTTCGTCATTTTTTATGTTTTCTTGGAGTCCCCACGCGGCATGGCAAGACACTTAATGAGACCGTTTTCTTGGCGGGCAGCTTTCTTTCTTCTTTGCTCCTGCATCTGGCTTTCGGCATGTCGCGATGAAGCGCCCATTTCCAAAACACCGCAAACGCAGATGACAGGGATACCGGTAAAGTTGCCCTATCCATCACAAGAGATTCTGGATCCGCCCTGGATGGAAGATCGCAGGGAAGCACAACTGGCAACCTTGCCAAAATTCAAGGTCTTTCACGATTTTCAGTTTACGGATCAGTTGCCAGAGAGTGGTATTACGTTTGTCCACAAGATTGTCGACGATACCGGCAAAGAAAAGAAAGCGGTCCACTACGACCACGGTAACGGGATGGCAGTTGCCGATGTCGATCAGGATGGTTTGCTGGATATTTATTTCACAACTCAGTTGGGTGAGAACCAACTTTGGCGGAACCTAGGAAATGGTCAATTCGAAAACTGGACCGAAAAATCTGGTGTTGCCACGGGAGACCGGATCGGTGTGTCGGCGTCGTTTGCGGATGCCGATAACGATGGCGATCCCGATCTCTACGTCACGAGTGTCCGTGGTGGCAACCTCTTCTTTGAAAACGACGGGACTGGAAAATTTCGTGACATCACCGAGCAGTCTGGACTCGGCCATACAGGACATTCGTCGGGAGCCACATTCTTTGATTTTAACCGAGACGGATTGATCGATCTCTTCTTGACCAATGTCGGAGATTACACAACCGACATGATCGGGCAGGGAGGCTACTTCGTCGGAGACAAGGCATCGTTCGGCAATCACCTTTTTGACAGCAAATCCGAGCAGAGCATCCTCTTTGAAAACCAGGGTAACAACCGCTTTGTCGATGTCTCAAAAGACGTCGGACTGACCGACAATGGCTGGACCGGAGATGCCCATGCATTGGACTTGAACGACGATGGCTGGCCTGACTTGTATGTTCCAAATATGCAGGGCCACGACGAATACTATGAAAACCAAAACGGTAAACGCTTTGTTCGCAGGGGTCGCGAGATTTTCCCAGCAACTCCCTGGGGGGCCATGGGTATCGGCGTGTTTGATTACAACCACGACGGAAAAATGGATATCATGATCACCGACATGCACGTCGACATGTGGGATAAGGCGTCATTCGAAAAAATGGTGCCTGATTACGAAAAAAAGAAACTGCGAGATCCCCATAAATATCAATCTGCCGGATATCTCGATAGCGACGGAAAACACATCTGGGGCAATGCGCTCTTTCGAAACAATGGTGAGGGTACGTTTACTGAGGTTTCCGATGCCATGAATGCTGAAAACTACTGGCCCTGGGGACTGAGCATTGGCGACTTGAATGCAGATGGATACGAAGATGTCTTCATTACCTCAAGCATGAATTACCCATTCCGATATGCGGTAAACTCGGTGCTTTTGAATAATCTTGGCGAAAACTTTCTGGACAGTGAATTCATCGTTGGTGTGGAGCCACGGCGAGATGGTCGTACTGCGATCCCCTGGTTCGAGCTTGACTGTGATGGCGAAGATCAATCACACCCACATTGCAAATCCCGAAAAGGAAAGTTTGAAGTCTGGGGTGCCCTGGGGTCCCGGTCATCGGCAATCTTTGACCTTGAAGGGGACGGTGACTTGGATATTGTCACCAACGACTTCAATTCTGAACCGATGGTCTTAGTAAGCAACCTGTCCGATCAGAAGCCATTAAATTATTTGAAGATCAAGCTCATTGGCAGCAAATCGAACCGTGACGGATTGGGATCCAAGGTTACAGTAACCACCGACTCGCAGACACTTACCAAGTACTACGACGGCAAATCGGGCTTTCTTTCTCAAAGCCAATATCCACTCTATTTCGGTCTGGGAGATGCAAAGAACGTCAAGCGTGTTGAAATACAATGGCCGTCGGGGAAGACACAAATCGTTGCAGGCCCTCTCAAGTCCAATCAGCAACTGCAAATTACAGAGGAGTGATTCACAAATCATTTCCAGGCTTCGGAAGGCATCTATTTCATTGTCGGGAATTCTGGTTGCGATAAAGAGCGATTAGCACAACCGAGTTGTGGGGGTATGGTGATGCGGCTTTTCGTCGTTGCCACTGTTATGGTTGTTCTCGCATGTGGTTGTAGCCGTAGGCCACCCTGCCGCTGGTCTTGGTTAGATGCCTAGGTCTGCGAAAGATTCGCCCCAAGCAATCCGACTTTGATTCCATTCTGCTTCAGAATTCCAGTTGCCTTGCCGTTGACGACCAGTAACACGATGAGGCCGATGTACGGAAAGCGGACAATTGTGCAAAAACATCGAAGGTGACCCGGCAACGCTGGGCTATGCGGCCACGAATTGTTGGCGGCAATGTCATCCCCTGTCATCCTTGTTGCCTCGGATGCGCAGAGCTATCCAAGTAAAGGCCGCGCTACAAGCTGCAATTAAGACGATGACGCCGAACGTGATGGCTACAGCTAGGCCGAACCTTGAGGATCGGACTGTGGTAAATGCCCTTTCTAAAGACTGGGCATCCCGACGTCGACTCGTGGGAGGGGCGTAAGGGGAAGCGACCACCTAAAGAAGTCGGCAGTTGCACCGTCCGGCCGAAGCGGCCCCTGGCGCTGCGTCCTGCGAAATTGAGCGGCGGAGGTCAATCTTCTAGGGAGCGGGGGCGACCATGCCCAGCCGCTTGTAAATCTTTTGGGCCAATTCAACGTTGCCATCACGATGTGCCAGGGCCGCGGCTCGCTTTCCAGTAGACAATGCCATTTTCTGCCTTCCCGCAGCCTGATAGGCGATGACCAACGTTACCAGAACATCGACATTTTGCCCGCCGCTTAAATGAGCCGCGCGCTCCGCGAGTGTGATGGCCACGTCGGGGTTTTTTAATTCGGTATCTGGAGCCACCGCCAAGATTTTGGCAGTTTGGTTCAGTGCCGGAATCCAGTCCGGCCGATATTTCAATGCCTCTCGGAAATGAACGAGTGCTTTGTGCGTTTGTTGCGACTGATGAAACGCAATGGCTAGATTGTAGTGCGCTTCGGGGTAGCCGGGCCAGATGCGTATTGCATTTTGAAAGCGCTCAATCGCCCGCTGGGGCTGCTCTGCGGACCAGAATGATCGGCCCATGTGTAACTGCGCTGCAGCCGCACTCGGCAGGTCGTTTCCGGCATAATCGGCCGCCTTCTGATACGCGTCCTTCGCCGCAGTCCATTGGCCGAGGTGGCGGTAGTCGTGGCCCAATTGCAGGTAATAGTCTAATCGGACCGTAGTCCCGACGACCGCTACCAGGACCACACTACCGGCCGTACCCCATGCCAACAGGCAACAATACGCCGACTGGGGACGGGCGCGCAAGAGGTGGTTGGCTGCAAACGCGATCATCAACAGTGCAGAGAAACCAAAGGCATACGTGGCACCCGGAAGATCCAGATACCTGCCCTCTGCAAATAGGCCGATTATCACGACGAACGCGATGAGCAGGATCGCCAGCATCGGCCCGGCACCCCTGCCGGCGGACCAGGCAGACGCACGATCGAACCAACTTGCCATTCGTACAAAACCGATTGCCAGGGGGCGAAAACACTCCGAGGGAAAAAAGAAAACGGTAGCCAGCAGAATCATATAGAAGCTGAACCAGCCAATATTTTGAATCCCAGCAATCTCAATGCCAAGATGGAATATCAGCGTTAGAGCCCACATCCCGAGATAGAAAACCCGGTAGCGACTTCTGTTCTGAAAATCTGTGGCGATTAAGTAGGTCCCAGCCAGCATCAACTCGATCACGATCGTCCCCACAGCGAGGAGACGGTAGACGGCCTGTTCCGAGACCCCACAAAATGCGAACGCCTGCAATATCGGCTCGAACCGAGCGGGGCGCAAGAATTGCTGCAGCGTGAATCCGGAAAACCAGGCTGCGTCAATTTTCGCAATCGCTGCATACGCGTAGACAATTGCAATCGTCACGCCGAGCAACCGGAATGACCAGGCAACGTGCATTGGCTCGGGACGGTTCCTATCGGTCAATGTAGACAAATCGTTTGCGCATAAGTTTGGCAGACACGCCACACAGAAGAGGACAAGTGAAATGAAATAGTGATGTTGAAATGCGTCATGCAAACTCATCGACCAGGAATAGGTATAAAGCGTCAGGATCAGCACCAGAATCAATCGGTTCGCCGAGTAGAAGATCCCGACGAGGGCCAGTATCGCGGTCAGCAACAAGACACAATTGTAGGATGTTTGCGTGGGCAACGGCTGTAAAGTATCCAGCCAGCGAAAATGCGCTATGTTGAAATCGGCGTGGCCATACCAATGGCCACGCCGAAGCATTAATACACACAGATCCAGGGCAAAAATGGCGAGTACGCTTTTTACGAGCAGATAGGGTCTCACTGAGGCAAGGGGTGTATACCAGTATCGATTCCATGCATTCATGGCAGCGACTCACCCTTACGAGGCAGCGGCGCTTTCCGGTCGCTTTCCAACCGGATCCGAGGTAGTTGCGTACCATCGGCAAGCGTACAGTCACTTTCATAACGTACCTGCACGATACCTGGTCGTTGGCAATACCAACTAAGAAATTCTTCCACCACGTTTTGCTGATGCGATGTTTTCAGGATATGCAACCAACTTCGCGGAAGAACGGAATCGAGTTGTAGGGGCCGCTCGAGTAGTTTGCCATCCTGTCGGATGATTTCGTAGGCTTTCGCGAGACAATGCTTTTGCCCCGTCGATGAAAACATCCGCCAACTGAACCGCGGATCGGCCTGCGATGCGCCGGAATAATAGCGCAAAGGGAGCAGGAGTTGAACCGCCAAATAGATGGCAATCAACACACTTGCCAAAATGCGCGTCCCAGGCCTCGCGTTGACCGCCGATGATACGTTATCTACAGGCATCTGCTCTCTGAAAAGAAATGCGATTCAAAGAATCGCAGCGATTCCTCATTCGGTGACCCGCAATCAATTCGGGCATCCCGATTCTAGTTTCCCCGGCCCAACAGTCAATCCTTCTCACGTTCCTTATGCTCCTGCTTGTCGACTTCCAACTCCAATCGGTTCTCCTTGTTCAGTTGAACGCGACGAAGGAGACCATCGTCGCTGACCCAATATCGAATTGCGTCGCTACGGTGATTGGGTTCGTAACTACGAAACTCTAGCCAATGTTTGTCCCGTTCACCGGTCGCATTTCAGGACCGATACACTCGATGACGCGCGGTCATGGCTTCCGAAGTGAGGAACTGGAGAGATAATTGCTGATCGCATAATGGTGGGTGTGGCCGTCACCGCCCACACCTGGGTTTAAAAGTTAAGTAACACGCTCATTGTATGCTGGCGTAAGAATTGTGCAAAAACAGCAAAGGTGACCCGGCGAAGCCGGACCTTGCGGCCACGACTTGTTAGGTGGACGGACCTGCGTCCAGGCAATTGAGACAAGGTCACCTCTACGCAGCTTATAACCCTCCTACCTATTTTAATATCAAGGCTAGAATGGTTGGCACAAGTAATAACAAATTAGCAAGTAGATATATAACAACTAAAACATAAATGTCAGCGAACAGGCCCTTGTACCATATGGCGAGAAAACCTGTGGCAGCTAAAACGACAAGATTAAACAAACCCAAAAATAACAGCGAAAACTTAGTAGTTTTTTTCATAACACATGTCCTTCAAGGACAGGTCTCGCCATAACTAGACACCATGGGCCCAGCGTCAAACTCAACGGCGGAATCAGTCGGCGAAAAAAATGTCGTTGTTATCTGGCGGCTTGGTGGTATCAATCGGTCCTTCAGCTCTTTGGCTCGCATTAGGTCACACAACACTCGTATTAGAGCCTCGTCAGAAATCTCTACCTTGCGGTAAAATCGTCTCCAGAAGGTAGCCGAGTGACACAATGATCAGAGTCGTCACTGAGAATCGCCACTGAGAATCGCCACTGTGTCGTACCACCACCCGCAGCAGACTTCGAGTGACTCACGGTTTTGAAACCTCTGACCGACTTTTATTGTTTCGATCATCGCGGAACACCTAATGGTGGGTGTGGCCGTCACCGCCCACACCGGGGATTAAAAGTTAAATCACACACTCATTGTATGGAAACGCAAGAATTGTGCAAAAACTCGAAGGTGACCCGGCAACGCCGGAAGGGGGCTCACGCAAACCGTGCATTCATCCTTTGAGTCGCGCCGGGTCTAACTCACAATGCCAAATCCCAGGTAAAGATTGCCAGTCGTATGGGTCACTGCGGCAATGCCGTATCCTCGGTGCAGGTAGATGATCGCGAATACGACTCCGGCGAACACGTGCCCTAGCATACCAAATATCAAATGGCCCACGTCAACGCCGATGAATTGTTGGATATGCACAGCGGCGAAGATGACTGAAGACAACAAGACGGCGTTGTTCCGCGCTTCCCGATCCTCACCGAACGGCATGTCGTTGCCCATCGATGAAAAATACAACAGCCGAATCAGCAAGACACGAAACACAAATTCTTCCATGAATCCCGCGCCAATGGCGCCGTGGATCATCTCCCACAGCGTGTCGTCGTGATAGAGCAACTCGTTTAGCCGGACGTAATTAGGATTCGGAACGAACGTGAATAGTTCCGGAAATCTGCCGCCGCGAATCATGTAACCGACCGTTCGCAACAGAAACGCGTACACCGCTGCTTCGAGCATCATCAGCGGAAAGATCAGCGGCAACGTATAGGCTGTCGGCGCAAATCTAAATGGACCTTTACGCAGATGCTGCACACAACAATACAGCGCCCAGGCAACGCCCGCGCCGACAATCAACTTGGTCAAAGTCGATCCCAGCACGCTGGCCACGAGATTCATCACGTACACCAGCAGAGTGTGCCCGCCGTTGGGATCAAAACCATCGACGAGCAATCCCCACAAGTAGGCTACCAAGAACGGAAAGGCTAAGATCGCGCTATAGACAATGTGCGCCGATCTTTCGTAATACGCCTCAAGCCAAGCGAGGAGCCGTTTGGAGTAAAACCGCAGGTGCGTTGTTAACGACCAATCGGGCGTCGGCATGAGAATCCCAAAGTGCAAATACCGGATCTACCGGCAATCGAGTCCACGCGGATACGACAGGTGGAGGACGTAACGTGTTGCGATCGACATGTCGACAATCGCGACTGAAACACACTCTCAAGATGCCAAAATGTTGTGGCACTATGACAGCCGGGACACACGATCGAACCAAAGCCGACCAGCGTGTGCCAATGGTTTTAACAGTCGTCGCCGCTCGAACCAATCGAGTCAGCCCTGCTCTTCCCGTTATTGTATCAGATGATTTAAATGGTTAACCACTAAGCGGCGATGGCCGTAGGCCACCTTGCCACCAGACTTTGTTGGACGCCGACGGTGCTATTCGGGTTCGTTCCTCTCTGGCTTTGGTTGATGGTGTTTCTTGAAAGCCCAAATTATGACCGAACAGATTGTGCCAGCAGTGAAAACCAAAAACCCCACAAGCATGCAGAAGAAGCCTTTTTTTAGCGGGTATGTGTCCGTGTCTTGTGTCACGAACATTACAACAAACGGCCCGAACAAGGCGATTGCTAATCCAATAGCGATTCCGCCGAGAACCCAAGTTGAGGCGTTCCGTCGAAGGATAGCGCGTGCAACCGTGCCGTGTGGGCGGAGTTCGGCGTTGGTGACTGAGGTCTGATAAGGGTTGTTATCCATGTCATTCGTACCAAGTGCGTTCTAAGTCACCCAAAAAATGTCAATCCAAGAGCGCCCAATGGGAGGCGTGGGGGTCACCGACGTTCGGATGCCAACCACGCATGTAACACTTTCAGTTTACCAAATCCACACGGGTTCGAATTGGCAACGGTGACTTGCTTTGCCCCCACGCCTTGTTGGCGGATCGATTTCACCGAGTGTGCGAGCGCGAGTTATGGTTGGAGCGCCTTGTGACTCGATAGTGCCGCCTGCGCCTTTGCCCGAAATTGCAACCACTGTTTGTCTGTCCAGTTCGTGCTCGGACGATCGTTAAAGTCCAGGATTGAAGCAATCTGTAGCGCCGCAAAATCACGAACAGCGATACGGTCAAAACCCATTCCGGCACATGGACCTTCATATTTCGTCTCAGCAACTGTGACGTCTCTTATGCTCGCGTCACTAAGAAATGAGGACAGGAATTGCAGGCGTTGCTTAACGTTTCGATCACCGATATAGTCGTAATTCATCGGATTGAGGAGTTCCATTCTAAGTCCGACATCTGATCGGTGTGCGGCGTTGCGAAGTGCAGTCCAGGCGGAACTAGCATCCGTTTCCATGACCAGATTAGCAAAGCTGGATTCGACGCAAGAACAATACTCGGCTTTTGGTGAGCGAGGGAGGTTGTCGAGGGTATCGACGAGGAATTGAAGAAAAAGGGCATTGTCAACATCTTTGAGCGCCCAAAGCGCCGCGTTGCGATGCAGAAGTGACGAGTAAGTAGCGCCAGCAGTCAACAATTCTACTTTCTCTTGGTTGCTTAGCTGTGACTTGCTGATGTAATCTGTCAGTTCGTGGGGATCTCCATCGGATTTGGATTTCAATAATTGGCGGTATAACTCCGGAATTGTGTTGGGGTATTTGGTTGCCAAAATGCGAAGCATCTGACTCTGAACAGCATCCGCTGTCACCACGTTTGCGAGAAGATACTGTTGTTCGCCCATGCGCTTTGCGTCGTCGAACCACGCCCTAACCTCTGCCCTGCGTGCGGTGATACCGCGTTGCCGATCAAGCCATCCATCACCGAGATCCTCATTAACGAGGCCCCGCAGAATGTCGGTGCATATTTCCCCAACGCGCCGGTGGTATGGCGGAAAGTTGTTGAATGCAGACATGTAGCTGAGTGTGAGACGGGAGTCATCAAGGTGTTCAATCAAAGTAGGTACGGCATCGAACCCCAGTTCAACAAGGCGCATGTAGTTCGCATCGGTGTTACTATCGCACATGATGCTCGCTCCGCCGCTCAGTTCGGTCAATTGGTCGATATGCCATGCAGGAGTACCTTTAGTCTCCGAAGATGGCTTCAGCGTCAGCTCTAGATCCTTCAGCAGCTTCTCGTTTCGCGCGTTCCGGACAATCTCATGAGCCTTCCATAGTTGGTTCAGTTCCTTGCGAATTCCCTTTCGGTCAGTCTTGGGAAGAAGCAGCTTGTTGGCGTAGTGTGTCCATGCGGTTACGACAAGCGCCGCCTCAGGTTGAGCGCTATCATTGAGGCGGAATGCAGAAAGATGATGGCCAGCACCCTTGGTATGGCTGTGATTCCAAAGCACCTCGGCCTTCTCGCCCCAGCCAACCGCCTTGAATTGGAGGGCCGTTGCCAAACCACAATTTATGTCGAAAGCAGAATTAGGCCATTCAACGTGATAGCGGCGCAAGTCGGCATCAGCGATGTTTACGGCGTGAAACGCCACGCCAGACGGCACAACGTATTCTTCCGTTCCCACAAGAAGTACGGCGGGCGATGTGTCTGTACCTCGCTTCAGTACAAACGCCAAGTGGACATGAGGTGTTTCGGTACCGTCTTTATTGATACTTCGCCAGCCCGACGGAACTGCCACTAGCTCTGGATCGTCCGGGGGAAGTGGAAGTCCGTACTTGACGTAGTCGGCAAGAAGTCGTTCCATCGACTGAGCGCACAGACTACCACACGGCAAACCAAGAACGCTGAGTAGTAAAGTCGCAACTAGGCAGCGAGTTCCGAGAGAAAACATGGTGAGGCACCTGGGTACATAACTCAGACATGACTGAGCGTCCAATGGTGGGTGTGGCCGTCACCGCCCACACCGGGGATTAAAGGTTAAGTAACACACTCATTGTATGCTGGCGCCACAATTGTGCAAAAACATCGAAGGTGACCCGGCGAAGCCGGGCCTAG
>Ga0114919_10001533_pt1 | contig 18513 bp, 21 predicted proteins | sample BlataG_FD_88682 | JGI IMG/M metagenome (GOLD analysis project Ga0114919, IMG submission 88682) | Deep subsurface microbial communities from Black Sea to uncover new lineages of life (NeLLi) - Black_00105 metaG | ecosystem: Environmental > Aquatic > Marine > Oceanic > Sediment | place: Atlantic... | reverse complement strand
CAAATACCGTTTTACACATTGGCCTGATACCTATTTGCAGATGCACTATCTGCTGCTCAGAGGATCGATGGAATCAGTATAGGGGTGTATCACAATCGGCTCAATCCTCACATTGTCCCTTGGCGGAAGGATCCAACGCACAATCATGATGCAGCATAATCCATAACTCACTTTCCCCTGAAACGGGACCATCCAATGGCAGGAAGTTAATATTGCAAATTAGAAACAAGATTCTATATTGTAATTCATGATCGATCGATTGGTTCAAAAAGAAGTACAGGATCGGCTGAAAGCATATCCGGCCGTTGCCCTCATTGGACCCCGGCAATGCGGAAAGACCACGCTGGCCAGGGTGATGGGAGGTGTCTACTTCGACCTGGAACAGGAATCGGAGCATCTACGCCTGGATCTCGAGTGGGACGGCCTTGTCACCGGAGATCGACTCATCATCCTGGACGAAGCGCAATCCTGGCCCGACGTCTTTCCCCGCCTCCGGGGGACCATCGACGACGACCGCCGGCGGATGGGACGTTTCCTGCTGCTGGGTTCGGTCTCCCCCTCGCTGATGACACAGGTCTCTGAGTCGCTGACCGGTCGCCTGTCGTTGATCGAATTGACCCCTTTCCTGGTGACTGAACTGGAGCAAAAGGCAGCTCGTGAACGAAGGTGGATGTACGGGGGGTATCCCGACGGCGGCGTGCTGAAACCTACCAGGTATCCCCGGTGGCAGCTCGACTACCTGACACTGCTGAGTCAGCGTGATCTTCCTGCCTGGGGTTTGCCAGCCAAGCCCCAGACGACGGGACGGCTTCTCCGCATGTTGGCCGCCCTTCAGGGGCAGGTGTGGAATGCCTCTGATGTAGGCAGAAGCCTGGGGCTCTCATACCACACCGTCAACAGCTACCTCGATTACCTTGCCGGGGCCTTTCTCATACGACGACTGCCTGCCTACCAGACCAACATCAGGAAGCGTCTGGTTAAAAGCCCAAAGATCTACTGGCGGGATAGCGGTCTCCTGCATGCCCTGATGAACGTGTCTGACCAGGATGCTCTACTCGCCCAACCCTGGGTAGGTGCGAGTTGGGAAGGCTTTGTGATCGAACAGGCGCTGGGCGAGCTGGCCGCCCGCGGACAAGCCTTCAGTGCGTACCACTTCAGGACCAGCGACCGCCGCGAAATCGACCTGGTACTGGATTTCGGAGATGAACAGTGGGCGGTAGAGGTAAAACTGTCCTCGGCACCCACGCTACAGGACATGGCACGGCTGGACGGAACTGCAGATATGATCGGCGCAACACGCCGATTCCTGGTCTCTCAGACATCCCGATCGAGCTGGGACGAGCGGCGGACATCCTGTAATCTGGAGACCTTCCTTCAGTACCTTCAGGACAGCTCAAGAAATTCGACGCCTAACCCTAATCCTCCTCATCCCCCTGTAGCTCAGTCTTGATGATCCGGGCGATTTCGGGGTGGGGTAAAGCGAATGTCTGCAGCATACGTCGGATCCGCGCGCGGTTCTCTTCAGTGGTATCCAATTCGGTGGCTGCGTCCATTGTGGCGCGGTAGGCCGCCCATACATCAAGCTGCCTGATCTCATAACCGTACCCCTCCAGAAGCCAACGAAGCGCCAGCATGCCCACCTCGAGGGCGAATTCGGGACGATCCTGAACGTATTTACGTGCCGCCCTGGTGAGAGTCTTCGGTTCACAGGGTGAGCGTTCGGCCAGCTCGATGGCCTTTTTAAAGAGACCGGCGTGCCTGGCCGCGGCGAACCACTTGCCCTCATCACCGGGAGTGAAGGCGACGAGGTCGTCCAGGATCTCCTCCGCGTTTCTGTCCGGGTACTTCTTCGCCACGTTGCGGAACCATGCCAGGTAGGTGTGGGCCCAGCCGGCCTGAAGGCCGTATCGCTGGTACGCCTCCTCCGAGCACCCCGCATCCAGGAGGATCTTTTCGCACTCAGCTGAGATCAGGCCGTCGGGCTGATTGAGCCCCCGGGAGTCCTCGGCACAGGCGATGGCCTCATCGGTGCGTCCCGTGGCGGCGAGGGCTCTTACTCCGAACTTGCGATACCACCACCACTTCTTTCCTGAGTAATCCAGCAGATCGAACAGTTCCTCGTACCTCTCCGCCTTCAGCAGCGCGCTCAGGCAGTTGATACTGCCCGCGAAAAAAGTGCCTGTGGAGCTATCCGGCCCCAGGTCGAGCCGGGTGATGTCCAGCAGTTCGTCGGCCCAGCGTGAGGCTTCCTCCTTCGAAGCGCACAGCTCCCCCCAGTGATCACCCAGCCTCTCGATGTAAGGCATCTGGTCTTCCTGGTAGGCGTCCCACAGCCGTTCAAGCCACTCCTGGCGCTGTTCGGTATCGACCCGGGCGCCAGCGATGACGGGGACGAGCGATTCGATGGCCCGATTGACGGTGTTCCCGATGGCGCCCGAGGAACTGTCTACCTGTTCAAGTGCCGGCGAGACCTTTTCAAGGAAGATCACTGCCCCCTCGGCTCCCAGCACAGGATTCTTCCGGGTGACCTTGAGGATCTCCCGCACTGCCTCGTTCACGCGCTTGACGGCGGTCTGAGACCGCCAGCCGAAAGCATGGCGCCGGAAGCGTGCCCGGAAGGTCCACTTGTGAGTTGGTTCAGTCATGTGTGTGCAGCTTCATGCCTTTCGGCCATCGGATCGGGGGCGTTCACCAGTCTGAATTGTTTATGACTAAGCGTTCTCAGCTACAATAAGCTTTACATCAAGTCCATGGAAGCAGGGAAGAGGGGCCGGCTGCCTCCTCACCACACCGCTTCGCGTAGACATGTGATAGTTTCACTAAAGTGAATGCTTTCACCGTACGGTGAAACATCAAATAATAGTGAAATTACATTGACGTATTACACTGGAAACGGTATTTTCACCGTACGGTGAAAACCACTAATGGAATGAAAAAGCGATGGAACGTGAACGTTTGATCACCATGAAGGACACATTGATCGAAGCCCTTCAACTCGTTCCCTCTCTGGAACTCCTGGAAGTCTCTGGTCCAGAAGGAACAGGATCTGTCCTTCAAGGCAAGAGGGCTGATCTCGAGTTTTGTATCAGAACTCGCAAATCGAAGTGGCTGATTCTGGTGGAGTGGAAGAACAACGGAGAGCCGCGATACGTCCGAGCGGCAGTTCAACAGTTGGCAGCGTACATGTCTGATCAAAAACAATGCATTGGGATCATTGCAGCACCATACCTCGGACCCGTAAGCAGGCAGATATGCTCTGAATCCGGACTTGGATTTGTGGACCTGGCAGGGAATATGCGCATTGTATTCGATGACGTGTACATGGTTAGAGATAACTACCCGAAACCGGTAAATGAGATCAATCGGCTCAAATCTTTATTCGCCACGAAATCGAGTCGTGTGGTGCGTCTGCTTCTGGAAGACCCCGGGCGTGTCTGGCGGATTCAAGAAATTGCTGAGGATGCAGATGTAAGTATCGGACTCGCCTATAAGGTGAAAGCACGGTTGCTGGACAGGGAAATGGTTGTTCAGGATCAGAATGGTGTGATGCTGAAAGATCCAGAATTGCTACTCAGAGAATGGACCATAAAATACTCATATCGAGAAAGTGATTCATTCTCCTGTTATGGTGATGGATCTGTGTCTGAGCTTGAGGCCGAACTGGATCGGTATTGCAAACGAAACACCATTGACTACGCCTTTTCACTCTTCTCCGGAGCAGAACGCGTTGCCCCATTCTCCAGGTATGTGAGGGGATTCGCGTATGTGAAAATGGATCCGGCGGCTGTGGCACAAGACCTCGGTTGGAAACCTGTGGAGTCAGGAGCGAACTTCACCCTCCTGGCTCCGTTCGATGAAAGCTGTATGTGGAATACACAACTTGTCGACGGCGAGCGCGTTGTCAGTGACCTCCAACTCTACTTAGATCTTGTGAGCTACAAGGGACGCGGTGAGGAAGCAGCATCCTTTCTGTTCGAACAGAGGATAAAGCCAAAATGGTAAGCGTGAGAGATTATCCTGAAGGAGCGGTACGGGCTGGCAAGTCAGTTCTGATTGAGCTGAGTCGAATCCTCAATGAATTCCGTGATCATGTGGTCGTCGTCGGTGGTTGGGTACCTTTGTTCTTGGTGGAGGGAGCCAAGGAATCTCATCCAGGATCTCTTGATGTAGATCTCGCCGTCGATTTTCAGGAGATATCAGATCAGAGTTATCGAACCATTCTGGAACACTTGCGCAACTCTGGATATGAGCAGGATGAGGTACAACCATTTCGGTTCTTCCGGAAGGTTATTCTGGATGAGGCACGCACATATACGGTGGAGGTGGATTTTCTGGCTGGTGAGTATGGCGGTTCAAGTAAAGGACACCGGACACAGGTGGTGCAGGACCTGAGGGCGAGAAAAGCGAGGGGTTGTGACCTGGTATATGATGACAACGTGAAGGTGACGATTACAGGAGAGCTACCTGGCGGTGCGATCGATGAGGTTGACGGTTCTTGTCGCCGGAGTGGTTCCCTGGATGGTTATGAAAGGCATGGCGCTTACTTCCAGGGACAAGGCAAAGGATGCCTTTGATATCTGCTACACAGTGAGGAATTACCCGGGGGGCTTGGATGCATTAGTGGAGCGATTCATCCCGCATCTGGACAACCACCTTGTTCAAGAGGGTCTCCGGAAAATCCGCAGCAAGTTTCAGGCATATGATTGGGTCGGTCCCAGATCTGTGGCTGATTTTCTTGAGACGGATAGCAAGGAGGCATATGAGGTAGAGCAAAGGAGAGCATTTGAGACCGTATCAACCTTCCTCGATCGGCTCCATATTGAAAAATGGTAAACAACTCGATCGGTCTTCTGTCCTCCGTACATTGGATATTGAGACCGAGGTACATTTCTAATCATCGTTGACTTGTTAGCTCTGATTACTCAATCCAAGATATCAAGTAGGGCCTTTTTGCTATAATTGATGGGGAATCGCTTCCTGCCCTCATCCAGCTCCAGGTGTTCAGCTGTGTAGAGGGTGTGCTCCCTGGGGGATATGACGCCAAACCGTTCCTTCGAATATCACTATGAGAAAGTTCCAGATTCGATTGATGCCAACAGCTCAAGAACCGGATCGATATCAGCTTTCAATAATAATGAGATAGGCGTTCGACCTTTAAAGGAAGGGCAGGGGGACCAGAGCCATTTTAAAGCTTCTTGGTACTCATTGAACACAGACTCCAACAGATATCTAAGTTCACTGAGCTTTTCCAATTGTTCCAGATGAGATCGGGAAGGTACGTTCTCCTTTCGATTCCACCGTTGGATAGTCCTTCGGTTAATGCTAAGAATGTCCGCAAGATCGACGATTGAAAGATCGAGTTTCTTTTGGGCCCACTCAGTAGTGCTCTCTGCAACAAGGAATTTCAATTCAGCAGTGCTCATTGGCATAGGCTCCTGGTGGCTGGTGGAGTCAAGTAAAACATACTAAATGCCGCACGATATGTCAACTCTTATGACGCACTTAATGGCTGGTCAAATGTCCTAGTATTTATTACTAGCATTAATTATCTACTTCGATGTTCTCTGTAGACATTAGATGACCAGTCCAAAATACACGATGAGTTTCAACCACAGGAAAACACCTCGACCTTGTGTTTTGTTGTGAACAGTGCAGGGAATATGAAGCAGCAGCAGCAGCAGCAGCAGCAGCAGCAGCAGCAGCAGCAGCAGATAAGTTATAGCTAAATTAAGTAAGTAATAACTACATTAATTAAGTTATAGTTGCATTAATAGGTTGCATCATGTAATATCTGTAGTACCCATCAGAGCAAAAACAGGAAGAAAATATGAGACCACCTGGCAGTGCTACCAGCATGTTCTACAATCCGTTCGACCACATTCTTGGAACTGTGGCATCGATCCGAATCCTGCGCGAATTAGGCTTGCATGGAGGAGAAATGCCTATGTCGCTGATAGTAGATCGAACCGGTCTTTCCTATCCAGGAACACAGCAAGCCATGGTCCGGCTTTTGGAGTCAGGCGTTGTAGAGATGCTTGGTTCCGGGCGGTCAGTTCTCTATAGGTTGAATAAAGCGAACATACTAAATGAGGGACTGCAAAACTTGTTCCTGGTTGAACAGGAGAGGGTGAATATCGTGCTGCAGAAAGTGTCCGAGTTTGCATCTGAATGCACTCCTCAACCAATTGCGATCTGGCTTTATGGAAGTGTTGCTCGCAGAGAAGATTCAGCAAAAAGTGATGTTGATTTTATGCTGATTGTAGAGGATGAAGATTCAATTCAGGATGTAGCAGAATCCTTTCAAGATATGCTCATATTCACGTCGGAATGGTCAATCTTCCCGTCAGTAGTTGTTCTTTCAACCGGCGATATTAAAGAACTCATTAAGAAACAACCTGAGAGGTGGACATCTCTTAAGGAGGAGGCCATTACGCTCTTTGGATCCACACCTATGGAGATCGTGAATGGTTAGAGGGGGGAATTGGAGGAAGGTAGATAGGAGTTTGTGGAAGGATCGGTATACTAATGGAAGAGAATTTCTCCGCGCACTGAGTATCTGGTTCCATGATATATTTTGGACGTGTTGAGATAGACCAGATAATAGGCGTCCTCAATTAAAGTGAGTCTTTCCGATGCTTCTTGACCTGTCAAGTATCACGGGAATCGTCCATGGATACATCAGGTGACTCAACCAACTGAGCACTGTGCCATACGGCGACTATCCAGACTGTCTGGCGGCGTACACGATAGAAGAAACGGTATGGTCGGATAATCACCTCCCGATGGGGAAGGTCTGGAAACTCGGGCAAATGCCGACCAGATTCAGGGAATTGCTCAAGGCGGCGCAGTATCTTTTCAGCGCGCTTTCGGAAACGGCGGGCTGCCTCGGGATTGTCCCGGCGAATATAGGTGATGGCATCCAGGAATTCGCGGCGCGCGGTTGGTGTAAATCGGATGCGCACCCTTACTCCTCATTAAGCGTTAGATCAGCTTCCCCTAACACTGCATCGAGGGAATAACCCTTTCCCGCCTGTATCTCGCGGTCACCCTGAGCCAGTGCTTTGAGGATCCGTCGTTCTTCCTCCGATTCCTCATAAGCAGTAACGCTCAGCATAACAGCCGACGCCCGGCCACGCTGTGTGATGATGACAGGCTCTCTGGAAGAGCGAACACGCTTGAGGACGGCGGCTGCATTCTGTCGCAGCTCGGAGATCGGTACAATGTACGGTATTTTACCCATGATATTGCTCCGTTAGAGGTACAACTAAACGTACAATATATAGATACAGATGACAAATCACAAAGAGAAAGACAGGCAAAAGGTTCAAACTCCTGAATAGCAATTTTAAATGACCTAAGTCATTTATTAATGACATATGGCAATAATAGTTGACAAACATGGTGGAATCTGGTAGGAATGGTCATCGACCGATTCACCACATTCTGGGAAGAAACCGAGGTCCAGGACATGCGCCGCCCATCAACACCATCGAGCTCCTTATTCCATCCTTTGGACTCGATGCTCGGCACCATAGCACGTGTGCGAATACTGCGTGAGCTCTGTATCCATGGAGGAGAGTTGTCTCCGTCAGTGCTCGCCGAGAGAACGGGTTTATCGCGGTGGGGTGCCTCGAGTGCTCTAGCGGAGCTGGTAGCCCACGGGATTGTTCGCCCGGTCGGTCTCGGCCGATCGGTACCTTATTCACTTAATCGAGGACACCCATTTTCCGGAACATTGCTGGAGCTGTTCCGAGCTGAAGCTGAACGGGTTGACAGAATCATGCAAATAGTGCGGGAGACCGCTGAAGGAATGGATCCCAAACCTCAGGCTGTATGGCTATACGGCAGTTCTGCCAGGGGTGAGGACAAAGCTTCCAGTGATGTGGATTTCGCGGTAATTGCCGAAGGTGGAGAGGTTGAGAATATGGCAGCCTTGCTGCGGGAGGCTCTTGAGGCCGAGATGACGGATCCTACAGTAGTGGTATCTGTTGTTGCGTTGACGAGAGTGGGAATCGAGCGCCTGGTTGAAAAGGACAACCAGGCATGGGAGCGGATATGTCTGGATGCCATCACGCTTTTCGGACGCCCCCCGGGGGAGATGGGGAATGGTTAGAAGGGGAGTGTGGAAGCAAGTGGATCGGGACCGGTGGCGTGGTCGGCGTGAAATCGCCAGGGGATTTCTGCAGGCTGCTCTTAAGGAATTGGACGCTGCTGAAGAAGGGCAGATCGGGAATCCTATTATGTCAAATGCCTTGTTGGCAGCGATTGCCTATTCAGATGCTCTCACTGTCAAGTTCGGTGGAATCCTGAATAAAGGGGACCATGCAAAGATCGTCGATGCACTTCGTGATGCATTGGGCGATCGGGCCATAAAAGAACAACTGACACGACTCTCACGTCTTATTAAGAAAAAAAACCAGATTCAATACGCTTTCGAAGACTCAACTATCATAGAAGCCTGTGAGTACGTCGCACAGGTCGAGCGGTTTGCCACTTGGGCTGAAGCAGAACTGGCTCGTTCTTAGTCAACAGGACCCTCGATAAAGCAAGGATTGGTAAGTTGTGGCTGAACCTATAGTGAGAAGGTCATCGGATATTGAAACTAAAGCACTTTGCGTTGTAAGAATCAGAGTGGATTATCGTACAACCTCCCAGCGGGCACCCCTACCTCGGCCCTGAAGACGAACCTGCCCGGATTCTTTCAAGTTGGCGAGCACCTTCTTGATGAGTTGGGGGCTGACAGCCGGCAGCAGGGTTTTCAGGTCGGCCAGGGTGAATTCTTCCACCTGATCCAGCACGGTCTGTCTGACGAGTTCGCTCTTGGCCGGACGGGCTTCCGCCGATTCGATCTTCTGCTCGAATTCCTGATAGGCACGACGGATTGTACGCAGAAGGTAATTCCACCATGGGAGGATCTCATTTGCGCCTTCATGCCAGCCTTCCGAGCAACGGGACAGAACCTGGTAGTAATCATCCTGTGTTTCTTCGATCAGGCGCTCAAGGCTGATGAACCGGGGGACGATGAAGCCGTGAGACTCCAACATTAACGTCGTGGCAAGTCGGGATACACGACAGTTCCCGTCCCGGAAAGGGTGGATACAGAGCAGGTCAAATATGAAGGTGGCGACACTCAGAAGCGGTGGTAGTAGTTCTTCATTATTAATCGTGCGGTAGTTTCTGCAAAGAGTTACCATCGCGTCCGGGGTTTCCCTGGCTGAAATGGGAACGAATAGGACTCTCCTTTCACCGTTTGGCAGAATCTCGATGATTTCATTATCGCGACTCTTCCATTCACCGGCGTCGCCTGTTGTAGCACTCTGAGAAAACGAGTGGAGTCTCTGAATGACGGCCGGAGTGATTTCAACCGCTCTGCGACGGGTGAAAATCCAGTTCAGTGCTCTGCGATAGCCGAGCAGCTCCTCCTCCGAGCTGTCTTGAGGTTGAACCTTTCCCTGAATCACAGGTCGGAGACGCTCAGGCGAGACAGTAATGCCTTCAATGCGGTTAGAGGATTCAGCGCTCTGGATCATCGCCTGTTCTCGGAGCACTTCGAGGACCTCCGGTTTCTGTCTAATCCAGAGGTCCTGCTTCCCTCGTGCTTCCATACAGGAACCAAGCAGCCAGCCGGTGCTGACAGGGATCGAAATATCAGCCAGTTTCTGAAGATCAAGAATCAGCATGGCGAATTGCCTCCTATACGCATTAGCCTAATTATAGCCTATTATTTAACAAGTAGCCAATTCAAACAACTGACTATAGACAGAGGGGTTCTACACCGATTGATGTGACTAACTGAATCAGAATGCCATCAGGCTGAGTACGTGGAATGATTGTTCAATCTCATATCTTGTGGTCTAATAATAGCCTATCTCATCTCTTGGACAGGAACCAGTAAAGTTGCCGGCATGTTCCACCGCGTTCGGAAACTGTATCAGAGGCGATGTCGTCTTTCTTTCATCCTTATGCTGACGGAAATGGACGTATGGCACACTTCCTGATGAACGCAATGCTGGCTTCAAGAGGTTATCCATGGACAGTTATCAGAGTTAAGGTACTGACACGACTTTGTATGACCTCGCGGTATAGCCCCTGTAATTCCTGTGTCAGAAAGCTTTGTTCGATCAGTTTTTCCCATTCGTGGATTGCGATGGAGAAATCATTCAGAATGCCATTGATAACCTTGTCATTAAGCTGCAGACGCTCCCTGGCCAGGTAATCAATCCATAGTTCCTTCGTCAGTCCTTTTTTCTTGCCCGATAATGGAAGGGCGGTCTCCTCGATCTCATTTGCAGGTCTTCCTAGTGCCCTGAAAGCAACGGTGGTGCTCAAGCAGTCATAGGCCGGTGATAGTTCTGTCTTCCCGCATTCAGTTATCAAAGACCAGTTCTTCAGATGCATATCTTCATTGCCGATCAGATAGTTGAATAGCAGACGCCGGTAAAGTTCTACTGCTTCAACCAGCGGAAAAGTGCAGTGGTCAAGAATCGTAAAGAGTCTCTCAATACTTGAATCGTACTTGGTCTCACGATCTTTCCCGGCCAGTGTGGCGAAATCCTGTACAGCCAGTTTGTCTTTCTGACCTGCTCTGTCGAACCGCTTGATGAAGTAGGTCAGAGAGTCATCAGATGAGCAGATGAGGCCATGAAGCGGTGTTGTTATTCCAATCGCGCCCGCCAGCTTCATGGAGAGATCTTCATTCTCGGGCAATTCCGGATAGTCCGCATGCTGCGGTTTGAGAATATACCGACCACCCTTATCAACAATCTCGAATATCTCATCCACAATACTGAGCCTGGCACTGAGTTTCGGCTGTACGCCCTGAATGGAGATCTTCCCAGCCCGCAGTATCGCCTGGCGGCGTTGTTCTGCCGCGGAGTAGGGGAAATCCACGAGCCGGGTCAGACGCGGAGATAGGAGTCGAAGCCCCTTTTGGGAATACCTGGCTGATCCACTGTCCATGTATGTGATCGGACAGCGGTTCATTGAATCGCCTCTACAGTTACTGCTCCAACGAGGTCGGCCCCCACAGCGAGAAGCTGCCCCATATAGTCTCTCACATCCAGCTTTGCCTGTTGGAGCAGGGCCTTCAGCATCTCTCCTTCGGGCAGGAGTCCGTCGAAAAAAGGTGGGAATCGATCGAACTCGAAGACCCCTTCCTGAACCGGCATGTTGAGGGAGATTGGCGGACCTGTGTATCCAGGGTCGTATGAAAAACGATACAATCGTCCGGATTCTACTTCCTCCAGTACTCCCGCCGGAGTGCCATGCATCAATACGCGAAGCTGTTTCATCGGCTGACCCGATTGGTTGATGTTCTAGCCTGTAAAATTCTTGCCTGAGTTTACCGAATTCCGCCTGGTGCGGAAATCGTTCATCAGTGGACTTTTGAATTCGAGTGAGATGTTCAGTACGGCAAGCACTTTCATCAAGGTTTGTAGCCTGACAGTGATTTTGCCTTTCTCTATCTCGAATACCGAACTCATCCCGACTCCTGCCAATTCTGATAATTCCTTTTGAGTCAGGCCGCTCCTCTGCCGGTGATAACGTACTATCTCTCCGAATGGAATCTTTCCGGTCATTGAAATCACTCCAACCCGTTAGCTTGTTTGTTGGGGTGCAATTTCTTGCTTTAACAAGAATATTGCAGTATCAGCGAAGAAAGCAAGTGAATTATCAATCTATTTCACGATTTTTTGTGATATAGCAGTGATATTCACCAGTTAGATTAGAATTGTTGATTAAATCCAGCGCTGTTAACCGACAATCATTGCTATAGCAAGAATTGAAGCTCATTTAATGGATCTTATGCCGATGTAGGCATAGTGGATAAAGCAACACCTGCGGAGGTGATTGCTCTGGCGGGACACTGTACTGCTACAAGGATGAGATTGGATGCCCGGGCCTGTACATCATCTGATGTGCAACCCCGGGGGAACGTGATCCATTGTGGAATGAAGAGGGCTCTGCGCATTCTCGATATTCCTCATGAGGGTACGCACCACAGGGCGCTCTCCGATGCGATCAGCAGGCTGTTGCCGGTGTAGTGTTGTCGGCTTCCGTGATATCCTACATGCGTACCACGGTTCTGCGAGGCCCGGCCGGGATTTCCGGATTGAGGGCCGCGACGGAATCTCATCCATGCGGAAGAAGTACTAACGAAGACAGAGGGGGAGTCTGAGCGCCATGGAAACAGGAACTCCAAAACGCAGTGAGACGACGGCCCGCGTACCCAGAACGCCGAGAGCGCGGAAGCCGGAGCAGATGTCTCTGGAAGAATGGCAGGTAGCACTGCGGCGGGAGTACGGGCGGGGGCAGAGTTTTGAAATCCGGAACCTGGGAACCGAGCAGTTCTTCTCGGAATTCGCTGTTACCAATCCCGACACCGGCAGGACGTACCGGGTGGCGATCCGGGGGAAGGAGTTGGGTTCCAACTGGTGCGCGTGTCCCGATTTCGCGGTGAACACTCTGGGAACCTGCAAACACATCGAGTGGCTGCTTGAAACCCTGGAAGGCAAGCGCGGAGGGAAGAAGGCCTTCAGGGAGGGTTTTGTTCCCCCTTACTCCGAAGTCTACCTGCACTATGGACCGCAACGTCGTATTCGATTCAAGGCAGGCCTGGAATGTCCGGAGGACCTGCGCACGTTCGCTGCGAAGTACTTCGACAGCAGCGGCTTTCTGCGAGAGGGCGGCTCTGCATCATTCGATCGGTTCGTCAGCAGGGCGGCGAAGGAGGACCACGAAGTGCGCATCTACGACGATGCGCTGGACTTCATCGCACGCCAGCGCGATGACGCGCACCGGAGGGCGGCCGTCGATCGCATCTTTCCCGGGGATGGTTCTTCAGAAGAGATGTCCGGTCTCCTCAAGACCGATCTCTACCCCTATCAGCGGGAAGGTGCGCTCTTCGCAGCCCGGGCCGGGCGCAGCCTGATCGCCGATGACATGGGTCTGGGCAAGACGGTTCAGGCGATCGCCGCGGCCGAGATCCTGGCACGGGCCGTCGGCATCGAACGCGTACTCGTCATCTGCCCGACGTCCGTGAAGCACCAGTGGCAGCAGGAGGTGCAACGGTTCACAGATCGGTCGGTCATGGTGGTGGAAGGTCCGCCGCCCGAACGCCGGCGGCGCTACATGGAACAGTCTTTCTTCAAGATCACCAATTACGATGTCATCCACCGCGACCTCGAGCTCATCGGATCATGGGCTCCCGATCTGGTCGTCCTCGATGAGGCCCAGCGCATCAAGAACTGGAAGACGCGCCGTGCCAAGTCGGTGAAGCAGATCGATTCCGACTATGCCCTCGTCCTGACCGGTACGCCGCTGGAGAACCGCCTTGAGGAACTGTACTCCATCGTGGAGTTCGTAGACCGTTTCCGGCTCGGCCCTCTCTTCCGCTTCCTCGCGGCGCACCAGGTGACCGATGAGTGCGGGAAGGTCGTCGGCTATCGCGACCTGGACCGGATCACGGAGAGTCTGGTCGACGTGCTTATCCGGCGCCGGAAACAGGACGTGCTCCACCAACTTCCAGACCGCACCGACAAACACATGTTTCTGGACCTGACGCCGCAGCAAAAGGCGGTTCATGACGACAACAGCGCGATCGTGGCCGGCATCGTCGCCCGATGGCGCCGCCGCGGCTTTCTCACCGAGCAGGAACAGCACCGGCTCATGGTCGCGCTGCAGCGTATGCGTATGGTCTGCAACAGCACCTACCTGGTCGATCGGGAAACCGACTTCGGTCTGAAATCCAATGAATGCCGCCTGCTGCTCGACGATTTGCTGTCTCATCCGGAGAATAAGGTGGTGATCTTCAGCCAGTGGCTGGGAACCAACGAAGTCGTGATGCGTCGGCTCAAGCCGCGGCGCCATGAATATGCCTACTATCACGGTTCGCTCCAGGTCAAAGAGCGCCGGGAGGTCATCAAGCGCTTCAAGACCGATCCGGATTGCCGCCTCCTGCTCTGCACAGATGCCGGAGGGGTCGGCCTGAATCTGCAGGCGGCGTCGGTCATCATCAACATGGATCAGCCGTGGAATCCCGCCGTCCTGGAGCAGCGCATCGGCCGGATTCACCGCCTGGGTCAGGAGCGTCCCGTACAGGTCTACCATCTGGTGTCGAGCAGGTCGATCGAGCACAGCATGCTCGATGTGCTCCGGTTCAAATCGGCGGTTTTCGATGGGGTGCTCGACGGCGGCGCGCGCGACGTCTTCCTGCAAGGTTCCCGGATGAGCCGGTTCATGGATACCGTCCAGGAGGTCACCGCCGGGATCCCCTCAGCAGATGTATCGCCCGAAGCCCCGGCCGGAAGGGACGCAGGCCCCGCAACCGGTATATCTGCAAGTGAGGGGGAGGATTTATCGGCACAGCCGTTCGCCACCGCACCGTTAACCAGTGGAGCGTGGGGCGATGTCGCAGAAGCCGGCCGCAACCTGGTGACGAGCCTGGGACGCGCGCTGGGTACAATGCCGGCGGGAGACGGCGGAGTCTCGATCCCTGACCGATTCGTCGTACGCGATGAGGAAGGTGGGGGGACCGAACTGCGCATCCCGATTCCCGACGCGGATACCGCCGCCGCGATCGGGAATGCGTTGGCCGCCCTTGGCGAGCTGTTCACGGCCCTGGGGCGGCAAGAGGATGCCGACCGCCGCCGTCCGTGAGACCGCCATGGGAGGATCTCATTTGCGCCTTCATGCCAGCCTTTCGAACAACTTGACAGAACCGCGTAGCAATCATCCCGTGTCTCTTCAATCAGCCGCTATTTCGAGGTGTATAGCCGCTATCAAAGGTGTGTATTCTGTGTAGGGTGTCAATTCTGACCAGAACAATTCAAGGATCAATTTCAGGAATGAAGAGACTTAACATTGATATCATGGAAGTTGCTGCCGCGATGGAGAGTGACCGCTCAATGAGCGAGTACTGTCTTGATATGGTAACCGGCGATGTTTTGATAGTTCCTGATGACTTGAGCCGGGCAGTAAAGTTGGACGAGGTTGATGCGGACAAAATGCCGGAATGGGAGCTTGAGCTACTGCCGGTTGCCCGTGCCCTGGAGAGCGAATCGAGTCGATACATTTGTATTCCAGATGTATAATCCCGTGAAATCTACGAGTTGATGCAACTGTTCGCTTTGGACAGAGAAGATGAAGAACTCCGGCGTCTCCTGTTAGTTGCGCTGGATGGTAAGGGAGCCTTCGGTCGTTTCAAGAGGGTGCTCGAGGAATATCCCGAGGAGCGGGAGGAGTGGTATCGAGAGAAAGATGAAGCGATAACGGATCTGGTACGCGAGTGGCTATTAACGCTGGATATCGAGGCCTCCTCTAATCGGAAAGACGATTCTTAAATATGGTATGAAAGATGACATTATTTTGCTATAAGTCGATTCAGTAGTATATCTTCAATGTTTCGTCGTGAATCCAGCACAGACAAAACATAAACTTGTTTTTCTGATATCCTGTAAATAACTCTCCACGGACGTATAACTAATTCACGATATTTTGAGATGCCTTGATCAAGTAATTCTGGTACTAGGTGGCCTCGCTCTGGTGAGTAATAAAGATCTGACGTTTTACCCCTTATTTTTTTCAATATTTTCGATGCATTGATTGGGCTATCGTGTGCGATGTATTCAACAATGTTGATTAAGTCATTTTCGGCGATATCAGCCCAAATTACTTCGTACTTCTTTCTCATTTCTTTATGAAGTTCTTTTCTATACCTGCAAATACTTCTTCTTGTGATTTTACCTTTCCGTTCCTTATATCCTCTTCGCCTTGAGAAATAAGTTTCAAGATCCCCAGAGCATTTCTCATATTCTCATAACTTGCAGGGTCCTGTAGAACTGCTTTGGGCTCACCGTTTTGTGTGATAATTACAGGACGATGCGTTTCGTTGATCTGTTTCAGTAAGTCAGCTGCCCTGGATTTCAAATAAGTTATTGACCTGATGTCGGTCTCAATGCCCATGCTTTTCACCTCCAGTCTCTTTATGGTACCAAATACAGACCGTTAGTCAAGTCATTCTTATATGGTCTGGCGGATAGGTGATAGATACCGGGACCGATGTCCGTCCTCTTCATTCTGGAAAGTGCGTGAAGTAGAGATCCCCTTCTTATCTCTTGAACAGGAACCGGTACAGTTGCCTGCATGTTTCGTCGAAAGACTTCTGTTCCACTTCGGTATAACAGTGCCTGCTTAACGGCCCATCGTCGGGCCCGATAGAATACATCAGTCTTTCCATGGGTGGTGAATCGTATTCCTCATCGAGGCTGACATCGCGGATAATCTCGCCACCGAGGAGCCAGAGATTATCCATATGTCTTTGGATCGTCCGAACATGACACCCCTGCGCAATGATATGCTGCATGAACGGACGCATGACACCGAGGAGGGCTTTACCGTACGGAATGTCTTCGGGCAAGCCCGCCCACCGTTCGGGCCAATCGGGAAGATCGGGGCAGACGTCTTCTGGTGTTTTCATTTTGGATCCGAGCGATGTGTGCCGAGTATATCATAACACACAGGTGAAGAGGATGACTGATTTTCGCGACATGGATGGTAATACATCTACAGACCGGCGTACTCTCCAAGAGGAGATTGCCCGAGAAGAAGCACGGCTGGCCGAGCTGGAGAGAGCGGCTGAACAGGCGCGTGACCGCCTGAAACATTTGAAGGCTGAGGGCAGATCTGCTCATTCGGGTAGGATTCCCGGGGAAGTAAAAGAATCCGTCGCTGCCGAGTGGAATCAGGATATCCCAGGAACGCCCGATGAAAAGATAGCTCTGTTCCGCAGCCTCTTCCGGGGGCGTGAGGATGTCTATCCACGGTTCTGGACCAATCCCCGGAAAGGGAGGAAAGGGTATGCTCCGGCCTGTGAGAATGAATGGGTCAGGGGGGTATGTGAGAAACCACGGGTGCGATGCGGCGAGTGCACAAACCAGGCGTTTCTTCCGTTGGACGATCGCGCGATCCGGGATCACCTGAGCGGCAAGCACGTGATCGGCGTCTATCCGCTCCTGCCCGATGAAACCTGCTGGTTCTTGGCGGTGGATTTCGATAAAGTCGACTGGAAGACCGATGTCGCCGCCTTCACAGAGACATGCCGCGATGTCGGCATTCCTGTTTCGGTGGAACGATCCCGGTCCGGAAACGGCGCTCACGCCTGGTTCTTTTTCTCAGAACCCATTGTGGCCGCTATGGCACGGAAGATGGGCAGCTATCTGCTCACCCGCACGATGGAGGTCAGGCACGAACTGAGCATGACCTCATACGACAGGCTCTTCCCGAATCAGGACACCATGCCGAAGGGTGGATTCGGCAACCTCATCGCCCTGCCGCTCCAGAAGGGGCCGCGGCGGCGCGGCAACACCGTTTTCCTGGACGAACAACATCAACCGCATCCCGACCAGTGGGCGTATATCGCATCGGTTGAGCGCATTGATGCCCGCACCATAAGACATCTGGTAGGTGAAGCTTCAGGGTATGGTCAGATTCTTGGCGTCCGACCGGTCGAGATGCTGGTCAAGTCGGTGACCAAGACCGCGCAGTCCCTGACGTGGGAACATGTCAGGCGAGAATCCTCAATTGAGCGCCTGAAAAAGGAATTGCTACCGCAGAACATCGAGAGTGTACTCGCGAATCGACTCTTCATTGCGAAACAGGGGCTGCCCTCGATGCTGCTCAATGCCATCAAGAGACTGGCGGCTTTTCAGAATCCCGAGTTCTACAAGCGACAACGGATGCGTCTCTCAACGGCCCTGACACCCCGCATCATCAGCTGTGCCGAGGACCTGCCTGAACATATCGCTCTTCCCCGCGGGTGCGTACCCGATGTGTCAGCACTACTGGATGAACTGGGCATTGGACTCATCATCGATGATCGTCGACATGCCGATGATATCCTCGAAGTAGACTTTCAGGGCCAGCTCAGGCCCCTGCAACTAGAAGCGGTCGAGGCATTGGCGGCCCATGACACCGGAGTGCTGGTTGCACCGCCCGGTGCCGGGAAAACGGTTGTCGGGATCCATATGATCGCCAAGCGGGCGCGGAATACGCTGATACTTGTGCACCGCCAGCCGCTTCTGGATCAGTGGAAGAACCAGATAGCGCTGTTCCTGGATATTCGTCCACAAGACATCGGACAGATCGGCGGCGGAAGACGAAAGCCGAACGGACGGCTGGACATCGGCATGGTACAGAGCTTGGTTCGCAAGGGCAGGGTGGATGAGAGAATCGGACAGTATGGTAATATCATTGTTGATGAATGCCACCACGTACCGGCTGTCTCAATTGAACGTGTCCTCGCAGAATCACACGCGAAGTATTTCACTGGACTCACCGCGACACCCCACCGCAGAGACGGTCTGCATCCCATCCTGCATATGCAGCTCGGCCCCACCCGGTACGTTATGGATGCCCAGCATGCAGCCGAAAGTTCGATAGAGTATCGGTTGATCGTGAGGGATACCCGATTTACAGTCGATCCCGGCGGTGATGACTTGAGTATCTAGGAGTTCT
>Ga0114919_10001529_pt1 | contig 18527 bp, 26 predicted proteins | sample BlataG_FD_88682 | JGI IMG/M metagenome (GOLD analysis project Ga0114919, IMG submission 88682) | Deep subsurface microbial communities from Black Sea to uncover new lineages of life (NeLLi) - Black_00105 metaG | ecosystem: Environmental > Aquatic > Marine > Oceanic > Sediment | place: Atlantic... | reverse complement strand
AAGAGGGTCTGGCCGGTGAGCCGCCCGATTTACAACTTCGGCTGGGCTTAAACACTTTTTCAAAAGGTTTTACAATATGGCGGGCGGGCCCCCCCCCCCCCCCCCCCCCTCCCCCCCCCCCCCCCCCCCCCCCCCCCCCCCCCCCCCCCCCCCCCACACACACACACACAGTCCGCCATCAAGCAAATAGACGCAGCCCTCAAGAAATATAAAAGCTCCCAAATCCTCCTCTCTCTTCGCTCTTACTCCCTCGCATGGAGCGGCAGAACAGACGAAGCCCTCTCCACCGCCGACGCTCTCGTCTCAGAAGGCCCCAACTCCTCCCGCATCCTCGCCATCTTAGAAGCTGCCTATAAAGCAACTGGGCACATGGACCGCATCCCTGCTGCCTATATTGCAGCTGCTGAGAAGAAACCCAACGACTCTGATGTCTTAGTAGGCCTGTTTGGTGTGTATATGAGACAGATGGATTATGTGAGAGCGCAGCAGGTGGCTATGAAGGTGAGTAAGTTGAATGCTCATGATGCTAGCTATGGCTGGTGGATAGTCACATGTGTAGTACTTCAAGCTAGATCTGCTCTATTGGCTGCAGAGCGACAACAGCAACAACAGCAAGGGTCGTTGTCTGCAGCTAAATTGCTACAACTTGCTGAGATCATGTCTACAAGGCAGTTCACTACCAAATCCACCGCCAATACATATGAAGCTCTCCTGCTGCACCTTGATATACTGCAAGGAGCAGGCAAGCATGGAGAAGCACTTGCAGCATTAGAAAGAGCTCCAGAAACCTTACTACCAATGTCACGAGATGGGGTACAATTGAAAGGGGCAATTGCATGCAGAGCGGGTGACTTGGCTACTGCAGCTGCTGCATATAGAGAGGCAGTCATGGCAGACGGTGATGATTGGAGATCTTGGCAGTACTATCTGGATTGTGTATTGCCTAGTACTGCTGATGCAGATGTGTCTCCTGTTGTTAATGGATGTTGTGCCTCTGCTGAAGCAAGATTTCCGGTAGGTGTTGTTGGTGGGTTGGCTGACATTTGGGATAGACAGCATAGGAAAGGTAAAGGTGAGGGGAGAGGAGGAGTGGAAGAGGGCTTGAAAATGGCAGAAGATACACTACAAGAAATACTACTAATGGCCAGTAATAATGATACAAAAAGAGGTGTATCTATAGCTCAAGTTGAACTTGCAGTTAGAAAGTATAAGCTACAAGTATTAGATACAGATGGCTTGATTGATGTACTCGCAGATGCATTCTCAGCAAAGAGTCATTTATTCAGTTGCATTGCCGACATGAAACAAGGCTTGATAGCACTCGTTACATCATCATCAATTGTAGCAAGGGAGAAGCTGGTATCAAAATGCAAGGCCGTCATCAATGACCAAAATGCTGAGGAAAAGGTACCAGGAAAGAAGTTTCAAAGAGAGGTGAATCTTCATCTATTAGAAAATGAACTGGGATACCCTGTATTCACAACAATAGAGGAAGCAGAAGGACATGTGAAGGTAATGGTAAAAATGTATCAAAATCATATGCACTTGTCCAGCGAACTGAATGAGAAGGAGAGTGGGTATGGAGAGGAATTGCTCATCATTGCCATCCAATCACTCTTTGCAGCTGCTTCTTTAGACACCAAGAATAGTGCAACAAAATATTTGTTGCATGGTCTACTGATCCTAGAGCACGCACAAAAGCACCGTATAGCCTCTGCCCGCCTCCGTCTCGCATCTGCCTCACTCTCCACCCTCCTCCTCGACCCCACCTCCACCGCCGCCCACCTCCACTCCCTCGACATTAAAAACATCATGCACGACTCCATGACTGGCCATTGGCTCCTCCCCATCTCCTTAGCTACCGCAGATGATGAAGCTAGCCTGAGAACAGCACTGGGTGGACTTGGGAAGTTGCATGAAGAGCAACCATTGGAAGCAGCTGATCAGTTGGTAGCTGCGTTTAGGTATGGAACCTTCACTAAAGTGGTGGAGATTGTAGATTTCTTTGAAGTGTTGGACAGATCTTGTGCTAAAGCTGCAGCTCGTGTTGAAGCTCAACTCATGTCTATTCGTCAACTCGTTTTCACTCATACTTGTGGTAAAAATAATAATAAGGGTAGTACTGACGATTTAGAGAGAGTGGTGGGTCATGCTGCATCATTGGCTGCCAAGAAGCTGGCTCTCCCACCTCTACCCCTTCTCCTCTCTCCTAGTGATGATGATGATAATAGTTTGACATTCAATGATGACTTGTCAACTAGACCTCTATGGTTCCCTCCTCCATCTTCAGGAGGCCGTCTTGGTATGGCTTCTTTACTATGTGAAAATAATAGTAAAGAAAATAATAATGGTATGGTGTGGTGGAGGAGAGGAGGAGGATCATCAGTAAGCCATGCTCGTACTGAATGGAAACAAGGGCAGTTGAGATCGCTACAAAGAAGATGGCTGGTACCCGCCTTACTGTTTCATGTTACAAATAGTAGTAATGATGACGATAATGAATCATCATCAATGGCATTGCCTTTCAATGCAGAGCAGCTCCTGTCAACGAGTAAAGGTACCCAGTATCCTTGGGAGAGGATTGTAGATGAGTTCTTGGTAGCAATGGCATCATCATCGTTAGAGGGAATGGAGGGAGCATTGAGTCAACTGTGCAAAACAGCAGGAAGGAATGGAGCATTGGCTGCTGAAGCTGGTGAGATGGCCTTATGGACTGCCGTGTGCTTGAAATCTAAATCATCATCAGATAAAGATGGAGTGAGGGGTACTGCAAAGAAAGTAGTTGATGCAGTACAAAGTATGATGAAACATGTTAGTGATGATAATGATGGAGAGGTGGTTATATCATCGCAATTAGTTGAAGAAGTTATAGAGTCATCTTGCTGGGAAGCTAATGATGATGATAAGAGAAGTGGTAGGAAGGCGTTGATGGCAGTGGTAAGAGGAAGACAGGAGTCGTTTGAGAGAATCAGGGCAATGTGCCAAGTAGCTTGCAACATACTTCAACCATTATTAGTACTAAACATGTAATAATAGTAGATCTATTGATAAATTACAAGTAACAAAACAGACGTACATGTTTATTTACTTCTTCACAAACACGTAATGACCCACCCCCCACCTCTCTCCATTCTCATAATTAAACAACTCAGAGCACGCCAAGTAGAACAACCTCCACCTCACAAACCACTTCAAAGCCTCCCCACCTTCTCCATAACACTTATCAAACATGGCCATCACTTCTCTCTTGGCAGCATCGTGTTTCTTCAGCCATGCTTCCAATGTCTTAGAGTAGTGCTTCCCATTCACATACCACTGCCTTTCCAGTGCTAAATCTTGCTGGAAATGGAGCAACAAGTCCATTGAAGGCATGGTGCCACCTGAGAAGAAGTATTTAGTCATCCAATCATCTTCCCCATTGACTTCATAGTGGTAGGGCAGCCCTTTGTTATGCACAAAGATGTGTACAAACAACTTGCCTCCTGCTTTCAACCAAGTAGCAACATGGTGGAGGAGAGTTTTATAATTCTTCATGTGTTCAAACATTTCTACAGATACGACACGATCATAGAGCTGACCTTCTGGTGGATTGAAATCATTCATATCGGCTGTTATGACGGTGAGGTTTTTCAGACCTTGTTTCTTGGCAGCAGCGTCAATATATTGTTTTTGTGTTTGACTGTTGGAAACGGCAGTGATACGACTACGGGGAAACTTGGCTGCATTATAGAGGCACCAAGAGCCCCAACCACAGCCTAGCTCCAGTATATGTTGGCCATCTTGAAGATCAGCTCTCTCAGTACACAGAGCGAGCATCGCTTCTTCTGCAGCATCCAGAGCTGCAGCAGTGCTGCTCTTCTGATTGAGCTTGTCAATTGCTGGAGTGTACAGGCAGCTGGAGTACTTCAGGTTTGTACCTAGAACAGTGAGGAAATATTGAGTGGGGACCTCGTAGTGTTGTTCGTTGGCATCCTGTGTTTTGATGGCCACTGGCATGGAGGAGAGCTGCTTGACAAAGGCCTGCAGGCGGTCGTAGTAGTCCTCTGCATTGGCGGGAGATGATTCTGTGGCTCTGGAAGAGAGGAGGTATCTGATACCGGCTCGGATTGGAGGATCAGGTACTAGGTTGAACTCCACTAGTTTGACTGCTTGGCTGAATAGGGTGTCGTAAATACTTTGCATCTCGATCTCTATTTGATTTGATTAGATATCTGTCCAAGCGTGTGTGTTTCAACTAGAAATTAGTGTTTCTATACCACCAAAATGTATGGTGTATCACGTTAATAAAGAGAAGGCATTGTAATTGTCAACCTCTGTACACGTTTTATGGCTGAGTGGTCGCAACGCCAACGTTCCTCTCTAACTCATCACGAACTAGAGATCTAAGGTACAATGCCGATGGCAGCATTACTTTACAAAAACTACTAAATCCTCTACAAATGTCAGTGATTATATTATAAATCTGCAGGCCATCTGAACCACAACGAGTGGGCAAGATACGGCATCAAACTATGAGGAAGAGTACTGCCACCACTATGGCGGTGAAATATTGATGACCAGACACACAATGGTCTGGTAGAATTTACTGCCAACAAAGTAGTAGGCACAGAATTCCGATGTGACCATGCCATCACCTATGAGCATGCGTATGAAGGTTTCAATAATGTACAAAACAGCTCGCATTCATGGATTAATAGCGAATGGGTTCCAACCTGGAAGCACGAGAGAAAAATGTGTGACTACAGTGTGTCTGGAAGCCACACTAAAGGACAGTGAAAAAAGACTAATAGTGTTAATCCAACAAGTACGAGTAGGGGCTGAGGTCCCCAAGGATGCCCCTTCTCGCAAGAACCCAGGAGAACAACCAAACCACCTCAGCATCCAGCGGAGCTCATCTAGCAGCCCCGCTGGTTGAAACATGTCAAGGAGAGTGTAATGAATGCTTTGGTGGGTTTTGTTTTGATTGGTTGTGGGAGGACGACGACACCTGAAGGACTTGACGGACAACTCAATGCCAAGGACATTAGTCATGCCATTCAACTATTGACTCGTGGCACGAAATAAAATTGGGATTGAACTCCACTTGAATTCAAGTCTTTTACGTGCAAAGCACACTTTTGTGCCGGGGTTTTTTAAATACCCTTTTAAACAACAACCCTGATTAAAATGTCTATGAAGGTTAAGTAGTGTTACTTGAAACGTAGTTGCGGGTCTATAGACGATTCGACACAAGATTCAAAAAGAGATGCACATTCTGTAAGAAAAATGTCCTCTCCTGCCAAGCAACAAGTTGTCGTCATTGGGGCTGGAGTGCTGGGACTCACAACAGCACTTCGCATCCTCCAATCAGATAAGATCCATGCCTCCGTCACAATCATCTCCGAAATCTTACCATCTTGCTGCCCATCCTCTGCCACCACCCCGTCTTCCACCGATGCTCTCATCACATCCTTGGGTGCAGGAGGCCTCTGGAAACCCTACACTCTCCTAGGCACCCCTCCACACCTCATCAACAAATGGGGCAAAGCCACATTTGATCACTACCTCCACCTCTACCACTCACCACAAGCAGCTACTGCTGGCGTCATGCTGACATCAGCCTACCAGTTCTGGAAAGACACCTCCACCCCTCATCCTCATCCACTGTGGGCCCACATAGTCCCTCATTTTAGGGACCTCACTTCATCAGAACTAGCTACCTTAGACCCTAGTCACTCCCACTCATACGGATGGTTTTATACTACAGTAATAACAGACGCAAGAGCATACATGAGTTGGTTGGTTGACAATATCGGGCAATTGGGGGGGAAGTTTCATCAACAGAAGATAGTACATCCTATAGAGGAATTAAGTGAATATGAAGTTATTGTTAATTGCACTGGACTAGGAGCTAGAAATCTATCGTTTACGTCTGCATCATCAAAATACAATTATGTTGCAGATGGTGATGTGATGCCTGTGAGAGGGCAAGTGGTACGAGTGAGAGCTCCATGGATCCAACACTACTACAACAGCAATGGTGAAGCATATATAATACCTAATCTAGATAGTGTAGTATTGGGAGGAACAGTAGGGCCAGGTGATTGGGATTTAGCAGTGAGGGAGGATGAAGAGAGAGGGATACTGGAGAGATGTTGTGCAATTGTACCTAGTTTGAGGAATGCAGAGGTGATTGGGGGATGGACAGGGCTGAGACCTGGGAGGGTGAGTGGGATGAGACTGGAGAAGGAGGAGGTTTATACTGAGGGGGGGAGAAGGGTGGTGGTGGTGCATAATTATGGAGCAGGTGGGAGTGGGTACACACTTGCATGGGGGTGTGCTGGAGAGGTAGTGGAGATGCTCTGCTGATCAGCACGGACGACATTTGAATATAACATCGTTTGTAAAGATGATTATTGTCGTGAATGAAAGTTTGATGCACTGAATTTGGTGATATATATTGAAGTCAATTTGAGGGTTTTAATTGGTGGTGTTCAAAGATACGTTAAAAGGCTTTAAACTGGAATAATTATCATGTTGAAATTGCCCAGAACAAGAACTGTGGGAACCAACCCCACAAGGAGATCAATAAATGTTCACTGTGCAGTTGTTGGAAGTGGAGAAGATGCTCAACGTCTCCTGAAACGACACGGCATTATCCTCTCTTCCTCCCCGACCCTCTCCCCAACCAACACCCTCGATCTCCCTCTCGCACAGCTTGTCATCAACATCCGTGAAGAAAGAGACCTCCAGACTCAGAAATACAAACTCTCACCATCAGATCTAGCATCAAGAATTATATTTCTCTCCAACCTTGGCGTCCCAGTCAAAGACATCCAATCAATCTGGCAACGATATGGCACCGCTGGTTTTTGGTTTGATCCTTTCAAAGCAGCCACCCTCATCCAAGTTTTCTTACTTTCAGATACAGGAGGCGCACTTGACAAGCAAGACATCCCTTTACTATTAAAAAGATACCCATTATTCTTCAAGAGACACACTCCAGACTCATTGAGGAAGAAGATGGACGTATTGACTGACGCATGTGGAGGCATGACTAAAAAGCAAAGAAGAAAGCTACTGTTGCATTGTCCTCAGGTTTTCAGTCTCTCTGCTTCTCTCTTGACTGACAATATTGAGAAGTTAGCCAATATTCTTCCAAAACCTAATTTAAGGAGTGATGGCGATGATGCTAGTGACAACGACACCACCACCACTAATACTACCAATAGTGGTAAGAATGTGTTGCTAGCCAATGCCATAGCCCCAGCCCCTGGCTTCAACAGTTGCTTAATAGGACAAGTAGACAAATGCGCAATAGTAGTGAATTGGCTAGGAAAAAGAGGCCGCCTTGGGCTGCCAGATGACAATGTAGCAGAGATCATCCGTCAACGACCCGAACTCCTCCGCTGTGACCTAGAATTCCTAGAAGAAACCTTCCACCAACTGCAGCTAGTACTAGGAGGTGAAGCAGCCACCATTGCTGCCATCATCAAATCCCCACCTCTCATCATCATGGCCCCTACCACAGTAGCCACCAACCTTGAAGTGCTTATTCAACAGTATGGTCTGTCACCAGAGGCAGTGGCATACGTGTCAGCCCTCGCTCCAGAGACGTTCAAGATGGATCTCTCTAGTGTTAAGCTTCAACTGAAACTTCAGTACTATTCTGCAGTGTTGAGCATACCTCCACAGATTATGCTGGGAACGTTTAGATTTAGAATGTTAAAATATGCATTGGAAAGAGTTGATAGAAGAGTACATGCCTTTATGACAACCAATGCACTCGGTAGTGGTGATGGTAGGATGACGACGACTGGTGATATTGGGGTGGTTGCTGGTGGACTGGAGTGGTTGGTCTATTCAGATAAGAGATTTTGTGATAAGATAGGGGTAACGGTGGAATGGTATAATGGAAAGGGGAAGAAGGAATGGAGACGGTCAGAGAGAGCTGTTCACTGGCTTGGACCTCCTCCTCCTCCTCCAGAAGATGAAGAAAATTTCTGAAATGCAGTATTAAAAAGATGAAATGAAAGATAATATATAGACATAGGTATAATGTTAAACATCTATCTCAATTGACAGATACATGGACCCATCCGGGTCTAGTGACCTTCTTCTCAGCCCATAACTCCAAGAACCTTCCTCTTCCTGTAGGTAACAACGTCTCAATAGCCACATATGTCTCTTCAGGAACCTTCACCCCTCTCTTACTATTCTTATGATCATCATCATCATCATCATCACTGCTAAGATCAAGATTTTCAAAAGCAGCTACACACTCAAAAGTCACATCAGGATTACGCTGATGACGTAACTCAATCCCCCTCCCCCTCTCTGCATGTCTAAATATATACATTGTCATGTGAGAGTTCCCTATATAAGGAGAGGGATCAGTCAATATTCTGTTGGTTGGTGACATGTATACCCAGGTGAGATTCTCAATGTACAGGTAGCCCCATCCGGTCATCTGTTTGCATACAGTCATTACGAGTTGTTTGGGGACCCATATGAAGATGAAACCGTCGGGGACGAGTTTGGGGATTGGAAGGCCAGCTAATGCTGATGCTACTTCTTCCATGTTATTACTATTATCATCAGTAAGAGAGTTGGCCCATCCTGGATTGATGAGGACAGCTTGGAAGCCTTTGGCTGTGTCACCACCGGATGTGATGTGGAGAGAGGGGGTGACGGTGGACACCAAGGCTAGTGAGGCAGTGTCTGGTCTGCTGAGTGTGTGAGAAACAGTGGGGGGAAGAGATGGAGTAGATGGAGCGCCATCACTGTTGATATCAGCTGTGACTACAATGGGTACGGCAGGTCCCTTTTGAGCTCTCTTTTCCTTGGGCATGTAAGGCCGGACGCTACGTCCCCAGGAAAGAGGTAGAGGAACGGGAATGGAGATGCGGTGGATTTCGTTGGGATCTGAAGTTTTGACTCTACGGCGGACCAAGGCTTGAGTGCTAGGGTTGTAGGCTGTGACGACTTGGTGGCGGGCACGGACTGCACCTGCGTTGCGTTGGCCTCCACGGCTGCCTCCTCCGCTGGATCTGCCTGCGCCACCACGGCGGCCCTTTCTTCTGCCACCGCCTTCTTCCCAGTCTTCGTCTTCATCAGACCAGAACGCACGGACAACGTCTTCATCATCACTGATGGGGTCATCCAAGCCATATCTGTCTCCTGTAGCTTCCAGAATTTCGTCAATGCCGAGGAGCATGGTGTTGTTGTCGAGGGCGGTGCGGACATTGAACATGGATGTCTGCTTGAAGACTTGCAAAAGCTGCTCGTCGTTCAGTTGTTGGTCTGTTTGTTCTTGTTGTTGCTGCTGTTGTTGTACAGGATCTTCGGGAGCATCTTCTTCAGTTGGAGGAGCCTTATCTGCAATGGCGTGCTTGATTTTCTCGAGTTCAGCGAATTTAGCCATGATCATTTCTGGTGTTTCGTCGTCTTCTACATAACCGACATAGTGGACAGCAGATGGCACTGCAGTACTTCTGCTGCGTGACGCACAGCGACGTTTAGCACGTCCTTTACCACCATCTTCTGTCATTTAAAGAACTGTCGATCTGGCCCGCAAAGAAGGAGACCAAAGCGGACGTTCTAGAACGGTGTTGATGAATGAGAGACAATTGATCGGCTCTGTAAATTGAAATTAATTCACAGAATGAGGTAAAGCAGCCATCCGAGGGGCAGTGAAATTCAAACGTTGGCAAAAGAGCTCGACAGCCACTATTTTCCCGACCCACAGATCATTCAAAATAGCTCAATTCCTGAGCCCTTTAAACATTTCATCATTTGGTATCGACTTAAGACTCATGTTAAAGTATCTATTTAGTCATTACAACATGCAATCACTCCAATAATTGCACTCTCTCACCCAGATGTTCTCAACTTTTCATCTCCGTTGGGTGCCCTTTAAACATCTCCTCTCCTACTCAATAAAACCCAGACATCCCATCCACGTATCCTACACCACCACTTCAACCGCTATGTCAAGTCTAGACCAACAGAAACGAACAACTCGCCGAATTGTCAAGGATGCTTTAGCCGCTCTCTCCACCGACCAGATGGCCAAGGAAAGCGCTGCCATTGCTTCCAAGTTCCTCGCTGCTGGATTTTTAAATAACATTACACATGCTGCCATATATGTACATTGCCCTAGATTAAGAGAAGTAGACACTACACCCATCCTCAACGCAGCCCTCAATTCCTCCTCCCCACCCATTCGTGTGTACGTCCCTCGCGTTTTACCAGAGAAAGGAGGCAGAATGCACTTTCTCCACCTAGATTCCACCTCCTCCCTAGTACCCGCCCCTCCTTATGGTATCCTAGAGCCCACCCTCCACTATCCAGATGGATCTCTCCGTGAAGACATCTTAATTTCATCCTCTAGAGATGACAATGATAATGCCAGACTGCAACTGATTGTCATGCCTGGCCTTGCTTTTGATACACAAGGTAAGAGGCTAGGAAGGGGAGGAGGATATTACGATAGGTTTATAGAAGCTTATAGAGATAAAGCAAGGAAGAAAGGATGGGAGCCTCCTTTATTGGTTGGGTTGGCTTACAAGGTGCAAATAGTAGGGGAGGAGGAAGGGGGGGTGCCTGCTGACCAACATGATGTGGCTGTTGATGTGTTGATTACTGAAGATGTAATAAGAAGGTTTTAGATATATAATGAGTACAAAGGAGGGGGGGAAGTGTTTATGTAAGGGTATTAATACAATAATTTATAAATGTGTACAAGGTAATTATTTTTTAAGTTTCAATATAATACTCTCCACCCCTCTCTCCACCCCCACCCCTCTCTCTCCACCCCCACCCCTCTCTCTCTCTCTTTCTCTCTCTCTCTCTCTCTCTCTGTGTCCACACATATATATCTAAGGCCGTCTATCAAAAGGAGCAGTATCCTCAAAACATTTTTCGAAAGCAGCCTCCACCGCTGCCTTCCCCACCCCCTCTCCCTGACAATGAGGGTTCATCTCCACCGATATCTGGGCCCTCCTCTTCACACACCTCTGATACTGCCCCCCCAACCTCACATTCCCTCTCATAAGCTCCATTTTATAATCACAGTCCCCTGATAATGCTGCTGCTCTAATTTCTGTACAGGCATGGTGTTCACAGTCGGTGAAATCTAAGTTGGCGCCCCGGCAGTAATCGTAGGCATGGATGAGTTCATGGACGATGGCTTGGTTGACTTCGGTCTGTATTCGGACCTTGTTGTGGCAGATGATGACGCCTTCTGGAGGTTTGAAGCCTGCTCCTACTTCTTTGGTGCAGTGTTGGACTCGGAAGAAGTCACTGTCTACGTAGCAGCCAGCCTGTGTTGAAGGGTGATGGGGAGAAGGGAGAGGGTTGGTCCGGGCTGGAGAGAGAGTGATGGCTTATGATGTCGGTGTTGTGGTAAGGACGACTTACGTCTCTTAACTTCGTGACCATGAACTTGACAAACGGATCCTTTGTTAGAGCCTTGTCTACCATCTTCTCCACTTGCTTTTTCGAAAAAACAGGGGATTCCAATGCATTTTCTCCCATCTTCACCTTATCTAAACTCTATTCCCTCTTATAAAACAATTATTACAATTCAAATTCGGCACTCCAATGGTTGAATACCTCTCCTAATGCTTCTCATCGGTCTATAAACAGGTCGACACACCGTTGTCCGCAACACCGACCGTCTTTGTCCAATTGCTGACGGCCCTTCCCCCCTCTGCTGCTGCTGCCATTGCTGCTTTTCATCATCTACACCACCACCAGTAGAACTACCATCATCTATCACCACTTTATTCCCACCACTAACATTATTATTACTAGGAACTCCAGCATATACCATTCTTACTTTCCCAGCAGGAGGCCTCTCCTGATACTCATTGCTCTTCACCTTCTTCTTACTACTACTATCACTACCACTATTAACCTGCACATTCCCCCATGCCAACAATCAAACAACCAATCCACACAAAGCATACACAAACATCCCCGCATCACCAACCCCCCCAGCCACCACCGACACAGCCGCAATCACCACCAACATGCACAATGACAACCAGCAACTAGTCCTCCAGCTAGCCACCACTAGGCTTTCATTCAATCTAAACTCATGAGCGAACTGTTTAGATTGAATTGATATTGGGGCTAGCGAGAATAATAAGAGAGGGGTTATTAAGGAGAGGGTGCGCTGTGCTGACCAACCTATGTATTGGGTCAATGTGATTGTTGAGAGTGCAGCTAGGCAGAGCGGAGGGAGCATTCTGACGAGCATCACTGATACTACATCTTTTACCTGCATGTAAAGAAGAAGAAAAAGGTGAGAAAGTGGGGTTAAAAAGTATGAATAGGAAGAACCTCAACAGTAATAGTGAAGGTACTACTATCAATCAATCAAATCAATCCAACCAATTAGCCCTCATTGCTCATATGAAAAGAAATCATAATCAGGTCAACGGCCTTTATATTGCAGTTCTCATCGCCCCCCAACCCCCCTCTCTCCTCTCTCTGTCCCTCCCTTCTACCTCCTCTTCCCGTCTCCCATCCTCCCGTCATCTCCCTCCAATCCCACCCTTAAAAGAAAAAGGGGGGAACGGAGAAATAGGGTGGAGAAAAAAGGGGAAAGATTCAATAAAGAAGAAATGGAGGAAGACTGGGGGGGGGAGGGGGGGGATAGAGAGGTATCTAAGTACCACCAGCCACCGACCTATTCAAGAGCCTCCCCCCCTCCTCTTCCCAAAGCATTCCAAAGAGAAAGAAAGGGAAAAGAAAAGAGAGAGAATCTCAAAGGAATTCATTCAGCACGTTTAAATCACCGGGCGAAGTTTTATTGATTGATTGCTGAGTACGGTACTACCGCCCTTCTCTCTCGGTACATACATACTACTACTACTACCACTATGACTTACCTGTCTTGGTGATGGAGGAGTAGTGTCCAACAACATTCCCGCAGCAATAAGACTCAGATATGCATGTACCCCTGCCAATTGGCCAGTCAACAGACCCACACTGGGCGACATCACTCTCACTCCAGTCACCATCAACATAAAGCTCACAATATACGACCAAGTAGCCGGTTGACTGACAACCCTTCTAATAGCCTCTGAGTAATCAGAAGCACCTACTTTTACTCTCCTAGCTGCAGCAGCAGCTTCATTAGCACCTTCTACCGCCAGTACACACAATTGTTCTTCAGTCGGAGAGTCCAACTTCCCCCTCCTCCATGCTCCTGCTACTACTTTCCCGCTGCCATATGTTCTGACACCCAGTCCTTCCTGCTTTCCTGCTCTCCATTCTCCTTCATATACACCTCCAGAGGGGAAGAAGTAGACTCCTCTACCTTGTTTCACTCCATTCCTCCACTCCCCCTCATACCTAGCTCCACTAGGGTATGTGTAGATGCCAAGACCATGTTTAGCTAGGCCTCTCCATTCTCCTCTATACACACCACCATCTTCATGTGTGTACTTTTCAGGAAAGGCGGGCCCTGCAGAGGCAAAAAGGGCGTAGGAGAGAAGCCATGTGGCTAGGAGAGCAATGGCATTGAAGAGAAGAGCGAGTCGGACGCCTGCTGGTCCAAAGGAAAAGGTGATGATGGGAAGGGCAATTAAAGGCCAGGAGCCTACTGATATGCCGGAGAGGAGGCCTTTCTCCCTGGGGTGGCGGGTGGGGAAGAGGAGGAGAAGGGAGAGGAAGGTGGAGAGGAGGGGGAGGAGGAGGGGGGAGAGAAGGGCCGTGGTGGTGTGGAAGAGGGGGAGAGGCGGGAGGGTGTGGGAGGTGAATGTGTGGTAGATGAGTGCTGGGAGGGTGACTGATGATGCGAATTTGGCAATGGTATAGGCGTCAATTAATGAGAAGAGGGAGGTGCGGCGGAGGAACCAACCCAAAGCCAACATTGACACTGGAATAGTCGATGATTCCATCCCTATTTTACTATTTATTATCACTACTCCTATTCAAATTTTAAAACCCTCAAGTATATATTAAAACAATGCACACATTCGTTCACATTAATTATACATATTTTCTATTTCCACTGAACCTCTATCACTTCATCACCATCTAAATCAAGTCCCTCTGCCGTATCCTTGCCTGCCAAAACATCACCGTCAAACACAAATCTCAACGTCTCATCCCCAGTCAACCACCCCTTCTTTTTTGCCTCTTCCTTGAACTCATCAAACATCTTAGTGAACCCTTCCTGATATGCCACCTTTAGTAATACCGTACCAGGTTTGCATCTTAACTTTAACTGGATCTTTCTACCTGCGCCATCCCCATCCCCAGCCCCAACTTCATCATCATAGTCATCACTATCATCACTATCGTAGTCATCACTGTCCAAGCTACTTTCACCCTCAGTCTCACTACCTCCACCTCCACCTCCACCTCCTCCTCTCTTCCTCTCATTCCTCCCTTTCTCCTTCTCCTTCTCCTTCTCAGCCTCTTGCTGAGCTTTGTTCTTATACACAGCCCCATTACGTAAATGTATAGGAGAAAACTCATCATCATCTATCAGTATTTCTTCATTTCCTTGACTTATCTCTCTTCTTGCTGCATTCTTCAAATAAGCTAACTGCTGCTTGGTTGCTTCTAGTAACCTCCTGCTCTTGTCATCAAGCAGAGGACGTGAAGGTTGGGCAGTTGGTTGTGGCTGGATGTAGGATGCCATTGGAACGTCAGATGATACTAATGTTGCTTGGTATGATTGTACTTCTCCTAGTGCTGCGGCTGTAGCAGCAGCTCTAGAAGAGCCAATACTAGCAGCAGCAGTGGGCTTTTTAGAGGAGCCTAGTTTTAATGGTTGTTGTTGGGCTGCTGTGTCGGTAACGTCAGCCTCCCTCAGCAAGGCAAGGTCACTGTCGTCGTCACTGATGATAATATCTGCACCTCCCTCCTTGGTTTTGTTAAGAGTGGTGCCTAGCTGGGTGCCAAGTTTGCGTCTCTTTTCTGCTGGGAGTAGGGTTTCTGCGGAAGAGTATTTGACCGGGATCTTTTGCACAGCTGCTGGTAGACGGGAGGGGAGAGGGAGGTGATTGGGGTGTGAGAAGGGGGGAATGGTGGGAGTGGGAGGCAGTGCTTGGGAAAATAGGTTGAAATGCTTACCAGTATTGTCACCAGAGTCGTCATCTGAGCCATAATCCCACAAATCGTCGCTACTCATCTCCCAAAAATTGTAAAGACTAATCTACCTCTCTAAAGTTAAAGAAAGAGTTAAAGGGTTATAAGTGTCACTAGAAAAGTTGTCATTTGACAAGTATGTAGATTCAATCTGATGGTTCTGGCGCTGTGTAGGGAGCAGTAAAGGTTGAGAAGAAGGAAACGCTCAAAAAAAACGGTGGAGAACGAATCGGAGAGGAGGAGGAGAGGAACAACAAAAGGCCTTGCGGCTGACATTGGATGAGCAAAAAAATGATATTTCAAAGCTGACGTAGTGTCTATCTCACAACATAAAAAAGGAAGAAATCAGTGGTGGGCTCTATTCCTATGTACACCCCTTGAACTCGAACAACCAACAAATCTCTGTCACACATTGAGCTGCCTAGATAATTGCTTAGGATGGCACAACCAGAAGCCTTGAAACTCCTCAGAGGGCTGCAAAGCAAACCAGAGAATAAGGTATGTATTGATCTTTCACCAGTCGGACACCCCATGTCCTCGATCGTCAACCGACATCCCCTTTTCACCAACCCTCTCCCCTCACCTCTCTCTTCTCCCCCCTCTCTTCTTCTCCCCTTCCCAGGTCTGTGTCGACTGTGAAACTAAAAACCCCCAATGGGCCTCAGTATCTTATGGCATCTTCATGTGCCTAGAATGCAGCGGTAGACACCGCGGCCTCGGCGTCCACATCAGCTTTGTCCGCAGCGTGACTATGGACGCATGGAATCCCGACCAATTAAAACGCATGCAACTAGGCGGCAACTCCAAATTCAACAACTTCATCTCCCCATATGGTATCCCTAAAAACACTGACATTAAGGAAAAGTATAATACCAAAGCTGCAGAGTTTTATAGGGAGAAGATTAGAGCAGAGGTTGATGGGAGATCTTACACTGCTCCTGGCCCTAACGAGGTCCCCAGACCATTACCCAGACCAAAGACATTTGCTGGGACCAGGAATACATCTTCTATATCTAATAATAATAATGGTAATGACTGGGATGACTGGGGAGGTAATATTAATGGTACCAGGGGTAATGCTAATGCTGCTAATGCTCATGCTCAGCCAGGAAGTGAATACTCACTATCTGACTACCAAGCATCTGCATCTGCAAAAGAGGACTTTTTCGCTCGTAAAATGGCAGAGAATGCGCATAAGCCTGACCACCTTCCTCCTAGTCAAGGAGGGAAGTATGTAGGGTTTGGGTCCGCTCCTGCTGGAGGGGGGGGATTGAATGGTGGTGGTAGCGTGGGAGCTGGGGATGATGATGTCAGTGTCATGTTTCAAAGAGGTCTCAGTGGACTGGGACAATTGGCAGGCCAAGCAGCAGTGGTAGCTAAACAAAAGGCATCCCAAGCGAACGTGGCTTTAAAAGAAGCTGGGGTGACTGATAAATTGCAAGAGACAACAAGTGTAGTTGCAGAACAGACTAAAGTGGGGGCGGCCAAGTCTTGGAGTTTTTTGAAATCTGCGTATGCAGCTGCTGCATCTACTATTGAGCAGACTGCTGCTCAGCAAGGAGTGAAGTTGGATTTGGGGTCTAAGAAGTTGAAAGATCAGCAACAAGGAGGAGGTGGTCGAAGTGGGTATCAGCAGGTTGGTAATGGAGGAGGAATGGCTCATTATGATGATAATGATGATGAGTGGGGTGGACATAATAATATTAATAATGATGATACTAATAGCTCATCGAGGAATAATGCTACTAGTGGCAATGGAGAGTGGAATGGGTGGGAGGAAGGCCCGGCGTCACCATCTCAAACACCAGTAGATAGTGATTGGGGCAAGTGGTGAGGAAATAGAAGAATATATATATGCTATATTATTCTGTAGTTGAGAATAGTGTAAAGTTGCGTTTTTATGATCATCTAGATAGTGATTGAAGGATGATTGGTTGGTTGATGAAGTCGACGCTGCAAAAATGTGAAAATATATGAAAAGCGGTGGGCATCGAGGGTACTGAGAATCAGCTTTGAAAAAGTTGTTGAACTAAATTAATTAATCGGCGTGTTTACAGTCTGTAGCTGTACTCATAGCTACGTAAATACATCACCAAGTCGTCATAATGGCTATGAAGGTGCGAATTCAAAAGGAAATTAGTCGCTTGACAAATGATCCACCTCCTGGTTGCTGGTGCGCCCCCAAAGGAGACAACATATGCACACTAGAAGCTCAGATAGAAGGCAGAACAGGCACAGTATACGAAAGAGGCGTATGGACACTATCCATCGACATCCCACCCCGCTACCCCTTTGAACCTCCCAAGGTCCGTTTCCTCACCAAAATCTACCACCCCAACATAGACAGCGAAGGTAGAATCTGTCTAGACATCCTCAACATGCCAGGAACCAAGGGTGGTGCTTGGAAACCATCCCTCAGTGTCTTCACCATCCTACAGAGTGTCGCTCTCCTCATGTCAGAACCCAATCCTGAAGATGGCCTCGTCACTGATGTCACTCATGAATACAGACACCACAGAGAATTGTTTGATATGAAGGCTAAGCAATGGACTAGGAAATATGCTACAAAGGATACATTGGGTGGTGGTAGTAGTAAAGAAGAAGAAGAAGAAGAAGAGGAAGGACAGAAACAACAAAAGCAGCCATTAGAAGAATCGTCCTCACAGCATAATAATAGTCAACAACAAGATGAGCAGGAGGAACCACCACCACCCACCAAGAAGTCCAAGCTTGCTGACGATATTACTCCCTAATTACATACACATATAATTATAAGATAACAATAATCACAATTCTACAACTTCTCCTGCCAAACTACACAAAGGACAAGGAGCTGTACCACTCCCACTACACGCTGGACACCTCGTCCCCTTTTCACTACTATTACCTACTACTGCAATGATTTCCTTCTTCTGCAACCATCCCGCACTCCACCGATCTCTATTTTTCAAATTCTTACGATTAATCCACAATTTAGTCTCAGGATCACAGGTACTGGTCAGCAGCACGAAACTCTCTTTTCCCTCTTTGCGTCTCTGTGTACACTCAAAATGCCTCCATCCAAACACTCTCTCCATGGCTGTCCATTTCGAGCCTATTATTCTGTTCGCTGGTGGTATTGGGTTGTTGCGTTGGAACCCACCCTTGGCGTTGAGTTTTCCTGAGCCATGGCAAATGTCACAATCAACGAGGGCACTGCCTCGACAGCAGCTACATTGGCTGGTTCTTGTGTATTGGATTTTAGGGGGTTGACGGGTGAATGTATTATTGAGGAATTGGGAGGGGGATATAAGGGGGGTGGTTGGAGAGGGAGTGTTGGGGCTATTATCTTCGGTCCTGATGTGTAGTGGGAAAGAGGGGCGGGGGGTGGTGTGGGGGTGTGGGGGGGGGAGTCAACGGGGAAGGCGGTCAAGTTACGTTGGAAGGCATGCGTGGTT
>Ga0114919_10001527_pt1 | contig 18529 bp, 13 predicted proteins | sample BlataG_FD_88682 | JGI IMG/M metagenome (GOLD analysis project Ga0114919, IMG submission 88682) | Deep subsurface microbial communities from Black Sea to uncover new lineages of life (NeLLi) - Black_00105 metaG | ecosystem: Environmental > Aquatic > Marine > Oceanic > Sediment | place: Atlantic... | reverse complement strand
TCCCTCGACGAGTGGGCCCGGTCCAACGTCAACCTCGTGTAGCGTGAGCATCCCACTCACAACTGCCTCTTCACCCCGCCCCGCGGGCCACCTCGCCTCATCGATCACCAGCGAAAATTCTCCCGCGGTTCGGGTGGCGTCGGCCAGAATCGGGGCAGCGTAGGCGAGGACACCGGCAGCCACCGACGGCTCCAACCGGGCGTGGTCAAGCAGGGTGACCGGCGCCAACGACCATTCGCGGTCACCCGCGACCGTCTGTCGCAGAATTGCCTCAAGGTCGATTGGTTCGCTCTCCCACCGTTCCTTCGTCCAGGGTCCCTGAACCCGGATCTTGGCATTCGCCACCACCACCCGCACCTGCTCATCTGCCCCAGAGGCATCACCGACTGATACGGGCGGCTCTCCTGGAACCTCCCCCTTCACCGGCAGTTTTGCTGGCCGACCAAGCAGTTGCTGCAGATTCGAAACATGCTGTTCGTCGAAGACAAGGTCTAGCGTCAGGCCAGTCACCTCAATACGACCAAGCCGACCACGTTCCATCAGGATCGCCAGCAGGCCGTGATCCCCCCTGATCTGTTCAACCGATATCGGCGCCGGACCACCGTCCGCTGGTACCAGCCCAAGCCCGCGAATAGAAAGGGGTGAAAACCATCCGATGGAAGCAGCCTCAACTCGGACATCACCTTTCAGTTCAGGAATAGACCGCAGCAGAAACTGCCGTACGCCCGCTGGTGTGATAAGCCAGTTGGGCAGGGTGACCACTACGACGGTGGCAACGGCGGCGAGAACAACACCAGCAGTGAACAGTGGCCGCATCGGACGGGATCGCTTCGTAGCTGCCCCTTCCAAGCCATCTCCAAGAGATTCCGGCTCGGCTGTGAGCGGCAGGACAGACTCGTGCGTTGGATTGCCGGGTAACTGCTCTGTCATTGTCTCGCCTCCTTCTGGTGCCAACCACTCTGCGAGGTGGCCAGCTGATATCTCACTTGGTGCAATATCCCAGATTACCGCGGGTGCAGCACCGCAACGATTGTAAGCAGCCGGCTCGAGACTGTTCCCAAACAAAGCGACTAGCGGGCCGTTCCAGCCCCGCTACACTAAGAGCCATGCGGGCGTAGCTCAGTTGGTAGAGCGCTAGCTTCCCAAGCTGGATGTCGAGGGTTCGAGTCCCTTCGCCCGCTCTGATCAAACTCTGGAGAGAGCGCCGGCGGCAGACTTTACCAACAGTCTACCTAGGGTCGCCCCGCTCCAAACGTGTTGTTTCCACCCGTCTCAAGCTGGTGCCGCAGCTCAATCACTTCGTTGGTAAGCTGGTCGATGTGCCACTGCATCTCATCGATAAGCGATGGCACATAGTTAGGGCGATTGAGCAGTTCAAGGTGAATCTCGGCCATCTCAAGCATCGCCTCAAGCCGCTTCATGTTGACCGCGGCAACTGCTGCCAGTTTGACGTCCGTTGCAGTCCGTTCGTTAGCCTTGCGAGCTGCTTCAAGGTCATCTCTGACGTTGGCCACGGCAATTTCAGCCGCCGCCAAGTTTGTCTGTTTGACTGTTGTGCGGGGATTTTCCCTGGCGATCTCTGCCTGCCGCCGTGTCAGCTCAACATGTCGAGTGAGACGCGCAACTTCGCGCGGCCCCACTGCGCGAGGAACAACCTGGTTGGCCTTGGTGGCCCGCTCAAGATTGAGTTCTGCCAACTGTTGGCGGGCTTCCGCATAGCGAATCTGCAAATCGGCTGGCGTTAGCAGATTGAGCCTGCGACCTGCTGCTGCCGCTGGCTCTGCGCCGCAGGCGACCTCGAACCGGGGCGTACCGAGGCAGACCGCAATCAACAGCAGGAATACTTGCCAGCAACTCACACCCAACCGTCCAGTATGAGCCGTCGCAAAAGGTCCCCTAAAAAGTGGTTTTTCCATCGCAACACCTCTTCAGATGTGTCCGCCTGCCTGCCCCGTGAATATTATGCAAGCAATTCGTCGGCTGACTCAGTGCCGCTTGGACCGGTCAGCCGCCAAGATCATTGCGGGAGCGTTTCCATGCGACGTAAATCTGATGAGTCTCGTCACGGCCAGTGGCTGCGGCCGGCCACCAATCGGCTGGACACCCAGCCAGCTGAGGTTGAAGCTCGTTATGTCTGTGACTCATGCGGCGAGGAGATTGTGGTGCCGATCGATGTTACTGAAGGACGGCACCAAGACTATGTGGAAGATTGCCCGGTCTGCTGCAACCCGATGGTGCTGCACATCGACATCGCTGACGACGGCGAACCACTGATTCGTAGCGAGCACGAGTAGCGACAGCTGGTCAGGCTGATGGCTGCCAAGGAGCATCGCCTGTTTGGCGGTATTCCCAGGGTGGTTGCGGACTGTCTTCCACCCAGAGGCCCTTCCGGCCTTGCTGTGCCTGCTGCTGTTCTGGCGTGAGATGAGTTCCAGTCGTCGGATCGGCCCAAGCCGCTCCGGCGGCCACCAATGCGGCACTCACATCGCGGCCATCGACAGACACTTGGCAAATTGCCAGTCCAGCGGTGTCCCGGCCAATGACCACAACGGCGATCCGCTTGCCGAAGACCAGTTCGGCGAGTGACTCACGCGACTCTCGGCCGTAAGGCTGTCCCGGTTCCGGGGCATCAATGCCAGCCAGCACCAGCTTCTGCTGGCGGCCTGATTCATCAAGACAGCTCATCGTGTCACCATCGGTTACGCCGATGCACCGCCACCAGGCTACTGCCGCCGATAGCGGTGGCTGTCCTGGGGCCGTAGTTACGGACTGGCTTACAGGCTGGGTCGGAATGGCCGGTGCCATTGGCGTGGCCGCTAGCATCCCGCCTGGGGTTGCCGGAATCGTCACCGCCACAGCATTTGGCTGTGGCTGACTGGCATCAATGGCAACGCTTGCCCACTGACCCGACGGGGCTGCTGGTAGTGGGGCTGGCACTGGCGGCGGTTGAACCGGAACAGGCTGCTGAGCCACCGCAGGGGCAGGCAGCGGAGCGGCGACAGGAGGTGAAGTGGTTGGAACTTGGGAGTTGGGCGGGGTTGGCGTCATGGCCGGTGCTGCCGCCCACTGAGCAGGCGGCGTGCCCTCGGGCGGCAGAATTGGCTTCCCAGCCAGCACGGAGGCGTTGGCCGGAAAACGGAACGGTTGGGGCCGATAATTGGTGACGCGGGCAATCGGAACCACTGCCCCCGGGCCTGAGACCGTCTGCACTGTGAACCACCAAGGACGTCTGACGACGGGGGGGGGTGGCGCGTAGCCAGGGGCCTGAATGCGATTGACCGGGACTCGAATCGGCTGCTGCACCACCGGCACAACGTACTGCTGGGCCATTGCCGGAGAGATCGCAAAGACAATGCCGGTCGCCAGGAGCAGCGGGCCAACGTTGCCGACAATATTTCGTGGTCGCAATGCTTCTTTCGTAAGCAGCGTTTGGCTTGTCACCAGTTCTCCTCACTTGCGAATGGCAGTGACCTTCTTATTGCCTCACCGTTAATCAATCTTTATCGGCAAAACCGAACTCCCGTAATCGACAAACTGAGCAACCATTGCCCGGTCCATCGGCCTTCCCTCGCCCCCGAAGCCCCCCCAGACAGCCTCGCCATTCCTGCCAACCTCGCTCGTCAGGCCGTTGGCTCCGACAGTTTTTTCGGGAAATAGCGCGAGTTGTTTCCAAATCGTCGGGGCGTCTCCGATGTGAATCCGAGAAGAACCTACACTGGACGAATGTTTCAGATGACATTCAACGCCGCCCCCGTATGGGTCACCGCTTGCTGGTTTGGGGCCATCATCGCCATCACCCCAACAGGGTCCGCGCACGCTGAGAAGCCACCGCCCCTGCAAATACTGGTTGCGCAGGCCAAACGAGCCGGACTGAGGGCGTTCAGCAGCCGTCACCTCATCCTGGTCACCGATCGGCAGCCCCGGGAAGCCGACGGCCTTCACGAACTGCCGGCGATCTTTGACGAGGCATTCGTGGTCTGGTGCAAACACTACGGTCTCGATCCAGCCGACCACGCCGACTGGCAGGCCCTCGGCTGCTTGGTAGTCAACCGGGACCGCTTCCGTGCCGCCGGCCTATTGCCCAACGAGGTGCCAGACTTCACCAATGGCTACTGCTGGTTCCATCGTTTTTGGCTGGCCGACCAGTCAAACCCTGACTACCGCCGTCATCTTCTCCTCCACGAAGGCGTACACGCCTTCACGACCACACTGCTGAAACTCAACACTCCGACGTGGTACACCGAGGGAATTGCTGAGTTTCTGGCAACGCACCGACTGGCTACATCTGCACCGCGCTTTCAACTCACACCGATTCCGGCCGCAACCTCCGACGTCGAACAACTGGGCCGCATCGAGACAATCGCTCGGCTCCGTGCCGCTGGCAGCGTTCCCAGCCTCGATGAGGTGTTCCAGCTTCCGCCTACCCTGCACGGCACGATCACCAGTTATGCATCAGCCTGGGCAGCCGTTGCATTTCTCGCTGGACATCCGCAGTATGCCAAGGCACTTGTAACGGCCGAGCAGGGCCCGCTCGATGCCAGCTTCACAGCTCGGCTCACCAATGCCCCTCACTGGCAGTTGGCCACTGCGCAGCGAGACTTCGATGCCTTCACGGCCGACATCGATTACGGCTATGACTTTGACCGGATGGCCATCGACTGGTCTCCCGGTAAGCCCGTGAAGGCCACCACCGCCGAACTTCCACTCAGTTTTTCTGTCAGACCCGACCACGGCTGGCAGAACACTGGCTGGCGGCTACGAGCCGGGAGGCAGTATCACCTGCGGGCCTCAGGACGCTGCATCGTCGGAACTGCTGATGGCTCGGATGGCCCGACGGTTTTGGAAAGCGAGGCAGACGGAGTCTCTATCGATTGGTACAGGGGAAGACCGATCGGCCGATTACTCGCTGCGCAGTGGGATGCAACGCCAAGTGACGGCAGCCGCGCTGCCTTCGACATCCTTGGTGACGGTACGACCATAACCTTGACCGCCATCCAGGATGGCCCGCTCTTCCTACAAATCAATTTACAGCCTGGCCACCGCATGAAAGCCCACGAGGACCTTACGGTAAGCCTGACAACTCGTTTGCAATCGTCGGCCTCTGACTAGCTGCTTGCACGTTCAAAAACAAAAACACCTGCAGCCGGAAATGCATTTGGAGCTATCGAGTGATGTTGATGCAACCATCGGCTTTGCCTCGCATTTGGTCCCTCGGAAAACAGCAGGGGAGAGGAGTTTTTCGCCTGCCGATTGAGTGGCCGCGAAAACTCAATACAGCCGGGACGGCAAAGTGTGATTTCTGTCGGGTGAGGGCTTAGGATGGCTGAATCGAACATCTGACGAGATGGCATCGGGAGCCTCTCATCGCGTCAAGGAGAAAAGCCAAATGAGACGAGAACTCCCGGTTACCGGAATGCTCATCTGCTACGCCGTTCTCCTGCTTTCGTTGCGTCAAGCCACTGCCCAGACACCGCAATCTCAAATCTCAGCTGACTGGAAAGCCCTTGGATGGATTTTGCCGGAAAACTTTTCCCGCGATCAGATTCCCCTCTTCAAGGGACTCAACGCAGCCTGCGGCACATGGTCGTTCGAAGCAGATCTTATTGAGGACCTTCGCACCGTCGAATTGAAAGGAAAACTTGTCGCCAGTGGCGGTTCTCAAGCTGGCATGGCATCAGCTTGGAACCTTGTCTGGTCTTGGCCCGCGGAGAATCCACAGCACGCAGTCGTTGAAAATATTCTGGCAATGCCCGATAGGAACCAACGATTTGGCCTGATGCTGGTCCGAATCGGACCCATGAGTTTTTCCGAGGCCAGCCTCAACCAAAAACCGAAGACACCGCCCACCATTTTTCTCGGAAAATGGGATGCACAGTTCCAGACAATCAAATGGACCCGAGAGCGAAAACGGGCCAAAAAACAGGACGAGCAATCCTCACTACGGGAGAATATTCCGGCACCAGCATTCGAGATGGTTGTCACCCCAGACGGAAAGATCTCGATTCAGAACAGCGAGAATCTTCCTGCCGGACATCTCTCGGCTGGCAGGGTGACAGCCCGCACCGAGAATTCATTCCCTGAACATGAAAATTCTGAATTTTTGACGGGAATGCATCATGCTCAAAGTGCAGCTGAAATTCCTGATCCCCGGATCATGCGTTACTTACCAGCGGAAGCGACCGACGTCCGACTGATCAGCGATCGCAATGGCCATATGGCGCATTATCGCATCTCCGCCAAGGACTTCGACGCCTTTCTTACCAGAATTTGGCAGTACTACCGGAAGGAGCGTGCCGCCAAGCCAGATTCCTGGGTCGACTACAGCGAACGAGAAATCTCCTCAGCAAGCAACGGCTCTCCCATTGGGCGATACGTGCCGAAGGTTCGCTCAACAGAAATCAGTTTCGAAAACCCTATCTCTTGGCCGCCGCTGGAAAATGCAACGAGCTATGAGGGCCCACGCAAGAAGAGCGCAGCCGGGGCGACGTACTACTTCGACCGTGACGCCGGCGTTGCCTTCCATGACGCGGCCTACTGGTGACAGCACAACCTGCTCGCCAGTCGAACAGACCAGACCCCCGCTGCCCGTTCAGGGCAGTTTTTCACTTGGAGAGCCTCGATGCGATCGACGAAATCCCGTGCGTGCACGTTCTTCTTTTCCTATTTCATCGTACAAGCTGCGATCGTTCCTCCCATTACCTACGGCGAACAGGAACTGTTTGTTTCGCCGGCAGTCACTGTTCGCTACGACACGGAGCCGGGAACGTACTACCAACTCCAGGTAAAGAGAGACAGTGACTGGAAAAATGTGGGTTTTGCCGTGCGGGGAACTGGAAGACCGGTGACAGGGCTCTACCCCTCCGGCGAGTACCGTGTGATTTCTCCGGCAAATCAATGGATGATGGTATGGGCTGATGAATTCGATGGGAACGACTTGAATTACAACAACTGGGAGAAGGAAGAGAATAACTACGGAGGCGGAAACAACGAGCGTCAAGCCTATAGGACTGACCAAAAGTATTGCTTCGTGAAGGATGGCATCCTAAATCTAGCGGTGTACCGCGACCCACACACCACGTCCGACGGTAAAACGCAGCCCTACTCATCCGCCCGAATCAGAACCCAGCGGCGAGGCGATTGGCAGTACGGACGGTTCGAAGTTCGAGCGAAGATGCCCAACGGCCAGGGAATCTGGCCCGCAGTGTGGATGTTGCCAACTGATTCAAAGTATGGCGGCTGGGCTGCAGGCGGAGAAATCGACATCATTGAATCACGCGGCAGTGCAGTCAGCGAGACTACTGGCGCCATTCATTTTGGCGGCGGGTGGCCTCGCAACACCTATCTTTCCCATAGCTACACGTTTCCGGCACAAGATGCTGCCGAGGCGTTTCATCTCTATGCGCTCGAGTGGAATGCCGACGAAATCAAATGGTCTGTCGATGGAAAGCTTTGCAAAACCCGCAGGAAGGACGAATGGTTTTCGGAGAGAGCAAAGAACAACCCAACTGCGCCATTCGACCAACCATTTCACTTGATCGTTAACGTTGCGGTTGATGGTCGTTTTTTTGAAAACACCGACCAACGTGCTGATTTGCTGCCGCCCGACGCTTTTCCCCAGCTGCTCAAAATCGACTACATCCGCGTCTATCAATGGGCGGAATAAACGCAGAAAGCGACGAGGCAAAAGCAGCCGGTAAACACCGCTCATAAAGCACGCCGACACGGAAAACAAACTCCGCAGCAACCGCCCGGGGCGTCAGGTCGCCAGCGGCCGAGTCATCTCCACTGGCACCACCCACTGGTCATACTGCTCGGCTGTGACAAGCCCAAGAGCGACGGCCGCCTCTTTGAGGCTGGTGCCATCAGCATGGGCCTGCTTGGCGATCTTTGCGGCATTCTCATAGCCGATGTGCGTATTCAAGGCCGTCACCAACATCAGAGATTCGTCGAGGTGCTGCTGAATGCGGGCAAGGTTCGGGGCGATCCCAGTCGCGCAGTGCAGCCGCATCGAGTCGCAGCCGTCTGCAATCAGGTCGGCACTTTCGAGCACATTGTGAATCATCACCGGCTTATACACATTGAGCTGGAAGTTGCCCTGACTACCAGCAAAAGCGACAGTGGCATCATTGCCAAAGACCTGGGCGCAGACCATGGTCAGGGCCTCGCACTGGGTCGGGTTCACCTTGCCCGGCATGATCGAGCTGCCGGGCTCGTTCTCAGGGATGGTAATCTCGCCGATGCCACATCGCGGGCCACTGGCCAGCCAGCGGATGTCGTTGGCGATCTTGAGCAGGGCCATCGCCAGCCCTCGCTCAGCGGCACTGACCTCGACCAGTGCGTCGTGGGCGGCGAGGGCCGCAAACTTGTTCGCCGCAGAAACGAACGGATACCCAGTTTCCTTGGCTATGTGGGCGGCCGTGGCCTCGCCAAACTTGGGATGGGCGTTGAGCCCCGTGCCAACCGCTGTACCACCAATTGCCAGTTCGTAGAGACCGGGCAGGGCCCGTTCGATGCCAGCAAGCCGATCATCGAGCTGGGCCCGCCAGCTGGAAATCTCCTGGCCGAGAGTGATTGGCGTGGCATCTTGAAGATGCGTACGGCCAATCTTCACGACCGCAGCGTACCGCTGTTCAAGCTCGGCAAAGACATCCCGCAACTGCCGAACCGCCGGCAGCAGCCGGCCCTGAATCACCTCGACGGCAGCAATGTGCATGGCTGTCGGAAAGGTGTCGTTTGATGACTGGCCCCGATTGACATCGTCATTGGGGTGGACCGGCTTCTTTGAACCCATTTCACCGCCGGCCAGTTCAATCGCCCGGTTTGAAATTACCTCATTGGCATTCATGTTCGACTGCGTGCCACTGCCAGTCTGGAAGACGACCAGCGGGAAATGGTCGTCCAGCTTGCCAGCAATCACCTCGTCGGCCGCCTGCACGATCAGCTGCACCTTCTCGGCAGGCAGCTGGTCAAGTTCACCATTTGCCACGGCCGCCGACTTCTTCAGGATGCCAAGAGCCCGCTTGACTGCTCGGCCCCACTGAAACCGTTCAACACCAATCTTGAAGTTGTCGCGTGACCGCTCCGTTTGTGCCCCCCAGTAACGGTCAGCAGGCACCTCAATGTGGCCCATGCTGTCGGATTCAGTGCGAAATGAAGGGGCAGGCTGCGACACGGCGGCATTCCTTTCAGGAAGCGGAGGGCGGGGCGGTTCACAGCCGGATTGTCTGGTCGACGGCCGTGGGTTTCAACCCGGGCGGACAGCAGCAGCCCTGCGGTGGCCCTGCCGACGAATCAGCGTCTGGTCGCCTGCTCCTGGCCGGACGCCACTGTGGCCCCATGTTGCTGCGACGAAGGATCAGCAAGCGCTACCGCAAACCAGCCATCCCAACTGACCGCCTGGGCGGCCACCAGTTCCTGCAACCGCGGATGCTCGGTGATCTTCTTGGGCAACACTGGCAGCGGCCGCTCCTTTGGAAAAATTTTCCCGAAGATTGTCCGCAGGGCGAACTCGATGCGCCCCCGATGACCGGGCCCACCGATCCGGATCGGACCTTCCCGCTCAAGCAAAATCCGGTTCCCAGCCAGCACCGGCTTGTAACTGACCTGGCCGATCACGTCGTACCAGTCGCGGCGGCCACTCTCCAGAGCATCAATCGCTACCTGAATCTCGACCAGGCCATCGGTAAACTCGACCCGTATTGGATCGGCTGCCTCAAAAGTTACTGACACCCCCTCGGGAAGATCATCGGGTACATTCGGCTCCAGCCCAAGTCGCTGCTGTACCCGCACAAACAGTTCCTCCAGTGAAAGCTGTTGTCCACCAACGCCAAGCTGGTTGAAAGCGTTATTGAAAGTTGATTGGTGGACCTGAATTCCCAACAGGCTGTTTTCAGGCTCCCTTGGACGTGGTGTATGGGCGGCGAGTTGAGCATCCGCATGCAGCCGCAGCCGGAGGATCGCCTGTTCCTCGGTGGTCTCCATGAACGGTGTCGGGTTCAGACCAAGCTGTACCAAAGGGTTCCAAACCTTGGCTTCAGTTTGCTCCGTCAGCTCAGCAAATTTGCGTTCTGATTCCTCATCAGTCTGCCGACACGACTGCCAAATAATTTTCTGGGCCACTTCCCGATTGGCCGCGGGCAAATTCTCAGCATGCTGGTTACGGGCCAGTGTCCGTAACAGCGACCCCATTAGGGGCACCGAATCGAAGCTAGTCGAGACATTCGTCAGCCGGGCCCGATTTGTAGCTGACGCGGTCGCCGGGCCAACCACCAAGCCCTGCTGACAAATTTTGACTGGCTTCTGCACGGTGAATTGACCCGCCCCCCGTGAGGCCATTGAGATTGGCCCCGTGTCGGTGATGCCATAAGTCGCGACATCGCCGGCGACGACAAGATCGAAGCAGATCTCATCAGGGTCGGGCGTGAGTCTGATCGAAGTCGTCTGCTCTAAGACTCGTTGGCCCCGAACCGGCCGCCCCAGCACAGTTTCACGAATTGACTCGGTGCGACTAGTGGTCTCGGGCATCAACAGCGTAAGAAAATCCTCCCGTAGCGACACCCGCAGGTTGGGGGCAGCGTAGTGGTTGGTGATGGCAAGGGCGATGTCGTCATCCTTCGGAGCAGCGACGATGGCCACTTCCCTGAGGGCCTGTTGTACTTCAGCGGCTGGGGCTGAACGTGGGTTTCCCTCGAATCGCTCGACAGCCGCGAGCAGACCGACCAATTCGGCGGTCGCCTGCTCGACCTCAGCCAGACCATCCTCAGCGGCTACCCCATCCCACCACTCAACTGCCAGGGCCGTAACAGCCTGCCAGGTAACCACCCGACGCTTGACGGCAAAAGCCACTCGCCGCAATTCACTCGCATGGTCGGTATCTTCGAGTTGATCTGCGATCGCCATCCCGGCTGGCACACATGATGCAAGCTTGGTCACCGCATCGACCGCCGCTGGCATGTGTGGCCCGTCCGTCTCAAGCACTCCGTTCACTGCCGCAGTCGTGCCATCAGCCCATTCTCGAACCCCCTGATAGACCGCTGGCCGCGGAGAGGCCTCCGCGGCCAGTGCGGCCAGTTGACGTAGCAGTTCGGTGGGAGGCGGCCAGGCTGTCTGTGGTGTGGCGGATTGAGGAAGCGAAGCCTGGTCGCTCCTCTCACGCTGACCAAATCGATCCCGCAGCCGTTCTGCCGGACGCAATCGGTCCAGAAGCCTCCTAACTGGCGGTTCATCGGCTGCCTCCACTGCCGCGGGTAGAGATTCCGTGACCGGTGGTTCTGGGGCAGCCGGGGCCGGTGGGACGGCTTCAGAATTGGCTTTGAAGTCCTCCGCATTGTGGGATAGCCGCCGGACAATTCGCTGCCGCGGGGTCTCGGTCACAACCGGCTTACGGGGCATGCTACTGGTGACCGCCTCAGCCCAATCCTCACCGTTGGGATCAACCCAGGCGGTTCTACCCGTGCCCTCTCCCTTGGCTGCTGGTGCTGCCGCCGGCAACGAATCCTGAGGAGGCTTTCCTATTGCGCCGAGTTGTAGCGGGGGCGCGGGCGCTGTGGCCGTCTGGGGCCGGGCATGACGAGGCTCCAGCCGTAAAGGCCCCTCATCTGCCCAGCGGGCGGGGCGGCGAATAGCTTCGTCATGCGCCTTTTCCGACGGTGACAAGCGTTGCTCGGGCGTTGCCGGGGCCTTTGGCTGCTGCTGGGCGACAGTGATGGGCTTTGCCGCAGGCTCGTCAAGCATCCTGGTCAACAAACTTTTCACGGGCTGCTGCTCAACTCGCTCCAATGCGGCCGCGGCTGATCGCAGTCCTTTAGCAGTTCCCTCCGATCGACTGACAGACTCTACGGGTTGTGAAAGCCGGTCCGCATCGGGCCTTTTCGGCTTGGCTGCGGAAGTGTCTGCCACTGTCGCACCAGCCGATGCTTGCTCAATCGGACGAGCGTACGCTTCAGTGCCAACCTTTTCGGCTGCCTCCGTGGACTGCGTCCTGGACACCAGGGCTCGCAGCGAGTCCGGCGATGCAACCTCGGTCTCCCGCGAAACGTGCCCCTGTGTCGACAAAGTTACGGGAGCGTTCGGCGTCAATGACTCACCCGTTACGCTTGGTCGAGTTTTTTCCGCCTCCGGCTGATACTGCGGGTCAGAAAGCTCTTCTTCGATCTTCTGTTTTCTGACAGCCATCGGTTCAGTAGCGATCGGAGTTGGGCTCAAGGCCTTCAACTCAGCTGGTTTTTCATCAGTGCCAACCTCTTCTTGCCCGTGGACCTCGGCTTGAGTTTCAGTGGCCTGTCCGCGGAAGGCTGTGACGGCCACTTCTCCTGGCCTAGAGCGGTAGGCTAGCTGCTCAAGTGATGCCAAATCCTGGTCGGTCAACAGCATCGGGCTGGGATGCTGAGGAACTGACGAATGTGGTAACAGTGGCTCCAGTACACCCGAGGGCGAGGGCAGGCTAGCCACCATGTTGGTTTGTTCCCCGCTTTGCGTCACCATCGTCGTCATTGACCATAATGGTTCAAAGGCGGGCTGGGCAGTCGTTTCACCAGCCGAGAACTGTTCGAGACGAGGACTCACCGGACGGCTCACCACCGGAGGTTTTCCCTGGCTGAAGTGACGGCGGAAGAATTGCCGCGAGGAGTCCACCAAGGTGTTCCACGACGGCCAACTCTTCGCTGGCTGCGTTGTCGCAACTGGCCGGTCAGCAGACGATGAAACTATTTGCTGCCACCACGCCTTAGATGTCCCCTGCGCGGCAGTAGCAGTGCCAGCCAATTCATCCGCGAACCCAAAGTAGGGATGGTTCGCCTTGGACAAGTCCTGCGGACCATGCACGATGGCCGTCATCAGTAGCCCGGCCACAAACGCTGTCGCGACAATGCCGACTACGTGCTTCTGCGACATTCCGGTCATTCCTCGGCTCATCCAAATCAACCTGTGACAGATCAGCACCGGCGTCAGGCCTTACGAACCTGCTCGGCCGGCAGCAGAGCCACCCGAAGAATTGGATCGACAGAAACGACCGGAAAAATAATCCGTTCGCAAAAAATCCGCAGACTTTGCCATCGAGAGGCGTTAATCCCTTGCCCTCGATGGAAAAAAGGGAGGACTGGGGGGTCAGCGGCGGACTGCAGCCCGCTCCAGCCGGGCTGACCAAGCGTCAATCAAGATCGCCAGGTTGGCATTGCGATCGATGCCGGCAATGGCCTCCAGCGTGTCAGTCAGGCAGGTTTCAAACTCGGCAAGCCGGATGTCCCGGCAGCCAGCTGCCCTTCGCAGCCCGGCTCGATAGAAGTCGAGCGCCATCTCCAGGATGATGCGCAGTCGGGCTCGCCGTAGCGGAGCCTCCTTCCCAGCCGCCTCGACCACCGCAAGCGTTTCGCGAGAGAGTTCAACACCTCGCAGGGGCTGGCGCTCAAGCAGCCCGAGCAGGAGTTGACGGAATGCCGCTACTTCGTCACTGAGCAACAGCCGGGCCCGCTGTAGGCTACCGTCAGCAGCTGCCGCTGCGGTAGCAAGCTCAGCGGGACCGGATACACTTCCCTCTGCCAGCAATTCACGACCTAGGACGTGCTCAATCGTAGTGGCCGACAGTGAACCAAACCGTACGGTCTGGCAACGAGACCGAATGGTGGGCAGCTGTCGTTGCAGGGATGTGCCGACCAGGATGATCACGGCACCCGGCGGTGGCTCTTCGAGTGTTTTGAGCAGACAGTTGGCTGCCTCCTCAGAGAGGTGATCGGCATCGAGCAGGATGGCAATCTTGCGGCGGGCAATTGCTGGCCGCAGCAGCAGCCGCCAGCAGAGTCCTTCTCGCAGTCGCTGATCCGGGCTGCCGATGAGCAGTTCCAGGGGGATGGTTGCCCGATCGACAGGCTTTTCCACCAAATCGATGTCAGGGTGAGTGCCGGCAATCGCCTGAATGCAAGAGCGACAGTTGCGGCAAGCGACAAGGCCGGCGGTCGGCTGCTCGCAGACCAATGCCAATGCCAAACTGCGAGCAAAGGTGCCCTTTCCCACGCCGGGTGGGCCAACAAAGAGATAACTTCCCGCAACCCGACCGGCTACCTCGGCGGCAGCGAATCGGGCAGCGATTGCATCATGTCCCTCGATGTTCTGCCAGGCCATTGCCGTGCGTCCTGTCGGTCAGCTTCATTCCTCTCATTGTCTCCACCAACGGTCAACCGTCCACGCCCGGTCCGGCCAACTCTGAAAAAGCAGCTTGAACAGCCAGCACAATCTGCTGACTGACAACGGCCAGATCGGCAGTGGCGTCGATGACGGTGGCCCCGGCCCGATCAGCCTCGCAGCGATAACCCTCCCGCAACCGCTGCCGATAATCCCGGCCCCTAGCCTCCAGCCGATCAAGCGGCCGGTTGAGCCGGCCGGCGACCGTATCAAGATCGACATCAAGGAGCAGTGTTAGATCGGGCTGCAGGCCACCGGTGGCCAGGCCACCGACGTCCCGAACCTGGTTCGGATCGAGGCCACCGGCATGCCCTTGATAGACGATATTGCTCATCAGAAAGCGGTCCGAAACCACCCAGATACCTGCCTCAAGTGCCGGGACGATGACCTCTCGAACCAGCTGGGATCGAGCTGCCATGTAGAGGAACATCTCGGCTTCAGCGGTTATCTGCAGGTCGTGTCGGTGCAGCAGGATTTCACGAATCGCATCCCCCACCGATGTTGAGCCGGGGTCACGACAGGTGACGACCTGGTGGCCACGGTCAGTCAGCCAGCCAGCAACCACGGCCACCTGCGAGGACTTTCCTGATCCATCCATGCCTTCAAGTACGATCAGCTTGCCCCGACTCATGATCGCCCTCCGATCAGGCTGCGGAGGCCAAGCGGATCAGTCGGATCGAGCCCGACAACCTGCTGACAGACCTGCCCGGCCATCCCCCGCCGACCCAGGTCGAGCAGACAGTGCACCAGCCCCTTGGCAGCCTCGTGGAACGGCCGATTGCCCGCCAGCCGATAGGGCAACGGCCCTGAACTGCCAGCCGCCGCGAGGGCCCGGGTGCAGAGTTCAACGGCCCGCCCAAAATGGCCACGGGCAAGCCTGGGGTCATCGGCCTCCAGAGCCAGAAGTCCCAGCTGCACGTGGGCCTCAAGAAAATCGGGGCACTCCGAGAGCAGCCAGACGAGTTCCTCGTGGGCGATTTCTGTTTCTCCTCCTGCGATCATGGCTTCGACTTCGCTGATATCATCGAGCCGTTCCCGGCCACACCGTGGCTGTTGGATCTCCCAGCAGGGACCGTCAGGTAGGTCATGGCGAATCAGCCTCAAGCTGTCACGACGGCGTGGCTTCGGCATAGACGGATACACCTGCGAACGAAAGGGGTGCGGCACCAGCGGCCCACTTTTCAATGCTGGTTGGAACCGACACTGGACAGGATTGCAAGTGGCACCAGACACCAACAGGACCAACCGGCCTCAGCCGCGGCAGAAAGCCTTCGGTGATCTTCCCTGGAAGACCGCCAGAATCACCGGACCGCTGCTGGCCTGGTACCGCCGGGCGGGTCGGGATTTGCCCTGGCGACGGTCACGGGAACCATACCGCATCTGGCTCAGTGAGGTCATGCTGCAGCAGACCCAGGTTGAGCGGGTCCGAGATTATTTTCAGCGATTTCTCGAGCGGTTTCCTACCGTGGAAGATCTAGCCGCTGCCGCCGAACCCGATGTGCTCAGGGCCTGGGAAGGCCTCGGCTACTACCGTCGAGCCCGCCAACTTCACGCCGCCGCAGGCCAATTGGTCAGCCGACACAGGGGCGTCTTTCCACAGACGGCCGACGAACTGCGGCAGCTTCCGGGAATTGGCCGCTACACCGCTGCGGCGATCGCCTCGATTGCCTTCAATCAGCCTGAGCCGATCATCGAGGCCAACTCGCGGCGGGTGCTTGCCCGGCTCGCCGGCTATGACCAACCACTATTCCGACCTCGAGATGAAGAGCCGCTTTGGCAGCTCGCTGCCGCCGTGCTCCCCAAACGGTCAGCCGGCCGATTCAATCAAGCCCTTATGGATTTCGGGGCCATCATCTGTACTGCCGCCCAGCCCCGGTGCAGTGCCTGCCCCCTAGCCGCTGCCTGCGTTGCCAGGCAGCAGCAACGGGTCGCCGAGATTCCTCACCTGCCGGCTCCACGGACGATTCGCCGGCTGCGAGAGACGGCGTTTGTCCTGCAGCAACGCGGCCGGCTGCTGGTGGAACGACGGCAGCCGGGAGAATGGTGGGAGGGACTCTGGGACTTTCCACGGCAGCTACCGGCCGGCATCGAAATCGTTGGACCTCGTCACCGCGTTGGTGAAGTCAGCTACACGGTCACCCATCACCAAGTCAGCTGCCGCGTCACCCTCAGCGAGGTCAGCTCACGACCACGGGTGAAACGGCATCAGCGTTGGGTGCGGCGGGACGATCTGGCCACACTCGCAATGACCGCCCCCGGCCGCCGCATTGTCCAGTTGCTTACTCCACCGTGACGCTCTTGGCGAGATTCCGTGGCTTGTCGACGTCACAGCCACGGAAGCAGGCGATGTGATAGGCAAGCAACTGGAGCGGAATGGAGGCAACGATCGGGTTGAGAAAATCGGGGCAGGCGGGCAGTTCGATCACCTCATCGGCAAGTTCACTGACCCGGTCATCGCCCTTGCTGACCACAGCAATGACCGGCCCCTTACGGGCCTTGATTTCTTCGAGGTTGAGAATCACCTTCTCGTAGACGCCATCCTTCGGAATCAGAAACACACTCGGCGTGAGCGGATCGACCAGCGCGATCGGGCCGTGCTTCATTTCTGCCGCCGGATAGCCTTCGGCATGGATATAGCTGATTTCCTTTAGCTTCAGTGCACCTTCAAGGGCCAACGGGAAGTTGTACTGCCGACCCAAGTAAAGAAACGTGCCGGCATTTCGGTAGCGTTCAGCAATCCCGCGGACCACGGGTTCGACCGCCAACGCTTCGGTGACGAGGTCGGGCAGCTTTTCCAAGGCCTCGATATAAGCAATCCCCTGCTCCAGACTCATGTGACGCAGCCGTCCAAAGTAAAGTGCGAGCAAGGCCATCACAACGCACTGACTGGTGAAGGCTTTAGTACTGGCCACCCCGATTTCAGGACCAGCATGCAGGTAGATGCCGCCGTCAGCCTCGCTGGCAATGGTGCTGCCGACCGCGTTGCAGATCGCCAGTGTCGGATGCCCCTTCCGCTTCATCTCGCGGAGGGCCGCCAGTGTGTCAGCCGTTTCACCCGACTGCGTCAGGGCAAACAGCAGCGTGTTCTTGCTGATCGGTGGATTGCGGTACCGTAATTCGCTGGCGTACTCAACCTCCACGGGCAGGCGGGCAAATTCCTCGATTAGGTACTCGCCCACCATCGCGGCATGCCAGCTGGTACCGCAGCCGGTCAGCACCACCCGGTTGATCGCCTGCAACTGGGCTGGTGTCAGATTCAGACCACCAAAGACCGCCGTGGCATTGTCATGATCGAGCCGCCCCCGCATGGCAGCACGAATTGTCTCGGGCTGCTCGTAAATTTCTTTGAGCATGAAGTGGGCATAATCGCCCCGGCCCACATCGTTGGCCGCGAGGTCCAGTGATTGCACAGCTGGCTCAATCCGGCCGGTATCACGGTGCACAACACGGACCTGTTGCCGGGTGATGGCCGCCACCTCATGGTCAGCCAGGTAGACAATGCGGTTGGTGTGGCCGGCCAATGGGCTGGCATCGCTGGCGATGAAGTATTCGCCATCACCGACGCCGATCACCAACGGGCTACCCAACCTCGCAGCCACTAGCAGGTCGGGCTTGTGGCGAAACAACACCAACAGACCATACGTGCCCCGCAGCTGGCTGACCGCCTGTCGGACAGCGGCAACACAGGGCGAGTCATCAATGTCATCAGTTACCCGTGGACCCTCAGCCAGAATTTGCTTGAGGCAGCTGTCGATCAGGTGGGCGATCACCTCCGAGTCGGTCTCTGACTGAAAGACGTAGCCTTCGACTTCAAGCCGGGCCTTCAGACTGCGGAAATTCTCAACAACACCGTTGTGCACGATGGCGACAGACTGCCCCTGACCGTTGGCACAGCCGCCACCAAGATGGGGATGGGCGTTGCCATCGGTTGGCGACCCATGGGTAGCCCAGCGGGTATGGCCGATCCCGATCGAGCTGTCGGGTAGTCCGTTGGCTAACGCCGCTTCCAGCCGCTCAAGCCGGCCGGCAGCCTTCTGCACCGACACCTCCGCGTCATGGTCGAGCACGGCAATCCCCGAGGAGTCGTAGCCGCGGTACTCCAGCCGTTGCAGTCCCTCCAGCACCCGCTCAGCCGCCTGCCGAAATCCGATGTAGCCGACAATTCCACACATGATCCAATCCTCCTTGGGGACTCTCCGGTCGGGACTGTAGACCGGAAACACGGCCGCCAGGAAGACCGAAAAACCGTTGAAAAAGTACTTTTGGCTATGCTTCTTGGCTTCGCCCCCCATCTCCTCCCGCTCTCAAATATTCCCATGACTGCAACGGCCATCATCGCCATCCCAGCCCGGCT
>Ga0114919_10001524_pt1 | contig 18533 bp, 17 predicted proteins | sample BlataG_FD_88682 | JGI IMG/M metagenome (GOLD analysis project Ga0114919, IMG submission 88682) | Deep subsurface microbial communities from Black Sea to uncover new lineages of life (NeLLi) - Black_00105 metaG | ecosystem: Environmental > Aquatic > Marine > Oceanic > Sediment | place: Atlantic... | reverse complement strand
GAGCGAGTGGAAGGTGATCTCCCAGCCGTCCGCGCCTGCGGGGCCAAGTCCGCCCAGCGGCATCGCCTGGAGGCGATCTATGTTGTCCGTGGTGAAGGTGGTCATGGCAGTTGGCGGTAGACGGCGGCGTAGTCGCACCAGTACCCCCGCCCGCGCCTGATGGGCGTGGTGGCCTGGAATTGCTCGAGGATCGCCGACGAGTACGTCCGCCCGTGGTCGTCGATGAGCTCATGCGGCTGGCCGTCCTGGTAGGCCTCGATGGCCGCGGCCAGCGCCGCCACGGTCGAGGCCGACGCGCCCTGGAGCCGGCCGGTCTGCTGAATGGCCCGGCTGCGGAGGCCAAGGTCCAGCACGAGCTCGCCGTCGACGCCGGCGAAGCCGCGCCGCTGGAGTTGCCGCTCCCACCCGTCGGGGCGGATCGAATGGGGCCCCGAGCCGAACAGGTCTTGGCCGTCGAACGAACTCACGATTCGTCCTCCGCGGTGAACGGGTCGGTGTCGCCGTCGACGGCCTCGGCGACGAAGTGCAACGTCGCGACGGCCATCGCCGACTGGTCGTAGTTGAGCTCGACGGCCGTCAGGACCGCGCCTGTGAGCGTGACTACGCGCCCGGTCTGGCCGCTCTCCGTCGGGCCGCTGGTGAGCGTAAGGGCCGCCTGCTGGCCCGGCGTGAGCGCGTCGGCGGCGGCGATGTCTCGCGTGCGGACCTCGGTGAGAATCGTCGCAGCGGAGGTCTGCACGCTTGTGGTGAAGGCGTCGTCGTCTCCGGCCGCCGGGGCGGGCGCGACCTTGCGAGTGACCCGCACCGAAAGCGGCAGCGACAGTGTGACCTCGCCAAAGCTGACCGACTGCACGGACGTGTACCTGGCCATCACGACCCCTCCCCGACGACGTAGTGGTTGCGAATGCCGAACGACATTTCTACCTCCGGCCGGCGGAGCGAGGTGGACGGGTCGCAGCGGCCGACTTCCGTGGCCCGGCCGATCGGCAACGTCTGGCAGCGGCCGCCGCGGTGCGGATCAGTCAGCAGCGCCGCAGCGGCCGAGGCGCACAGGTCGTTTGCCCGCGCGACACCGGCGGCTGGGTCCTGGTTTCGCGTGCGGATCGCCACGCGCGACCGCAGGCGGACCCAGCGCTGGTCGTGGGCGTCATCGGGAGGGAAGTCCTCGGCGCCCTCCAGCAGCACGCTCGCCCGCGGCACGGCCGTGCCCGAACCGTCCTGCCCGACCGTGACTTGCGCGAACTCCCCGCCGGCACGCAGCGTATCCGCCAGGTCCGCCAGGATGTCCGATGCCGTCGACGCCATCGTCTACAGCCTCCTCAGGGAGATGTTGCCGAGCGTGCGGGTCTGCTCGGCCTCGCCGTCGCCGTCGGCATCGACCGCCAGGCGAAGCTGGAGCTGCTGCCGGGCGAACTGCTTACGGTAGTGCTCGGCCTTGACCCAGTTGGCGTCCTGCTCGGTGGCGTTGTCGGCCCGGGCGACGAAGATGGCCGACAGGCTGCCGGTCGCGGTCGTCATCCGTAGTTGCTGCGAGTCGGCGAAGTCCGCCGACGAAATGCCCGCCACCTCCACGGCCTGCCGCAGCTTCTCGGCCAGCGTAGCTGAGATGCCGGCGATCTGCGCGGCGAAGGTGCGGATGTAGAAGTTCAGTCCCGTCCCGGCCGGCGGGGCGACGGCATCGCCATCGGCGTCCGCCCGCAGGACCGAAACGGTTAGCTGCGTGGCGGAATCCACCGATACCACCTCCATGGCCGATCCTTCTGACGGGCTGTCCGTGTAGGTGCACAGCACCATGCCCGCCGTCACGCCGGCCGAGGTGAAGTTGCTCCCGGCCGAAGTGAACGTCGCGGAGCTAATGGCCCCGTCGGACCCGCTCGTAAGCTCCTGGCCGACGAAGCCCCCGCCGATGAAGATCACCGGCTCGCTGCTCAGCAGATCCCTGTCTTGACAAAATATGCTCATTTGTGTTCTCCGTAGCGTCGTGCGCCGGGTGCGCCCCGCGTGGCTGCTCGTCACGTCGCGGGGCGGGCCCGGCGCCCCGCACCAGGCGGGGCGCCGTCGGGAGAAGGCACCGGCCGCAGGCCGCTACGCCCCCGTGCCCAGGCCTACTATCATGCCGTGGGCGTTCTCGTTGCGGGCCTCGACCGTGTACTCGCCGATCAGCTCGCCGGACTCGTAGTCGCCGGTGGAGGCGAGGGGCTTATAGTGGAAGCTTCGCCCGGCCAGCGGCAGCACGTCGATGCGGCTGCTGTCCAGCAGCAGCACGGTGTCGGCCGGCACGGAGCGGCACAGCAGCACGCGGCAGACGCCGAAGTCGCTCTCGTAGACGCTCACGAGGTTGCGGTAGGCGACGTCCGCGGCTTCGTAGGCGCGCGTGGCCGTCATGAACGAGTTGATCTGCCGCTTCTGGTAGCCGTTGACGACGATCGTGTCGATCTTGCTGGAAGCGTCCTCCCACACCATCCGCAGCGCGAGGTTGAGCTGCACTTCGGTGAGCGCGGTGTCGCTGGGAAAGCCGCCCACGCCGGGCTCGTACACGTTCGTCGCGACCGTCGGGATGATGCCCTTCATCGTTCGCCGAACGGTGGACGAGCCTTCCGGGCTGGCCCCGGCCGACGTGCCGTTGATGACCGTGCTCTCCAGGTCTCGCAGCAGCTCCCGCAGGCGCTCCTGCTTCTGGTAGTCCAGCTCGTCGGTCAGCGACAGTTGCCGCACGGCCAGGTCCGACCCGCTCACCCGCAGGGCGGCGGTGAAGATCTGCGTGTAGTTGCCCTCGCGGGTGCGGTTGGTGAACTGGGCGGTCGGCGCGTCGTCGCCTTCCAGGGCGGCGTTGCCGAGGATGTGCAGCACCTGGTCGTCGGCCAAGTCCTCCGGCGTCGTGCCGCCGTAGCCGCGGGTGACGGTTATCGTGCCGGCCCCGGTGTCCGTGGCGGTGACGAACATCAGCTCGCCGCTGCCGTCGGCCTGGACCTGATCGCCGATGGTGAACCGGTCGGCGTTGTCCACGCCGAAGGTGGTGTCGACGGCCGGGTCCGTCCAGGTGTCGTCGTCGATCGCGTCGGTGTTGGGCAGCAGTTGGTCTTCCAGCCACTCGTGATGGGTGCTCTGGGCCGACCGCGGCGGATCGCCGAGGTGGTCCAGCAGCGGCGTTTCGTACGGCGAAACGATGCTGACCACGTCGGCTACGTCCTCTGCGATTTCCGGAAGCGTGCTTCCGGCTGAGTAGGTTGCTTTGCCTGAGAATGCCATGGATCTCTCCTTGGTGTGCTAGAGGTAGCTAAAACTGTTCTGACGTCGCAGCCGCAGGTACTCAGCCACGTCGCGCCGATCCCCGGAGGCGATAGCTCTCTCGGCGGCGTCGGCTAGGGCGGCTAACCCGCCGAGGGCGGAGGGCTTGGCCGATGCGGTCGCGCCCGGCAGGGAGCTTTCCTGGCCGGACCGCAGGAAGGGCTTGTCTACAAGCAGTTCCTCGACCGCGTCGGCAATCGCGCTGCCGGCGAGCTCTTGAGTGAGGTCGATGCGTTTGGACAGCAACAGCACAGCCGTTTCGGTGTCCGCCACGCCGGCCATTGCCATCAATCGCTCGGCCGTCAGGCGGTTTTCCGCTTCTACGAGCCGCTGGGCCGCTTCGTCCCGCTGAGCTTCCGCCCGGGCGAGTTCGTCGCCAAGGGCGTCCAACTGCGACTGCATCTCTGTGAGCTGCTGCTCGAGCTGGGCAACTCGGCCCTCGGCCTTCTGCGCGCGGCGACGGTACTTAATCGACTCGCTCACCGGAACGAGCCTGTCGCCGTTGTCTGTCTCGGCCTGGGTCGGTTGGTCTGTGTTTTCCGCCATGGGTGTTTTCCTTCAGTGATCAGTTGGAACCGTTGTCTATTGGGGCCGATTCGTAACCGAGCTCAGCCAGTATTCGCTCGACCGGCATGCCGAGCTCGGCCTTGATGCGGGCGTTTTGGAGTTGCACGGACTGGTCGGCGGGAATCGGGTCGGGCCAGTCGATCGCCACCTGCCGGTCGGCTGGGGATGTCTTCAGCGCCCCGACGTGGTCCAGCCACGCCAGCGCCAGAGAGACGATCTGCTTGATGCCCTCGCCGAACGACAGCCGCTTCTTGTCCGTCCGCGCGAGCAGGCCGGACAGCACCACACGCAACGCCGTGCCGCTCGTGAGATTGCCCACGTTGCCCCGCACCAGCCCCGCCGCCAGCGGCGTGACGCCCGATGCCTTGTCCATCGCCTGGCGGACCTGCTCGATGTGGGCGTCCTCGCTGGGCGAGCCGGTGTCGTTGCCGAACTCCTCGATGGAGGCATCGAGGTTGTGCGTGGCCCACATCTGCCCCGGCCCGACGGGCCTGTCCAGGAAGTCGTCGATTCCCTTGCCCAGGTACATCTTGAACGACTGGTACGTCACACGGTTGGCGCGGTCCGACAGGCGGGTGTTGAGCTCGTCCTGAAGCGGAATGAGTTGCTCGACCTCGCTCAGCCCGTCATAGCAGCCGGGCAGGGATGAGTTGGCCACGTGCACGATCGGCAGTTGGCCAAGCGGGTTGGGCCCCTCGGCTGTCAGGCGCCTGTCTTCGTACCGCTGCCACCACGCGGGGGAGATTATCTCGACGACTTCCACCGCCGCCGGCGAGCCCGCCGAACGGCCGGCCCGCCCCCACCGCAGCAGCGGACGTCTGCCCGCGGGGATGTGGGTTGACTGCCTGTAGTACTTCTGCACCCACAGCCGCATGCGGCGGTAGTCGTTCTCATCCAGCACGGGCAGGACGCGGGGGGCCTCGACGGTCTCAAGCTGAAGTGCCTGGGCCATGGCGACGGCCCGAGCTAGCATGTCTGGCCGAGCTGGCCCCCCTTCCGTCCGCCCGCTGTCCGCTGCGGGTTGTTGATTGGGTTGGGCGTCGCCGTTGCCGTTAAGGCCCGGCCGGCCCGCCACCTGGGCGGAGGAGGGGTCGGTGGCGGGCACGCCCGACGGGCGGGAAAGGCGGGAAAACCACCCGACAGGCTGATCGGCCGGAACGCGGAGGGCAACGTCGACGAAGCCGTACACCGCACCAAGCAACGCAAGCTCCTGAAAGAACGCGATTCCGCCGTTGGCGGCAAACATGGCCGAGACGACGCTGTTGATGGCCGCGGCCTGCTCCGGCCGGGTGGCTAGCGAGCGGATGGTGACGGCCCGGCCGAACAGAAAGTCCACCATCGTGTTCAGCCGCCAAGCGATGTCGTTCTCGATGACGACTTCCTTCCGCTGGACGTCGGTCATCGGCTGCGAGCCGGTCTGCGAGTACGTCATGCCGGTTATGCGGGCGGGCAGGCCGATTTCCTGGGCCTGCACGTATGGGCGGCTGTTGATGTTGAGCGCCCCGCCGGCGGCCCCCACGGCCGGGACGAGCGGGTTGCGGAAGTAGTTCCACAGGCGGTTGTGGAGGGCCTGGACATCGGGCCAGCGGCGGTCCACCAGGTACGTCAGGTAGTCCTCGCTGACGGCGGCGTCTTGAAACTTGTCCAGCTCAAAGGGCATTGTGTGTCTCCTCACCCTTTGTCCGCGCGACGCGGCCGGCGCGCGCAAAACAGGTCGCTGAATCGCCAGCAGCGGCGCAAGTGTCCGCCCGGCCGTCGATAAAGTTTTTTGATTTTTCGCGCCACTCGGCGCGTCGCCGCGGCGGGAAGCGCGCGCAAGTCGCGTCGCAAAGCGCGCAGGTGCTTGCCAGGCCGGGCCCTGCGACGCAGGTGAACGTTTTTCCTCCCGTGACATGGCCTCGAAGACCTGATACACTCACCCGTTATGGACACGGGCAAATCAACCTACGCCAGCCCGCTGGCCACCCGCTACGCCGGGCAGGCGATGCGCGAACTGTTCAGCGAGCAGCGGAAGTTCTCCACGTGGCGCCGGCTGTGGCTGGCCTTGGCCGAATCGCAGAAGGCCCTCGGCCTGGACATCTCCGACGAGCAGGTCCGCCAGATGGCCGACCATCTCGACGACATCGACTTCGACGCGGCCGGCCGGTACGAAAAGCAGTTCCGCCACGACGTGATGGCGCACATCCACGCCTTCGCCGACGTCGCCCCCGCCGCCAAGCCCATCATCCACCTCGGCGCGACCAGCCAGTTCGTCGTGGACAACACTGATTTGATCCTCATGCGCGAGGCGCTGGGCGCGATCGCCGCGCTGCTGGCGAACGTGATCGACGCGCTGGCGTCACTGGCAGAAAAGTGGCGCCAGCAGCCGTGTCTGGCATTTACCCACTTCCAGCCGGCACAGATGGCAACTGTCGGCAAGCGGGCGGCACTGTGGGCAAGCGATTTCGTCGCCGACCTCCGCGACGTGGAATACCGACTGGATGGCTTGGCGTTCCGCGGCGTCAAGGGCACGACGGGCACGCAGGCGAGCTTCCTGTCGCTGTTTGGCGGCGACGCCGGGAAAGTCGCCAGGCTTGAGTCGTTGGTGGCTAAGAAGATGGGCTTCGAGCAGGTCTGCTGCGTGACCGGCCAGACGTATAGCCGAAAGGTCGATGCCGCCATCGCCCAGGTGCTGGCGGGCATCGGCGCGAGCGTGCATAAGTTCTGCAACGACATCCGCTTATTGGCCCACCGCAAGGAGATGGAAGAGCCGTTCGAAGCCACCCAGGTCGGCTCGAGCGCGATGGCCTACAAGCGAAACCCCATGCGGTGCGAGCGGGCGACCGCCCTGGCACGCTGGCTGATGGACATCTCCGCCAGCCCGTTGCACACGGCCGCCGAGCAGTGGCTCGAGCGCACGCTGGATGACTCGGCCAACAAACGCCTTGCGATTCCCGAGGCGTTCCTCACGGCCGACGCCGTGCTGCGCATCGTGCTCAACGTCGCCCAGGGAGTGGTGGTGTACCCGGCGACAATCGCTGCCGGCATCGCCGCGGAGCTGCCCTTCATGGCGACGGAGAACATCCTGATGGCGGCCGTGCAGGCCGGCGGCGACCGCCAAGAGCTACACGAGCGAATCCGCCAACACAGCCAGGCCGCCGCTGAGCAGGTCAAGAAACACGGCAAGCCCAACGACCTGCTGGAGCGGCTAAAGGCCGACGACGCCTTCGCCGAGATCGACATCGACGCCCTGCTGGACCCGGCCGCCTTCATCGGCCTGGCCCCGCAGCAGGTGGATGAGTTCATCGCGAAGGAAGTCGCCCCCATCCGCAAGCGCTACGCCGACGCACTAGGCCAAACCACCGACCTCCGCGTGTAGAGTGTGCATACCTGCACGTTAGGTCACTCCGGCACTCCCCGCGCGGCGTCCGTACGGACGCCCTACGGCTTGTTGCGGGCGCAGCCTGTTTGGGCGGCCCGGCGGGAAGTGTTTGAGCAAAGGCCGGAAACGTGATAACCTCGCGATGAAGGTTTGCCGTGATCGTGCGGAACGGTGCGGCGGGAGCCCATCTGAAAACCCCTGACGAATGGAGATATCCGCGATGAGTCGAGTTACGAAGATTGTGGCTTTGTTGTTGGCGGCGATGTTGCTTGTGCCGATTGCGTCGCGCGGGCAGGAAGACGACCCCGACGGCGCCGGGCCGTCCATTTTCGATCGGACCGACCAGCCTGACGACTCGGCCGATGACGACTCGGCCAGTGACGAGTCGGCCGATGACGAGTCGGCCTCCGGTTCGGACGTCCCGGATGTCGACTGGGACGCCCTGCCGCGGCCCGTTCGTGCGGCCAAGGAACGATTTGACAAGAAGGCCGAGAGCATCACTGCGGCGCATGAGGCCGCCATCGAACGGGCCGACAGCCGGCGAGACGACGACATGGCCGCCGCTATCGAGCCGCTGCTATCGGAGATAGAAAAGGCCGTCAAGACTGCCACGCGGCGAGGTGATCTCGATGCGGCCCTGGCCTTGAGAGAAGCCAAGGAAGCCGTAGCCGCCGGCAACACCGAGGCCGAGCCGCCCGACCCCCGAGAGCTGGCCATCGGAAAGTGGCTAGTGACGGTCGAGTGCTATGACGGTCATATGTGGACGGGAGTTTTCACTCTCGACAAGAATGGCCGGGCCGCGACCGCGACCGACGGCGTGGTAGCCGGCAGGGGCACGTGGCAAGTCGTCGACGACTACGTCTACATCCGATGGGACAGTGACACGGCGTGGTGGGAGTCGTTCGACCTTCCCCTGGACCCCGAAGGGACCGTGGGCGATTCGTGGCAAGGCAAGGGCGCCCTCAAGGCCGTGAAAATCCGGTAGGCGTAGGGCGTGCAACTCGTTGCACGCGGGCCGGAGGCGGGCCTGCCACGGCGTAGCCCGTCATCGTTGCCCCTAGCCACTGCGTCGCTGTCGTCTCAACAGTGCGCCGCCACACAGCAGGAGCAGCGCTGCGCAGCCGGGCTCAGGGACTGAGGCGACGCGGAACCCGGCACCGAAGAACTCGAAGCGCGGGGTAACGTAGTCCCGGCTGGTGGACGCGAGGTCGTGGTCGTAGCGGTAGTAAGCCCCGCCCCGCAGCCCGCGATAGGAATCAGTTCCGTAACTCATGTCGCTATAAGGGCTCTCCACCCATTCCCAGACGTTGCCCATGATGTCGAACGTCCCGTTGAGCTCCTCGCTGGCGCGGCCGACGTCCCATGGCCCTTCGGCGGGGCCAGCGGGGCCCCAGTCATCGCCGACACGGTAGTTCCAGCCCGTCCCACTCACACCGTCCCCCTGATGAAGCGCGTCGCCTGCCTTCGTAGCGTAGGTCTGGAGCGTTGTGCCATTCCAGTAGGCCGCCTTGACCCATTCATCCTCCGTGGGCAGGAAGTAGAACGCATCCTTGTGGCGATAGAGATTCGTCCCGCCGTCGGCCTCGGCAGGAGACCAGACGTCGAAGGTGTAGCCGCTTGTTCCTTGCGTACCGGTGAAGTTGTAGGCCGCATGGTGGCCGGTAGAGGTGTTCAACCAGTTGACGAACTGGGTCGCTTCGTACCAACTCACGTTATTGGTCGGCACCTTCGCGCCCGTGAAATCGGGGCTTTCATCGTAGGCGGTCGGCGGCGTGCCCGTGACCGGCACGCCCAGTTCCGCCTCGAACTTGGTCCATTGGTCGTTGCTGATCTCAAATGTGCCCATGCGGTAGGCGCTGCGATTGGCACCGGTGAAGGTGTATCCGGTCCCCGCAGGCCAACTACCGAGATTGCCAGAATCCCCCGAGATCGTCACGAAGTCGATAGTGAATTGGTTCACGCCCGTGCCGAAGCTGTCGGCCTGGGCCAGACCTACTGATGCAACAAGAATGATCGCTGCAACAATTGCCTTTCTCATGATGCTCTCCCTTCCACCAATGTGCCTCGCCTACAGCCCACGCGGGGCGCTTCAGCTCCACACCGCCCAATATACCTCCCGCGTCAGATAATGCAAGGAAAAAGCCTTGGACTTGTAGGGTGGGCAACTTGTTTGCCCACGCGTTGACGGTCCCGTGGGCAAGACCTCGCTCCGCGAGAACTTGCCCACCCTGCTGCTGGTCTTGCCGTCAATGGCGGTCGGTGATCCGCCGCGGCGGATTGCACGCGGGAGATCGTGCCTATTCGTTCCGCGTGCAACAAGTTGCACGCCCTACAACTACCGCACGGACACTTCCAGGCCTTCGGGGTCGATGAGGACGTTGACGCTGGCGGCGCAGTTGTCGGTATCGCGGACGAAGGCCAGGTACTCCGTGAGCTTCTCGGCGCAGTTGAAGCTGTTGTGGGCCAGTATGACCGTGCCCGGCGGCATGCGGTCCAGGCCTGCCCGGAGGATGTCCAGGTACACGCCCTTGCCGCGGTCGTCCGTGCCGTCGGCGTCCAGGTAAAGCAGGCCGATCTCATCGGGGTAGTCGCGGACGACATCCACACCGTCGGCTGCGATGACGCGGGCCGTGCCGGTCGGGTCGATTTTGCGGACGTTCCGCTCGGCGCGCTCGGCCTCGGCTGGGACGATCTCCACGCCGAGCAGGTCCTTGGCCTCGTAGCACGCGCCGGGGCCGACGGCGGCGCCGGCGTTGGAGATGAACGTGTTTCCGCAGAACACGCCCGCGGCGATCATGCACCGCGGCTGGACTATGGCGTTGATCGCGTAGATCAGTCTCTGCATGCGGGGGGTGATGGCCGTCCAGGGAATCTCAAAGCTTTCGGCGACGGCCCGGCGGTGGGCGAGCAGCTTGTCGTGGTCGTATCGCGCGCGGGATAGGATGCCGTCGGCCACAAGCGCGTCCAGCACGCCGGCGACGACGGCGATTTCCTTCTCCATCGGTTCCAGTCGCACGTGCGGGTCGGCGTAGTCCATGCGGTACTGTTCGTGGTCGTCGGTTGCGTATTCTCTGGCCAATTCACTCATCCTATCTTGAGACCTGCGGAAAGCGCCGCGTGAAGCTACAAGCGCCAAATTCGAAATACGAAACTCGAAACTCGAGACAAATTCCAAATCCGAAATCCGAATGTCTCAAACGACAAGGCTCTTGATCGACGGCGCTCGTTTTGGTCCTTCGGATTTCGAGCTTCGCGTTTGTTTCGGATTTAAGATTTCGAGTTCCGGATTTTGTGTTTGATTCTTCGGATTTTCACCCGACATCGCCCTACGGGCCCGTTTCTTTCAGCCACGGCGTGTTCCTGTGCCAATCCAGGCAGCGTTGCTTCAGCGCGGCCGCCAGTTCGGCCTGTTCGTCAGTGCCGATCAGATTGCTGAGCTGGTAGGGGTCCTCGCGCATGTCGTAGAAGCAGTAGTTCTCATCCGTAATCGACCGCTGTTGCAGGTCGATGGCCATGCCGTATGTGTGCGTGGGCGTGCGGATGCCGAGGAACCCGCCGCACGTCTCGAGCATCGCGTCGGTCTCATCCAGCTCGCTGCGCTGGCCGGTGAGAATCGGCAGCAGGCTGTCGCCCTGGACGCCGGCCGGCGTTTCGGCCCCGCAGGCGTCGAGCAGTGTCGGCATCAGGTCGATCAGCTCGGCCACTTGCGTTTCGTTAACTCCCCGCTCCCACAGCTTCGGCGCCCAGAAGATCAGCGGGATGCGGATGGACTCTTCCTGCATGCGCCCCTTGTTCCAGGTGTGGTGGCTGCCGAGGTTGTCGCCGTGGTCGCCAGCAAACACCACGATGGTGTTGTCGGCCAGGCCGTTGGCTTCCAGCTCGGCCATCAGCCGACCCACCATGTCGTCCACCCAGGTTGTCGCCCCGTAGTACAGGGCCGTCAAGTGTCGCAGGTCGAAGCCCTCCGGCAGGACGGACTTCTCCGGCAGGTGGTACCAGTAGTACAGGTAGTCCCACAGGTAGATCAGGAACACGCCCTCGTCGTGGTACATCTCGCCGTCGACGAAGACGTTCGGCCGCAGGGGCACGTCCGCTGGATCGTACATCGTCAGATACTTCTCGGGCATGTCGCCCACGGGCATGTGCGGCGGGGAGATGCTGTAGAACAGGAAGAACGGATCGTCGCCGCGGTCGGCCAGGTACGCCGCCACCTTGTCCGCCTCGTAGTGGACGGACCAGTCGTGGACGACCTCGCCGGGGGGGAGCTGGTCGACGAAGATCTGATCCGTGTGGCGGTGGTTGACGCGCGGGTAGACCTTGTAATCGAAGCCGAGCAAGTCCGGGGCCGGGTGGACGTGCCACTTGCCTACAAGAGCCGTGTCGTAGCCTTCCCGCTTGAGCTGTTCGGGCAGCGTGGGGTCTTTGCAGTGGACTCGCTGCCAGATCGGGTCCGGCGCGCAAATGTAGCCGAACTCGGCGACGGGGTTGCTCAAATCGCCCTGCCACGTTCGGCTGTACTGACCGGACAGGAACGTCCCCCGCGCCGGCGTGCAGACGGGGTTGTTGCTGACGGCGTGTTCGAACCGCACGCCCTCGGCGGCAAGGCGGTCGATGTTCGGCGTTCGGCAGAACTCGTTGCCGTAGCACCCGGCCGCGAACGCCCGCATCTGATCGCACAGCACCACAATCACATTCGGTTTGTCGCACATGTCTTTCTCCATAATTCAGGACTTGAAGCCGAACTCTTCCAGCCCGGTCGGGTCGTGCACCTCCTTGATGCGAACCGGGCTTTCAGTCCAGTCGATGACGCCGACGAACAGCCGCACGGGGTCGAAGCGGAAGTAGCAGACCAGCCACCGCGGCTCCTGCCGGCGGATGACTTCCATGGCTGTCAGGCCCGGCGCGATTTCAATCGGCTCGCCGTCCCAATGCTCGGGCGAGTCGGACACCATGTACATCCACGCCAGCTTGTCCTGGTCCATGAAGAACATGTACCACTTGCCGGCCATCTCCTGGACGTTGGCCGACTCGCACTGGCAGTCGCTTGGCCCGACGTAGACCGTGCCCGCGTCGCGCCACTCGATGAGGTCCGTGGAGGTCGCCCGCGCCACGCAGCCTTTGCCGTCCTTCGTCAGGGCCGTGTAGTACATCCAGTACTCCTCGCCCATCCTGTTGACGTGCGGGTCGCGGCAGGCTGCCCCGCGCTCAGTCGGGCAGTACGCCCAGTCGTACTCCTCAGGGCGAATGACCGGCCGATCTGCGATGCGCCGGAAGTTCAGCAGGTCGTCCGAGACGGCCAGGCCGATGCGTTGCGTGTTGTCCAGCGGCGCGCCGCAGTAGAACATGTAATACCGGCCTTCACGGGCCACGACGAACGGGCAGAACACGTGCGCGTTGTCCCACCCGTTGATGTCCAGATACAGGCACGGATGGTGCGTGGCGTAGCGCGTGAAGTCGGCCGTCGTAGCGTGGCCGATCATGATCTCGTTGCCCGGCGTGCAGCACTGAACGCCCGGCGTGCCGAGGATGTAGTAGACGTGGAACTCCCCGCCCGCCTCGAGCACGCAGAAGTCCTTGAGGTAGTACCCCGGCGCCGCGTAGCCCGCGGAGAGCCAATCCTCCTGGTGGTCGCGATGGTCGGCGAGGTTTATCTGGTACCATTCCCAGTCGCGATTGCGGATTTCCACGTGCGGCTCCTTCGGCAAGGCCGATCGTCGGCCGGTCGGCACGGATTATAGCGGCGCGCGGCCCATTTTGCTTGCCTGACGACGGAATTGCGGTAAGGTCGGCCGACGTGACGCGCGCTGGTCGCGCGGCGGGACAGGTCGTAGATCCGCCGGGGCGGGAGCCCCGCCGCACAAGGCGGGGGTTGTTACTCATGATCGAATGGCACCGATGGTAGATATGCCTTCGCTATTCTTCGGTGCCTTCTCCCTCGAGGGGAACGGCCAGCACCTTCATGACGTGCTTCCTGACCTGCCTCAAGGCAAACGTATAGGATGAGCCCAAGAAGACCCAGGGGGCCGACCATACTAAGCACGAAGGCAAGGGCCAGATAGGATCTGGCCGCCCATAGCATAGCCAAATAACCAAGGCCGTGGCAGAGAAGCAGGCCAGTTGAATCAGAGACACGCACTCTGCGTGCATTTTCTTGTGAACGATGTAGTTTGTCTTTGAAGCAATGACCTCGGTCTTGTGCTCGACGTTGTTGAAGAAACGCCAGAAGCCTTGATGGCCCCGCGCCTCTTTGAGCTTCGCCAGATCCGAGCCCCTGGAAGGATGAATAGGTAGCTTGTATGAGAAGTACTGCCATGTGGCAAGAGCAAGCACGAAGTAAGATAGCGGCGAGCTAACCGTATTCATGATCATACCGGCAAGAAGGCTGCCCAATAGCATCAAGACTACCACGGCCAGGTCTAGGCGCTCTGGGCTTGGAATGATGCCAAGCACATATAGGTAGCCGAAGAAAAAGAGGGCAGGCAGGATCCGAGCGTACAAATCGTACCAGAAATGTGGCGGCTTGGGGTCGGGGAACATCGTTTGGCTCCTTATTCTATCCGTCTGACGTGCTCGTGCTCTCGAAGAGCATCGTCCTGGGTCAGTGTAGCATGTCGAACACGCAAAGGCCGCACGCCACGTACGTGTGTTGTTGTTTCCCAGGCGCCGACGTCTACTTGCCGCGCGTAGTGACGACTGACCTGCGCTTGTATTGTAGCATCGGCTGGCTCGTTTTGCCTTGCCTGCCGGGGAAAATCCGGTATGGTCGGCCCGTCGGCGGCGCTAAGGGATCATGCCTCCGGCATTCGAGGAACACCATGGGAAAACCGAATCTGATTTTCGTTCTCGCTGACCAGTTGCGGCGGGCTTCGTGCGGCTACAACGGCGACACGCGAGCTCGCACGCCGAATATCGATCACCTGGCGGCTGAGAGCGTGGACTTCGCAATGGCAGTCTCCGGTCATCCGGTGTGCGCGCCGTACCGCGCGACGCTCCTCACCGGCAAGTACACGACCAGCACCGGCATGGTCATCAACGAACTCCGCATGAACCCCAACCACGAGTGCTTCGGCCACGTGCTGACGCGCGGGGGATACGAGACGGCCTACATCGGCAAGTGGCACCTGTGGGCCAACGAGCTGGGCAACCACCACCTGCCGAGGAACTCCTTCGTCCCGCCGGGCGAGAACCGGCTGGGGTTCGACGGCTTCTGGGCGGCGTTCAACTTCAACCACGCTTACTACCAGGGCTTTTACCACACGGACTCGCCGAAGCAGATTCCCGTGCACGGCTTCGAGCCGGACTTCCAGACGGACCTCGCCATCGAGCAGATCGAGCGGATGCAAGCCGGCGACAAGCCGTTCGCCATGTTCCTCAATTACGGCACGCCGCACGACCCGTGGACGCGGTCCAACGTCCCCGAGGAGTTCTACAAGCCGTTCGAGTGGGTGAACTTCGACGAGCTGCCGCCGAACTACTCCACCGAGTCGGATCCCTACGCCGACCTGTGGGGCCAGCCGGGGCCGGAGTTCTTCGAAAATCTCCAGGAGATCAAGCGCTGCTACTACGGCCAGACGGCGAACATGGACTGGAACATCGGCCGACTGCTGGCAGCCATCGACCGCATGGGCCTGCGGGAGGACACGATCATCGTGTTCACCAGCGATCACGGCGAGTGCTTCGGCGCGCACGGCAGGCAGGCGAAGAACTGCTTCTACGAGGAGGCCGTGCGCGTGCCCTTCCTCGTGCGATGGGGAGGCAAAACCCCGCCCGGCGCGAGCACGGACGCGTGCCTCAACGCCGTGGACATCATGCCGACGCTGCTGGGCATGATGCACCTGCCGATACCCGGCGCCGTCGAGGGCACGGACCTCAGCCACTGTGCGCTCGGCAAGGCGGGCGAGGAGCCCGAGGCGGCCTTCATGCAGTGCACGGGCCCGACGGCAGACTGGCAAGACGGCGTCGAGTGGCGGGCAGTGCGGACGCGGCAGCACACGTTCGCCGTCTATCGTCGCGACGGCAGGGAGCTGCTGTTCGACAACGTCGCCGACCCCTACCAGATGAACAACCTCATCGACGACCCCGCCGCCGCGGAAGTGGCCTGCCGCCTGCGCGACATGCTGGCCGCCCGCATGGCCGAAGTCGGCGACACGTTCGAGGCCACCACGTGGTACCGCGACAACTGGACCGAAGACCGAATCATCCTCCGCTCGGCGACGATGCAGTAGAGGCCGGGCTGACCTGACGGGTCGCGGAGAATCGAATGCGTGACGAACTCACCGGGCATCGGAAGTTGCCGGTTGCGGTGCTGGCGGCCTGCTGCTTGCTGCCGGCCTTGCAGACGTTGGTGACCGTGCATTTGCAGTGGCTGATGGAGATAACGTATCCGGCCCTGAAGGCGGTGATGATCATCGCGCCGGTCGCCATCTGGCGGTGGTCTCGGCTGGGCCGGGCGGAGGTGCTGCGCCGCATCGGCGTGCAGCGGACGCGGCTGTCGCTGGGCCTGCTCGTCGGCGCGGCGATGGCGGGTGCGATTCTGGCGATGTACTACGCGATTTTCCGCGGCCGGGTGGACCACGTCGCACCGCTGCTGATCGACAAGCTCAACTCGATGGGCCTGAGGGAGCACTACTGGTCGATGGTCGTGGTGATATCCTTCGCCAACTCCATGCTGGAGGAATACTACTGGCGGGGGTTTATTCTCAGCGAGCTGCTGGACCGCGTCGGCAGCCGGGCGACGGCATGCCTCATCGCAGGCGGGCTGTTCGGGCTCCACCACGTCTTCGCCGTGCTGTGCCTGGCAGACGGCTGGCTGATCGCGCTGGGCGTCGCGTGCACGGTGGCGGCGGGCCTGGTGTGGGGGTGGATGCGCGTGCGCGGCGCGTCCTTGCTGGACTGCTACGTCAGCCATGTCATGGCGGACCTGGCGGCCCTGTGGGTGGGCTGGGACCTGATATCACGCGTGTCATAGCGGGCGCCCGCGACAACCCCTTGTCGCCTCGGACGGACCGCCATTTGACCGTTGCTTAGCAAAGCCCGGCCTGTATAATCAATGCGGACGTAACGGCCAAGTCAGTTAAGGGATTCCGTTTGCCTTCATAGAGCACTTCCTGTCGGCGAGTGGGCCGCCAGGGCGGAACGTTCGCCACGGACGGGCGTCCAAGAACGGGTATCTGATACCTCGGGAGATCATTACGATGAACAGATGGACGACTTATTCGCGCGTGGCAACCGTCGCCGCCTTGCTGGCGTTGGTGTTCATGACGCCGGCTGCGCTGTCGGAAGGTGAGGACGGCGCCGCCCACCCGGCGGAAATGGACTGGAGCAATTTCTCGGACTCCGTGATCGCCGCCAAGGAAGAGTGCGTCGTGGCGTTGGCCCGGGCCGACGAGGAGTTCGAGGCCGACCGTACCGCCGCCGAGCAGGTTCGGGATGTCACCCTCGCCCGGGCGGAGGATGATGTCGTCGAGGCCTTCGACAAGGCAATCAAGGCCGCCACCCGGCGCGACAAGGACGATGAAGTCGTCGCGATGGAGGAGGCCAAGGGCTATCTGCTGGACCCGCCCGCAGCGGGCGACGCCCCTGGCTCGAGCGCAGCGGTGCTCGGGGGGTGGCGTTTCACGTTCTCCGATGGCACGAGCGAATCGTTCGTGTTCTTCCTCGACGGCAAGATCAAGGACCAGGACACGTCCGGCACGGAGCACAGAGGATCGTGGTCCGTGGGTGCAACCCACGTCAACATACGGTGGACCGACGGCATCTGGGCCGTCATGAGGCTGCCTTTGGACTTCAGCGGCACGGTCGGCGACGACTGCTACGGCCTGGAGGCGTTCACCGCGGTCAAGCTGGATGAGGAGGGCGGCGAGGACGACGTGGACTGGGACGATCTGCCCAAGGCGGTCCAGCGTGCCAGGAAGAAGTACGACAAGGCCATCGCCGAGGCCCTCGAAGACTACGACGACGCCACCGCCTCAGCCGAGCGCGCCCGTGACAAGGCGCTCAGAGAGGCGATCAGGCCGCTACTGAGAGAGCTCGATAAAGCGATGAAGGCGGCGAAACGGGAAGACGACGCCGACGCCATGGCCGATATCGCCGAGGCCATGAGGCACGTCAAGACGACCATGGGCCCGCGCGGCACGGCGGACATCCTTCTCGGCGTGTGGACGAGCGAGGCCGGCAGGTGGAAGTTCCTCGAAAACGGCTCGGTGGCGATAGAGTACCGCACCGGCGGCACGGACGTCGGGCGATGGCGCCTGACGGAAGATTACGTGTCGGTCGTATGGACCGCGCTGATTCCCCGCAATGACGACGAACCGTTGACGAGGACGGCGCGTGTGGCGCGGCGGACGCCGACCGGAGTGAGAAGGGGCGTGGGACTCGTGCCCCGCCTGGACGACTCGCTGCCCCTGCCCTGGGCCGTCCGGAAGCGCAACGGTGGCCCGCGGTGGTCGGCCCTGCGCGTGCCGCTGGACGAGGCGGGCACGACCGTCGATAGCTGGGAAGGCATGGCCAACACGACCATTGCCAAGCAGGACGAGACCGGCGACTAGGGGCTGCTTCGCGCTGGTCCTGCAACGTCGCCAAGGGGTTAGACGCGCCGCTACGGGGGCAATATAATGCCGCCCATGCAGACAGGCATGATCTTCGACATCAAAGAGTTCGCCGTACACGACGGCCCCGGCATTCGCACGACGGTGTTCCTCAAGGGCTGTCCGCTGCGGTGCGTGTGGTGCCAGAACCCCGAGGGCATCTCACCGGACCCGCAGGTGATGACCAGCGTCGTCGGCGAGCGGACCGTTGGGCAGCTATACACTTCCGGCGAGCTGGTCGACCTGCTCAACAGCCAGGGCGACATCCTGCGGAAGAATGAGGGCGGCGTGACGTTCTCCGGCGGCGAGCCGCTCATGCAGGCCGCGTTCGTCGCAGAGGTAATCGACTCACTCGACAGCATCCACACGCTGCTGGATACGGCCGGCTACGCGACGGCGGATGACTTCCGCCTGGTGGCCGGCAAGGTGGACCTGATCTACTTCGACCTCAAGCTCATCGACCCCAACGTCCACCGCAAGTACGCGGGCGTCGACGGCAAGGGGATTCTCAGCAACCTCAGACTGCTCACCCGAATTGGCACGCCCTTCGTCGTCCGCGTGCCGCTCGTGCCGGGCGTTACCGACACCGACGACAATCTCGCCGCCATCGCCGAGACGGTCACGGGCCTGGCCGGCATGATCCGCGTGGACCTGCTGCCCTACAACAAGGCAGCCGGCGGGAAATACGCGGCAGCCGGCATGACCTTCGCCGTCGACTACGACGAGTCGCG
>Ga0114919_10001523_pt1 | contig 18541 bp, 13 predicted proteins | sample BlataG_FD_88682 | JGI IMG/M metagenome (GOLD analysis project Ga0114919, IMG submission 88682) | Deep subsurface microbial communities from Black Sea to uncover new lineages of life (NeLLi) - Black_00105 metaG | ecosystem: Environmental > Aquatic > Marine > Oceanic > Sediment | place: Atlantic... | reverse complement strand
TGCGTTCGGTTCAACCTGCCGTGTTTTCCCACGTCCGGTTATTTTCAACATTTCCGCTGCCATATTCAGCTCCTCGCCTTTTCATACTGTGTGCACATTATTGGTCAGCCGAGAGGATTTAATTCTACAACAAAAATGGTAACAGTCAACAACAAAACGAGCAGCTTTGCTACCCTCTAATCCGCAATGGTACAGTTTTCGGGGGTCAGGCCAACTTGGTTTTATGTGTCTATGTCTTGAACTACCCGGTCTACTGCTTATAGGCTGCTTTTCCTAGCGTATCCCTGGGCCCGGTAAAGCCCGGTCCGCCTGCGGCCACATAGCCGTAGCTGGCGCCGGATTTGTCGGGGCTAACCCAGAAGGAATATAGCTTGCCATTTTTCAAACGGAATTTGAACCTCACCGCTTTTCCTACCAGGGATGAAAGGTCTTTTCCACCTTTCCAGATTACTTGCCGGATCGTACTGTCTGTGGAAATTGGATTACAATCTTTAAGAGATAGAGCCTCTATCGGTTTTTCATCCTTGGTCAAAACTTCCACACGCAGTTCGCCATTAGGATTATCAACGTTTACGAACAGATACTTGCCTTTGAATTTTACTGGTCGCGTAGTTAACGCACCAAACTCCTCGTCAGCATTCATGGAGGCAAACCCATCACGGCGCATTATAGCCAAACCTGTGTGGCAGTTGCCGTCCCAGAAGCGATCACCAAGCATTCGACCGCTTACGTAAAAGTAAAGTTTATCTCCTACAACGAGACAACAGCCACCTGCACTTTGCACATTGCCCCAATTCCAGGCTCCTTTGGTCGAATTGACAGTAAGGAACCGAGTCCGGTCAGGGCGATACCAATGAAAGCTGTCGCGGCTAAAACCAACCAGCACTTCATTGCGTTTCTGGATCTTCAATCTGGCGCATTCACTATTGTGCGGTCCCTGCCATATTGAAAATAGCCCCAGCATTAGGCTCTCATACGCCACGGCATCGTGATTATAAAGCTGAGGCTCGATATTACTGTATTTGGGGTCGGGGTGATGGGGGTCAAGGCGGTCAGCACACAACCAGAGCACGGCACCATCGGCAATCTGTCTCGTGCCAGTGATTGCGTCAGAATGCTCAAAATAAGCACGTGACCTACCAACACCAGGCTGACCGATCCGAAGGCCAAACACCCATTTCTTGCGAAATGGATTATAGTGTACAGTTGTGCGGTCACCGATCCTTGTCGCACTGACAGCGACGGGTTCCGACCAGTGGATGCCATCCCTGGAGCAGCGTAAGGCGAGACTCCATCTCTGAGGTATTGGTGTCGTCACAAACATTTTGTACCGGTGTTGCGGATTTGGATCTTCTTGATAGAGCCACACTGTGCTCGAGTCGCGGTACCGCCCACCACTGGCTGGCTCAACTTCACGGTGGCTGAGCACCTCATTTGTGCCTGGGCGAACGTCGAAAGAAGGCTTTTCCCAATGAATCCCATCACGGCTGGTTGCCATACAGGTACTGGCGATGTATCCGCCCACATACCACATCTTGAACAGCTTATCTTTCGGGTCGTAGAAAACCCCATCGCTAAAGGGCGCGGCCGCCCGAGCAGCGCTCTCGCTCTCCCAGGGCTTGTCCGGCTTTAGAATTGGGTTATCGGGGTGATATTTTGGTCTGTGGTAGCTGTGCTTTAAAGAGGTTTCCTCGATGAGAAAATCGTCCACGAACAATTGTCGACCGATGTCGATATGGATGACCTCCGGTGGTTTCTCCAGATATGGCACTGGCATCGGTTCTCGGGTCAGCTTTTTGATTTCGGGGGGCCATCGGTCAGGTAGTGTGATGCCGTTGTATAATGTTTCGCCCACCACAACAGACAAAAGCAAAGTGGCTATTACCATTCCACACCGTGCAGGACGTTTGAACTCTCTAAATCCCATACTTTGTCTCCAACTTATTTTCTATTTTGTTTATTCTAACTACTTCTTAAAAATTCTTCGGTCAATCAGGAGATGGCTACTATCAATTCTAAACAATAATTAAAAGTATCGACACGAAAATCTAACTTGAGTCGTTTCTGCCAATAGGGGTAGTTAGAAGTTTTTTTCAGCCAAGATGAAGGAAACTAACACCAAAACGGCACCAATTGGTCTTTTTCGCGGTTTATAAGGAGTGCACAATCCTACAGGACCAGTACAATCCCCTATTAGAAAAAGACTTATAGCAACGCGCCCGGCAGGACTCGAACCTGCAACCTTCGGATTCGAAGTCCGCGACTCTATCCAATTGAGCTACGGGCGCAACTGATTATCAGGTAAGCACTCATAGAAATTCTTTTCTGAGAGCCGTTTTTCAAAATATTACCTTCTAAAAGAGAAAAACGCTCAGATAAATTTCCGTTTACTTTACATCTAACAGGCCGGTATTGCAAGAAGATTAAGGGTAAACTCACTATTACTTTTAGTAGCGTCCGTTGAGGCTTTCAGACGAATCGTTTATATAGAAAAAAAAAGTTTCTCTATAGCCTCTCATTATGTAAAATACCAGCAGTTTATCTTTCGGACGGTCCTAATTATGGTTAAGAATACTGATACTGTACCAATTAAACAGGAAAGGAGTTGAGATGAAACAAGTACGACCAACGAAAGCGGGAGAAATGTCCCGGCGGGAGTTCCTACAGACGGTGGGTACGACTGCGGCAGGCGTTTCAGTAAGCTCTAAGAAGTTGCTTGCGGCTGGAGGCCCTTTTGCAAAAGCAAGCGGTCGACAAAAGAGAACCGCTACGGTGCGGGGTGCTTTTATCTACCCCCCCACTGAAACACTAAGGAGAGCAGGTTATTATAGCTGGCCGGGGTCAGCATTTGATGCTGAAGGGCGTCAAAAGCAGTATACGAAGGTAATTAATAGAATCGAGCGAGATTTGGGGATGCGCATCTCGATGGACGAGAAGCCGCTCGATGATGCGGCGAGTGTAGCGCGATTCATCAACGAAGTCAAACAATCGAAACCTGATGGATTGCTTCTCATACCTTTCAAGAAAGGGCATTGGGGACACGTTACTCGTATCATTGAAGAAGTGGGAATCCCCACGGTTGTGCTTGCCACGTTAGGCATCCTCCTTGTTGACCACATTAATCAGCTGCACCAAAAGTCCGGTGTGTATTTGATAAATTCACTGGATAATCTTAATGCCGTTAAAGATGGTATGAATATGATCAAAACGGCGCACTGGATGAAGGAAAGCCGTATTGTCAACATTGCAGGTTCAGAGCCCCAAGAAAAAATAGTCCCACATCTTGGCACACAGGTTCGGACCATTCCGCACCAGAGGTTTTATGATGAATTTAAGCGTACTAAAACCACAGACGCCGTGAGAAAACTCGCGTTTGCGTACTCGAATAACGCTAAAGATGTGGTTCAACCTACGAAAACCGATGTCCTCGATGCTGCCAGAACATATTTTGTCCTGAAACAGCTTATTGAAGCCGAGAAAGCCGACGCCGTAATGATGGACTGTTTGCCCGGACTTAAGAAGCCGCATAAGCACGTTCCACCTTGTATGGGCTTTATGAGTTTGAGGGATGAGGGTATCGCTGCCGGCTGTCAGTCTGACCTTAGCGCAACACTGACCTTAATGCTGGTACAGCAGCTCTTCGATAGACCCGGATTTCAGCAGAACGCATCTATGGAAACGGAGAAAAATCACTATTTCGGTGCTCATTGCACCTGTGCCTCGAAATTGAACGGCACGGCCCTTGCTCCGGAACTGTATATCTTGATGAGCCATTGTGAAGCAGGCTGGGGTTGTGTCCCTCGAGTCCTGTGGAAAGCGGAGCGGGATGTCACTATGGCCCAGTACGTTCCGGGTGAAACTCCGCAGATGATCATTTACAGCGGGAAGGTAGTCGGATGTCCGAGCATTCCACAAACAGGCGGCTGTCGCACGAACATAGAGATGACTATCAACGAGGTGGATGACGTATGTGATGTAAAGGGTATGCATCAGGTTATATTCTATGATAATTACGCCAAACAACTGCGAACATTCTGTCAACTTTACGGCATCAACGTCATCACTTAATGGCGTGAGGCGTTTAAACGGAGCGTTTAATTGAAGGCTTTAGTTTATACGAAACCATATTGTTTTGAATATTCCGATTTTCCGGAACCTGTAGTGGGTGATGATGATGTGCTAATTCGTGTCAAGGCCTGCGGGATTTGCGGCTCGGACGTCCACGGCTCGACGGGTAAGACCGGCAGAAGGATTCCCCCTTTGATTATGGGCCACGAGGCGGCCGGTATTGTTGAAGACATAGGCAAAAATGTAAAGGATTTCGAAAAAGGCCAGAGAGTTTGCTTTGATTCAACCGTATACTGCAACAGATGTGAGCAGTGCCGGACCGGTTTTTATAATCGCTGTGAAAATCGGCAGGTACTTGGCGTTTCTACCCCGGACTTCAAGAGGCATGGCGCATTTGCAGAATATGTTGCGGTGCCGTGGTGGATTGTCTCGATAATTCCGGAGCATCTGTCTTTCACACATGCAGCTCTCCTGGAGCCGGTATCAATAGGTGTGCACGCTGTGAATAGAGCGCCCCTATCGACTAACGGGACGATTGTAGTTATTGGAGCCGGGACAATCGGTCTTTTTATTCTACAGGCTGTTAGGCTAAAGGGTGCCCGCAAGGTTTTCGTTTCGGATATTAATGAATTTCGACTTGAAGTGGCAAAGAAGCTGGGAGCAGATGAAGTCATCAATCCTGAAAAATCAGCTCTTAGAAAAACCGTCTTTGAAAAAACAGAGAATAAAGGTGTAAATGTCACTTTTGAAGCCGTTGGGTATGCAAGCACTTTTCAAGATGCTATTTCAGTAACAAAGATGGGCGGACACCTTGTCGCCGTCGGCAATTTGGAAAAGATGGCGGAGTTTGATTTACAGCAGTTCATTGCCGGCGAGCTGACTTTCACCGGCTCGTACGCCAGTTCAGGCGAATTTCGTGATTGTGTAGAGCTGGTAGCTTCAGGCAAGATCAATGTGGAACCGTTAATCAGCGATGTTTTACCGTTGGAAGATGGACCACAGACTTTTGAGCGATTGCTCAAGGCTGAGGAGAATTTACTCAAAATCGTTTTAGAACCCTAAGATTTGAGGGAGTAAAGATGGTGGAACTTTTTGACCTTTCAGAGAAAGTAGCAATTGTAACCGGAGCGAGTCGCGGCTTAGGACAATATTTTGCCAGGGCACTTGCCAAATCGGGCGCCGATTTGGTGATTACAAGCCGGGATTTATCAAGTTTGACTGAATTCAAGCAGGAAATAGAATCCCTGGGTAGAAAGGCACTGCCGGTTCAGTTGGATGTGCTTTCACAGAGCGACATTGATAATATGGTCCGTATGGCCATAAATGAATATGGGAAAATTGATATCCTGGTCAATAATGCCGGCCTGAATATCAGAAGACCAAGTACGGATGTTTCGCAAGAAGATTGGGACACCGTATTAAACACCAATCTAAAGGGAAGCTTCTTCTGTGCCCAGGCAGCAGCCAGGGAGATGATAAAACGAAAGCACGGCAGGATAATAAACGTCGGATCGTGTACTTGCGTTTTCGGGATGGAGGGTATTGCGCCTTATACTGCGAGCCGGGGCGCTATTTTGTCAATGACCAGGAGTTTGGCGGCAGAGTGGGGCAAGTTCGGAATCACTGTGAACGTGCTGGCGCCCGGATGGTTTAAGACGGCACAAAATGCCGTGTTATATGAGAACAAAGAATGGGTTGATTATATCACAGAACGCATTCCTCTAAATCGGCCGGGACAACCACATGACCTTGATGGCACAGTTATCTTTTTAGCTTCGGATGCTTCGGAATATATTACAGGTCAGATAATTCTGGTGGATGGTGGATTTACAACCGGAGCAACAAAAGCGATTACCTGATGATGTTGCGTGAAAACTTGTTACATAATTATCTGAGGAGCATAGGTTACATGGGAAATGATGGTTTTGGACAATCAATCGCATTTTACGGCAAAAGAACATTAAATATAATGGAGGTAAAATCATGAATCGGACCGTTTTGCTTATAACATTGTTACTTGCTTTTCTAATGCTGCCGTTTGCAACACAGGTTGAGGCCAAAGTGTTTCGTATTGGTATGATTGGTCTCGATACCTCACACGTTATCGCCTTTACCAAGCTGATTAATGACCCGGCGAAAAAATATGGATGTAAGGTTGTAGTCGGCTACTCCGGTGGCTCACCTGATATCCCCTCTTCGGCCAATCGAGTGGATAAATACACGGAACAACTGCGCAAGGAGTTTGGCGTGGAAATTGTCGACAGCATCGAGGAGCTGTGCCGGAAGGTCGATGGCGTCCTGCTGGAGAGTGTTGACGGCCGGCCTCACCTGGAGCAGGTGAGGCCCGTTATAGCGGCGAAGAAACCCGTCTTTATCGACAAGCCTATGGCCGGTAATCTGGCAGACGTGCTTGAGATATTTCAGCTTGCCCGGGAACACAACGTGCCGTGCTGGTCGAGTTCTTCTCTGCGTTTCAGCCCCGGCATTATCAATATGAGGAACAACAGTGAGGTTGGTGTGGTGCTTGGTTGCGCAGCATTTAGTCCGTGCAGTCTGGAAGAACACCATCCCGACCTTTACTGGTATGGTGTGCATGGTGTCGAGATTCTTTTTACCATCATGGGTCCTGGCTGTGAGTCTGTCAGACGTATACAAACCAAAGATACAGAATTCGTTGTCGGCCTTTGGAAAGGCGGCCAAATCGGAACTTACAGAGGTATTCGAAAAGGAAAATCCGATTACGGTGCATTAGTCTACGGCACGAAAGGCATCGTCCAGAGCGGCAGATACGGAGGCTATGAGCCTCTTGTAGTAGAAATAATCAGGTTCTTTAAGACCGGCCAGGTTCCGGTGCCGGTGGAGGAAACGACCGAGATTTTTGCTTTCATGTCTGCAGCAGATGAGTCGAAAGCAAAAGATGGGGAACCGGTCCTGATTTCCACGTTGATCGAAAAAGCCAAAAGGTATAATCTGCTTCGTCGTTCCAAAAAAGACCGCTAACAACAAGAGTGTCAGTGTCAAGAGGTTGGAGGTATCTTGCAATAAACGAAAGGTTTTTAATGATGAGTACCTGCCGGAAAGCAATCTTATTGTTCATAGTGCTATCGTTGTGTTGTCGGTGCGAAGCGGTGTCGGAGAAGCCCTCCAGAGAGAATCTGCTAACCAACGGAGACTTCGAGCAAGGACTTGTTGGCTGGAATAAACTCTGGACACGCACACCCGGCGGCAACGCTGCAATCGATACGCGCCTCCATCATGGCGGGCGGCAGTCTGTGCGGATAGAGCATAGCGGCCGGCAGGATTGGAGTTTCAATCAGGGCCGGGCACTAAAGGTCGAGGCCGGCCAAATCTATGAAATAAGCGGCTGGGTGCGTGTGGAAGGAGAGGGTACAACGACATTATCTGTCACCTTGCGCGGCGAAGACAGCCAGGTAATTGATTGGTCATTCGGAGCAGTCCGGTCGGCAGCGACCGACAAGTGGCGAAAGTTGAAATCTCGATTCATCATTCCCGCCGACGGCAAGACGATTCTGCCTCGGCTGATTGGATACAGCCCTGCCAAGGTTTGGCTGGATGATGCCGCTTTGTACCTGGTTGGCACACTGGACCAACTGCGCCCCAAGAAGCTGCCCGAAACGCTAAAGATTGCCAACGAGGAGTTAGAGGTCTCCTTTAATGTGGCCGATGCTACGCTTTCGGTGGTTGACCGTCGCACAGGGAAAAAATGGGCGCAACGAGCTACTGTAGACACAGTTGTTCTCGATGCCAAGGCGACCAAAAATGATTTTACCCTGCGTTTGTTGGAACCGTCAGGCATGCAAAACATCGACGTTAATATCAGGCTTGAACCAAAGCAACCCGAGCTGACCGTGGAACTGGCCGGTCAGGGAGACCTGGCAAAGACTATACGGCTGCCGCATCCGTTTATTACCGGCGAAAAAACATTTTTAGTGATGCCGGTCAACGAGGGTATCAGTTATCCGGTTGACGACAAGAGTTTGAGTCCGATGAGTTATCATCTTTACGGCGGACACGGCCTGTGCATGCCGTGGTATGGTGTCACCGATGGCCAACAGGGAATAATGACAATCGTGGAGACGCCAGACGATGCGGCCGTCCGAGTGCCTCGCCTTGATGGATTCCTGTGCCTGGCGCCGGAGTGGCAGCCGCAGAAAGGTAAGTTCGGGCCGACCCGGCGATTGCATTACGTTTTCTTTGGCCGGGGCGGTCACGTGGCGATGTGCAAGCGGTATCGCTCTTATGCCAAAAAGACAGGTCTACTCAAGACATTAGAGCAGAAGCGCAAAGAAAATCCTAATGTGGATTTACTCATCGGGGCGGTGAACGTCTGGTGCTGGGAGAGGGACTCACTTTCCATCGTTAAAGAGATGAAATCCCTCGGCATAGACCGGATACTATGGAGCAATCGCCGTTCCCCGGATGTTATTAAGACTATGAACGAGATGGATGGAGTCCTCACGAGTCGTTACGACATTTACCAGGACCTGATGGACCCGGAGATAGTAAAAGATAAACTTAGGGGGCAGCATCCCGACTGGACACAGGCAGGCTGGCCGAAAGACATTATGCTCGATGGAAACGGCGACTGGCGCAAGGGGTGGCGGGTCAAGGGAAAGGACGGCGAGATGTATCCGTGCGGTGTCCTGTGTGATAAGCAGGCGCTCAAGTACGTCCGGCAGCGAGTGCCTGAAGAGTTGAAAACGCATCCCTACCGCAGCCGATTTATTGATACGACGACGGCCTCGCCCTGGCGAGAATGCTATGACCCGGACCACCCGATGACCCGCAGCGAAAGCCGACACTGGAAGATGGAGCTGCTGCGTTTTATGTCCGAGGAGATGAAACTTGTGACAGGCAGCGAGACAGGACACGATGCGGCTGTGCCGTATGTTCACTACTTTGAGGGCATGCTCAGTCTTGGGCCGTATCGAGTGCCCGATGCGGGCCGGAATATGGTAAAGCCCCTGGATGAGGTTCCGGAGAGAGTGGCCAGGTTTCAGGTGGGCCAAAAATACCGCCTGCCTCTCTGGGAGCTTGTCTACCATGACTGCGTAGTAGCACAGTGGTATTGGGGTGATTACAATAACAAGCTGCCGGCGATATGGGACAAACGCGATCTTTTCAATATGCTCTACGGCACGCCGCCGATGTTTATGTTCAACAACCAGATATGGAAGAAGAATAAAGCCCGCTTTGTTGAGAGCTATAAAAACGTATGTACCATAGCCCGCGCCGTGGGCTACGCCGAGATGACCGACCATCGCTTCCTTACATCCGATAGAAATGTTCAGCAAACTAAGTTTGCAAACGGCGTCAGTGTTACAGTCAATTTTAGTGAAAAAGTTTACCGTCTAACCGATGGCAAAGAAATACAGCCTATGGGTTACTATGTATCGGGGATTTGACAAGCTTATATTTATTTGCTTTAGGCGGGTTGCAAAATGGTTATTTTTTACTGCGGGAGAAAGAAGATGAAAATGCAAAATCACACCGTTCTGCTCGTTCTATTAACTTTTCTACTTTCATTGCCGGCTCAAGGCGGGGAGATGCAAAATGAGGGAGACGAAAGTCGCTATTGGGCCGAGGCAATGGCAAAGATCCATAAAAGATTCTCCGGCGAAAAAGGGACCTTTGCTCATTTTGGCGACTCAATCACGGTCACTCTGGCCTTTTGGACGCCGCTGTTATACTCACGCAAGAACGCTGGCGAGGAAATGGAACAGGCATATCAGTTGGTCAAGCAGTATCTGAAGAAGGAGTGCTGGCGCAATTGGAAAGGCCCACAGTTTGGCAACGAGGGCAGAATGACTATCCGCTGGGCGCACGAGAACATTGATGGGTGGCTTGCGCGGCTTAATCCGGAAGTGGCTCTGATTATGTTCGGCACGAACGACCTTACTTCCGTTGGTTTGAAAGAGTACAGCAGGAAAACCCGTGAAGTTGTTCAAAAGTGCCTGGACAACGGGACGGTTGTAATCCTGAGTACTATCCCACCCCGGCATGGACTTGCTGAGAAAGCGGCGCTCTACGCCGACGCTGTACGAGAAATTGCGCGTGAGATGAAAGTGCCATTGACTGACTTTCATTCTGAAATTCTTAAGTGCCGCCCTGCCGACTGGGATGGTGCGATGGATAAATTTGCGCAGTATGAAGGTTACGATGTCCCGACGCTTCTGGCCCGCGACGGAGTCCATCCCAGTAACCCAAAACAGTATAGTGATGACTATTCTAAGCAGGGGCTGAAGTGCTGTGGGTATTCGCTGCGTAATTATCTTGTCCTGATGAAATATGCCGACGTGCTAAAAACACTCGCTCTGGTTTCACCAGCGAAAGGCAAAGCTACAATCCCTAAGCCGCAATCACGACAGCGTGCAATCATAAATCCGCCGAATCAAACCTGGTTTCCAAAGGCTCCCCCCCTACCACGGCCTGCAGGGCGGATAACAGAAGTTTCGAGTGTGCAGGGACTTGTAAAGGCTGTTGACGAGGTAAAAACCGGTGGCACTATTCTACTGGCGGACGGCCACTACATGATGCCCCACTATATTGAGATAACAACTGATAATGTATCGCTGCGCGGAGCATCAGGACATCGTGAACGTGTGGTCATCGATGGCGCCAAGAGTCGCGATGGAGAATTGGTCGGTGTAAGAGGGTGCTCGGGAGTTACCATTGCCGACCTGACAATCCAGAACATTCAGTATAATGGATTTAAGATAAACTCCGATACCAACGTCCAGAGGCTAACAATCTACAATTGCATCATTCACAACATCTGGCAGCGCGGCGTTAAAGGTGTTAAGGTTCCGAAAGAGAACCGCGAAGCGGTCCGTCCTAAGAACTGCCGCGTGCAGTACTGTATGTTTTACAACGACAGGCCCAAACGTTTAAGCGATGACCCGCACGATATCGCCGGCGGAAACTACGTCGGCGGGATAGATGTTATGTATGCCAAAAACTGGGTGATTAGCGACAACGTTTTTGTCAATATCCGGGGCAGGACTCGTGAGGGTCGCGGAGCCATCTTTATGTGGTTTGACTCACAAGACTGTGTCATCGAGCGAAATGTTATTATCGACTGTGATGCCGGTATCTGCCTTGGTAATCCACACCGTGCCGACGGCATAAAAATCCACTGTCGGCGTTGTGTTGTCCGTAACAATTTTATTACAAGAGCCACCGAAGGAGGCATTGTCCCTGTTTATACCCAGGACTGCAAAATTCTCAACAACACCGTTCATGAATCCGACAGTCGCTTAGGCCGACTGATTCGTCTTGTTTTTGACAACGATGGATTGCTTGTCGCCAATAATCTGCTCAGCGGTCCCAAAATCCGGAACGAGTCGGATAGTAATATCAGGTTCGTTAGCAACCTCGAAAAAGACCTTACGGATGTTCTCGTCAATCCATCACAAGGGAACCTGCACCTGACGGCCCGTGCCATCGACGTTATCAATAAAGCTAAATCACTGTCCGATGTTACCGGTGATATTGACCGCGAGCCTCGCGAGGCCAAACCCGATATCGGTGCTGACGAGTTGATTCCTTGATATTGTATTTTGCTAAAATTTGCTGTCATAGGATACGATGAGGTTTTTTGCCATTAAGACATTAAGAGTTACATTTAGGCTAACTGGTGTTATATGGGTCGGCGTGTTTCTTCTGGGGTCTATAAGCCCGATTCAGTCTGCGGCTGCTCAGAGCACAAGGCGTGCCGTTCTTAAGAGCCATCCGCGTCTGCTCGGTTCCCGGCATCGTCTGCAGAAATTGGCCAGGCAACGTCCCGAGGCATATCGGCGTGTTGTAAGTGTGGCACGCGAGCTTGACGCCGATGACCATGCTAAAATGATTTCGATGGCCCTGGTCTGTGCCATAGAGCAGGACGAGCAGCTCGGCAAACGCGCCGTGCAGATGGCAATGAAATACATCAACGGCCCTGTCCGAAAAGGACATGTCACCTTCGGCCACGACCTTGCGCGCTGCGCGATTGTCTATGACCTGTGCCACGAGTACTGGAGTCAGGACGAGCGAGCAAAATTCCACGATTTTATGAACAAAACCGTCGACGCCAATATCCGCTCCGAAACCCATGTGTTCCACAATGGCTGGTATGGGTACAAGAACTGGGGCATCGGATTGGCCTGCTATGCGAGCTTTTACGAAAATGAGCGGGCGCCCCGGATTCTCAAGGCCCTTGAACAGGAGTACCGCAGCCGGGCGGCCCCCGCCCTCGAGCTGGCGGGGGCAGGCGGAGGTTGGGCCGAAGGTTACTATATCAACTACTGGCTATACGAGTGGCTGTTCTTTTGCGAGGCGGCCCGGTACTGCGAAGGTATCGACTATTACGCTATGGCTCCGGGCTTTTTCAACAACCGGGCCGTTGCGAGTATGTTTGAAGCTTATCCCGGCATAAAGATTTACGACTCGCGCCGGCCAATCCCGATGGGCGACGGCGGAGGACGCGTGTTCGGCGGCGACCGCGATAAGACCTTGTCGGCCAGGCGCATCCTCGTCAACCATTTCCGTGACGAACCGAGCCATCAGGCTGTGCATACGTTCAACCAGACCACACCACGCTCAAGCGTCGGAGTCTATGCATATAAGGACTTTCTCTGGCGAGATACGACTGTCAAGAAAGCTGACCTAAGCAACTTCAAATTGTCACACATCAGCACCGGTCCCGGCTATGTTTATGCCCGCAGCTCCTGGGATGAAGACGCAACCTATTTATTCTTCAAATGTGGAGACCGTTTTACTGCACACCAGCACCTGGATGTTGGGCATTTTATGATTTACAAGTACGAGGAACTCGTCGGCGATGGCGGCCACTATGATGCATTCGGCTCAAAACACGATATCCACTACCACTTGCGCACAATCGCCCATAACACTATACTGGTCCACGACCCGTGTGAAACTTGGCCCGGAATACGCGCCGGTCCGGTATCCGGCAACGACGGCGGTCAGCATCACAACTGGCCGCATCATAACGGCGCTGTTTCCGATGCGGCTGACTGGCGAAAAGGACGTCAGCTTTACGATATTGCAGATATATTAGCTTTCGAAGACAAGGGAGATTATATGTACGTAGCCGGTGACTGCACGCGCTCCTACTCCACGAAAAAAATTGAGTATTTTACTCGACAGATTGTATTTTTGCGGCCCGGCACATTTGTTATCTTCGACCGTGTATGTTCAAAAAATCCTCGCTTTAGAAAGACCTGGCTGCTGCAGGCGATGAAGGTTCCGGCTGAGACCGAGGACGGCCTCGTAATAACCAACGGCAAAGGACGATTGTTCATCCGGACTTTGCTGCCGTCTGACCCGGAGGTTAAGCTCGTTACGGGGCCGGCACTGTATAGCTATGGCGGCAAAACGTATCCTCCAGGTCGAGACACCGGGCCTGCACCGCAATGCCGTATCGAAATATCACCGGCCAGGCGAAAAGCTATTGACTATTTTCTTCACGTCTTGACGGCAGCCGATGCTACTGTTGCTTCAGCAGAAAAATCGAACGCAGAGGTGAATAACCGAGAGGTCATCGTAACAATCGGCGAGACAAGAATCACATTTGAGATGGATGAAGTCCGAGGACATATCGAGTTTTCCGGGCGGCGCACTAAGTTCGCACATAAAATCGTGGTTGAACGGACCGGGCCGCCTGAAAGGTAAGAGCAGGGCATCTGTCTGTTGCCTGTTATAATCGCGGCTGGTTTTGCTATACCTGTAATTTTGCGGTATTTTGGCCTAAAAAGGCTCAATTTTTTCGCATTTTTTCTTGATTTTTAATCAGCAAAAGATATGATTAAAATAAGTCATACTAACAAGCGGTAGACGAAGAATTAAGGAGCACCGCTTGAAATTCCTGCCTGCAACTTGTGGGTCTTATACGGGCACGAATCAGCGGTGCTCCTTTGATGAGGCTCTGACAATGAAAAAAATACAAGTCAGGGACAGAGAACACATAAAAAAATTACTTTATGATGAGTGTGTTTTGGGCATCAAGGGCGACCAGTATAAGGGTTTTGGTGGTTTTCAGCTTTGGTGGTATGATAAGGGTCGCGGCGTGTGCGACTGCTGTGAATCTCGCTGGTCCGACCCGAGAAAGAGGCTTGCTCACTACAAGCTGGATAAGGCAACGAAAATTCTATGGCGCCACCGCGACTCTTTGTACATGCGCATCAAGCATGTCTCTGAAGATTCAGGCATACTAACCTTAGAGCATCTGGAAGACGTCAAACAGTGAGAAAGTACAGTGAAGTGACTCGCCGGCTGAAGATTTTCAGAAAGTAATACCGCCAAAGCCTTCCGAGCCTGACTCACACACTCCTCGGCCCGAATTTACCTTTCACGGACCCCTTTGATAGTTACAATTTGACATTGACATTACTGATAGTCGTCTTGTATTATGTCATCAGCAATAATATTGCTACATAGGCATTTGTAAGCAAATTGTTACAGTAAAGTATCAAAACCAAGATGATTTTTTTGTAAAAGGAGATAGAGAAATGAAAAGATTAATCCTGATTGGCACTGTGTTGCTGTGCGTCGTAGTAGCAGCGGGAGTTTTAGTTGCAGCCGGCTCAGATAAGAAAATCAAGGTGATGTTCTTCCGGGGTGGTGGGCACGATTGGCAAAACTGTCCTCCTATCATCAAGAACGTGCTTGAGAAAACGAACGATTTCGAGGTAACGTTCACCGAAAATCTCGACGACCTGAAAGAACGCATCAAACAGTTTGATATCATCATGCAATATACAACCGGGATGGAGCCGACGAAAGAGCAGGAAAATGGGCTGTGCGATTTTGTCCAGAACGGCGGCGGCTATGTAGGTATTCACAGCGCAACTGACTCATTTAAAAACTGCGACCGGTTCTGGGAGATGGTCGGCGGACGCTTCGCCGGACACGGCGGCGGCAAGTTCACCGTCTATATCTACGACCATGAGCACCCAATTACCAGGGGCATGAAAGATTTCGAAATTCAGGATGAGACCTACGCTCACAACTACCACCGTAACGCCCAGATGCGTTCTCTGACTCGAATGAATCGCGGCAACGAAAGACAATCGATGGCCTGGGTATCGTCTTATGGCAAAGGAAGGGTCTTCTACACGAGTAACGGCCATGACCGACAAGCGTGGACGAATCCGCATTTCCAGCGTCTTGTCGTCCGCGGAGCATACTGGGCAGCCGGTCGAAAGGTAAAAGACCCGACTAACATTCGTTAAACGTGTCAGGGACAAACATCTATAGTAATTTGCCTTCGATTTGCTTTAGAACGCTCATCGACTCTTCAGCGATTTTCTTGCCTCCTGGAGAAAAATCAAATACTTCCAGGGATATCCATTTGTCGTATTTCAAGTCCTTAAGCGTTTGAAAGGCCTTTACATAGTCATTCGCCGCCGTTCCTGTCCCCAGGTGTGTGCCGTCCATTTCCTGTATATGAATATGTTCGATATTCTCGTAGAATTTTCGCAACAGACCATCAAACGACTCGGTTTCATCAACGGTGTTATGAAAATCAAACACAATCTGAATCGCCGGATGGTTAATTTCTTTAGCTAACTCCAATGCTTCTTCCAGAGTGTTGATAACATCTGTTGCGTATTTAGGTAAGTGTTCAATTAGTATCTTAACACTACGCTTCTGAGCATGGTCGGCAACCTTGGCAAGTCCGTCGGCAAAATATTTCTTTGCCTCTTCAATAGGGATTCCCATTGTGCCGCGTTGATTTGGAGAGCCGAAAACCATATAAGGCCCTCCAAGGTCGCCGCAGAAATCGATAAGTTTATCGAAGTAAGTGATGGTTTTTCGGCGGACGGCAGTATCCGGTATTGTAAAGTGCAATCCTTTGGGCGGCGGTGCTAATAACCAGTGAATTCCTGCACACTCAAGGCCGGCATTTTTCATAACTGATACCATTTGTCTGCGCTTCGCAGGGCTTATCTCCTGCACACCTTCCTTAACGAAGGTAAACGCTGCAACTTCAATCCCTTTATAGCCTGCATTTTTAACAATCCGGCACTGCTCTTCCCAGCCTAATTCAGCCATGCTCTCGTTACACATAGCATATTTGAAACCACTCCATTTCGAATCGGTCGACATATTTTTGCTCCGAGAGCTTAAAAGCTCATTCACCTAAAGATGTTTATTCCTAAGAGTTTTTAGCTTCTATAAATTTTATTATATTGTAGACGGCTGAGTTATATGGCACAGGCAATTCGTGTTTTTCAGCCAATTTAATTACAGCTCCGTTTAAGGCGTCAATCTCAGTTTTTTTCTTGGCAAGGATATCCTGCAGGGTTGAAGAATTGTGTTCGGCTGTATCCGGCACGAGTTTGTTGTAGAACACTCCAAGAAAAGCTCTCGCTGACTGCCAATGCGTTTGGTAGCCTGCTGCTTTCATAACGTCAAAGACCTCCTCTGCGATACCTTCCATTATAATTCGCGTAGATTCGTTTTCTGCCAATACCCCATATGGGACATCAAGAATGGCGCCGAGAGGATTCAGGGCGCAATTATAGAGCATTTTCGACCAGAGGTCTTTTTCGATATTGCTCGTAGCTTCACAGGGAATGCCCCCTTTGGCTATAGATTGGCATAAGTCTTCAATACACGCTGAATCACAGCTGAACAAGCTGCCTATATGAATCGAGTCTGCGTGCACTGTTATGGTAACTTCGTTGTTTTTCGGTCTTCGAAATCCGGTTATTACACGCGCATTGTAAATCCTTTCCCTTTCAAAAAAAGACAAAAATATTTCGGCATTGCCCCACCCGTTTTGAAAAAGCACGATTTTTGTCTTATCACAAAATATAGAATCGTACTGAGACAGGTCCCTTGCCGCTTCAAAGGAATCAAAAGATTTCGTGCACACGAGTATATAATCGTATCCTTTTTTTTCAATATCGTTTAGAGATATGTAACTTCCGAATGCTGACGGCCCTGCGTGGTAATCGCCCCAGATTCCTGTTCTTACCAGACCATGCTTGCGCAGGGCCGAAACGGTATTTTCTCTGGCAACAATATCTACCTGGTCTTTGGATTTTAGCAGGAAGCTGGCAATACCAAGCCCGACTGCACCGCCGCCATATATTAGTGCTTTCATAGCTCTATTGTATGCTCACAAAACCTTTATTTCTCAAAGCTATGACCATTATAAGGCAGTAGGTAGCTGGATAAAAGACTTTTACTCTTTAGTTTACTTATGACACCTCAATGTACTGCTGCCTTGAAGAAAGCGTTTGAATTGACCGACTGATTCCGCTATGATAACGACTAAAGATTGAAGTCCATACAAGCTTTAAAAAGAAAAAGGTGTGAACATATTATTTCTACCCTTCAAAGTGCTGTCAAAGATGAGAAGAGGGCAAAATAAGACAACAAGGATATTCCTGCTCATTGTGTTTGTAGTGTTGGCAAGTATAGTGCTGCTATCCAGCGCAGATGCGACTGGCGAGCGAGACATCTCTACCCTGTATGTAAAAAAGGACACCTGGCAGCAAACTATACTGGCATCACGCAGAGTGCTTAAGAAAGCCGAGACACCGCAAAAAGAGCTGTGGAAACGGGTTGAAAAGGACTTTTCCATCCAATGCGACTGGGTATATCAGGATTATGGAATGGACTTTCATAGGTGGTTCGGCAATGACGCCGGTACTGATATTGAGAGAAAGATGATAGTAAAAGTGCTGGCTGAGCTTGCGCCGGAAGGTAAGGGTCTGATTGCTGAATACGAGATGCTCTGTCGGTCTAACGTGCTGTCAACCGACCAGCGGTGGTTAAACCTGTATGTCAAAGCATGTGAAAAGCGACGTAGGATTCGTCTTCAGCCGTTTCTGAGCAAATGTAAGAAGATTGTTTTTACGAAGCACTTCAACATGGGTGGCTCCCATTATGCATATACCGAGGCACAATCCGATGCACAGCATGAGCGCAATTTTACCCCGGGTTCGGCTCTTTGCCTGTTGGAAATGAACGACTGCTATGGCAGAGTGCGAACGCTAATCAATGAGCCTGATGGTGTTATTCGTGACCCCGATGTTTCATACAACGGCAAACGTATACTTTTTGCCTGGAAAAAGTCCGACCGAGGGGACGACTATCACCTCTACGAGATGGAGCTTGAGACCGGCGACGTACGCCAGTTGACCTTCGGACTCGGTTTTGCCGATTACGAAGGCACTTATCTACCGAATGGAGACATTATCTTCAATTCCACACGCTGTGTGCAGATAGTCGATTGCTGGTGGACGGAGGTCAGCAATCTTTATGCTTGCGATAAAGATGGTAAATATCTGAGGAGGCTGACCTTCGACCAGGTCCACACGAACTTCCCAACTGTTACTGAAGATGGACGTGTGATTTATACGCGCTGGGAATATAACGACCGGGGCCAGATTTATACACAGGGATTATTTCAGATGAATCCCGACGGCACCGCTCAGAC
>Ga0114919_10001522_pt1 | contig 18551 bp, 21 predicted proteins | sample BlataG_FD_88682 | JGI IMG/M metagenome (GOLD analysis project Ga0114919, IMG submission 88682) | Deep subsurface microbial communities from Black Sea to uncover new lineages of life (NeLLi) - Black_00105 metaG | ecosystem: Environmental > Aquatic > Marine > Oceanic > Sediment | place: Atlantic... | reverse complement strand
CTCCTCCCCCCCCCCCCCCCCCCCCCCCCCCCCCCCCCCCTTCTTCCCCGCTCTTCCTCTCTCTCCTCCCCTGACTAAAACCCACCAGTGAATCCAACAGATACCAGTACAATGATGACAATAATAATAAGACACGTGATCAATGCACAACACAACCATTTCCTGCTCTTCTTCTGGAGAGCCTTGGCGTTCACTAAATGTTGGGTGCCTGCATTGACATATTCTACAGACCTAGCTACCTGTAATTATATGCAAAATGAAGTGTACAGGGCATGGGTTCAGTATGAATTTGGGCAGAATAGGGAAGAAAAAAAGGGGGGCCTGGTTGAGAAAGAAAGTATGTGTGTGAGAGAGAGAGGCGAGTCAATCCGACAGATTTGGGCCAACAGCATCATCATCAACAGCTTATATATAAAAAAGAAAGAGAAAAAGGGAGAGAGAGGGAGAGGTACATATCTCCTCCCTCATAAAATCATAAAATCATCACCACTAACCTGTGCTTGTATATTGTCTAGCATCTCCCCCTGAGCCTCAACTAATACTGCCATATCCAAAAACACCTGATGCAGCTCCATCAATGACTTCTCCAGCTCCTGTACTGCATCTCTCCTTTCCCTGATCTCAGCCAAGGTGTCCACAACATGGCCCCTCCCCTGCTCTAGTATGGCTTTTTGGAAGATTTGTTCGCCCTCTCCTTTTTCAATGAGATCATCGATTGTAGCATTGTCAGCATGTTGACCGGTAACTGTGTAGACTCTTCTTTCTACGACTTCTCTATACTCTGAATTGACCCTGGCTCTCAGTTCTTGAAACTCTCCCATGAGATCTTTCAGTTTCTTGCGGAGAGCTCCAGTGATGGCGGTGCGTGTGCGTTCACTGGCAGATCCTGAGCCGCAATTTTTCTTCTTAAGAGCTGTAGCGTTGGCTTCGTCCAGGTTAGTAAGATTCCTTTTGATGATATCGGCTGACCTAGATACGGCGGTAATTTCAGCCTGCATTTGTTCTCTCAGTTGGTGCATTTCAGCGCTCTTGGTGACGGTTTTGCTCTTTTCGTGAGCCTCTTGAAGACGGCCCTGATGAGTGCGAATGTCAGACATGAGACCTTTGATGATGGCTACGTCTTTGAAGAAGGCTTCCATGGCTGCTTCTGAGCTATCTGCTGCTGCTGTTGAAGGAGGTGGAGAGCCTGCCTCCAGGTCCCTGCCATCTCCATTAGAGTAGCCAGGCGTGGCGGGGCCTCTAATGTTGCCAAGCAAGTCGTTCATTCTTTATGGAAACCTAGGACGGTAGCTTGATGTAATACGGATCAGTCTAGATGTCGAGAAGAAGTTAGAATTGGGTGCTGAGCAAGCAGGGAACGAGTAGCTGTCTGCAACTGCTTAATTGCTAATAAGGGATGTAGGGAAGATTTCTAGACTGTTGACAAAGTTTTCCGGACTATTTTAGTCCTGAAGATCAACGCTGTGGTATTTCAGTTGATGGTAGAAAATCAAAGTTTAGCCATCAGTAATGCCTCCTTGGTCTCTTTGAAACCCCACAACGTTGCTCCGGGAGGCCTGCAAAGAGAGAGCTTCCTTGACCCTTGATAATCTCACCTCTACTCACATGCATGTCAAAAGAATCTATTAATTGCATCTAGTAGATCGCCTTTAGCAATCCAAATCGCTCTCAGACCTGACGTTCTTGACCTTTTTTCGCTTGATCAGTGATTTTACTTGAGTTTTACTTCCTATCCGCGTTCTAACACTACCTCCTTGTTAGTGTTCAATTAGATGAGCGACTTTGAGGCTCGTGGACGAGAGTGGCTCTCCAAGGGAGATGCCAAGGTCCGTGGGTGGGGATTATTTGGAAACAAATATGAAGAAGCTGCAGATTGTTATGAAAAAGCAGCCAACCAATTCAAGCTATCTAAATCATGTACGTACTCACATTTCTTTCACTACATCACCATCAATTCCAAAGCCAAACAAGCTCTTGTCGACATCTCTTCTCACACATCCTCTATCCCGCTCTTCTTTTCCCAAACTCATACAGGGGACTCTGCCGGACAGACATTCATCAAACTGGCCAACATACACATAAAACTAGAAAGCCGACATGATGCAGCTAGTAGCTGGGTAGAAGCTGCCAAAGTATACATGAAAATAAACCAAAAAGAAGCAGTGAGATGCTTACAGCAAGCCGTCTCCTTGTACACAGAAATGGGCAGACTGGGCATGGCCGCCCGCCAGCTCCGAGAAATTGCTGAAGTAATGGAGAGAGAAGGTGACGATTCCAGGCAAGATGCAGTCATTTTCTACGAACAAGCAGCAGACCTTTACCAAACAGAAAACCAAACCGCAGAAGCCAACAAATGCCTACTCAAAATCGCACAATTCTCGGCTGAGCTGGAAGCCTACCCCAGAGCCATCCAAATCTACGAGGCAGTCGCTAAAGCCGCTGTGGACAACAACCTCCTTAAATACTCTGCTAAGAACCATTTAATGTGTGCCGGCATGTGTGTTATGGCGTCTGGTGATATTTCCACCACCAGGGAGGCAATGGAAAAGTATGAGGACATTGATCTCTCGTTTCACGACAGCAGAGAGGCCAAATTGTTGGGGGCATTGACTGATGCTTGGGAGGCTGGGGACGTCGATGAATTTACAATGGCTGTAGCCGAATATGATTCTTTGACTAGATTAGATGGATGGAAGACGACTATGTTGGTAAGTTGTTGTTTGTATACCATATAGGCACTGATGAAATTTGAAATTTGAATTTTTGGTGGTTTGCGGTACTAGCTGTTGATCTTCCATTTGACCTCAATATAGTATAATATTGATTTACCAGATACTAACTCTCTCTCCCTTCTTTATATGTCACTACAGTTGAGGATAAAGAGAAAGTTGACAGCTCTACCAGAGGAGGGAGAAGAGGAGGATCTCACATAGAGAGAGATGGTGGGTGGGGGTGAGGAAGGTTGTTCAACGTAGGAGAGAGTTGATGCCAGATGAGGCACCTGGTGGTCTGTAAATAGGTCAGACAGCATGTAAAAAATGAATTTAAAAACATCAAAATTCTTCCTGAAATATAATATAGTAACTAATGGTAAAGAAAACGATGATGAAGCTTTTTATTTTGAAACTGGTAGCTCTGATTGCTCTCCTTGGGATGGTCCATTCCCGGGATTTAAAAGGTAATGCGTCAAGGATTGCGTCTTTTAACGGTCCCAATCACTTTAATGTCTTTAAGTTCCCCCTTTGGAATAGTTTCTAAATAGACATCACCTCCAGAAAAAGTGATCATTATCATCCATTGAGTTGACTTTAAACGCGTTCAGTAACGTCAGCTGACCCTCGCTACCCTTGCTCACATCGCAGATTCATTAGTTCACAAGTCTAAGGGACTCAATTCCAGAAGAAGTTTGCTTCAGTGGAACCTGTTGGATGATGATGTCGTTGCCGCCGCTCCAGCTCCCTCCACCGACCAACATACACCACCACCTTCCCCTCCTTCCACACCACCCTCACCACCACCACCACCACCATGCCCGCCATTAGAATACCTCCCTATTGAATACAACCTCATCCCCACTTGGATGGCCAACTTCACGGATATGGACACCTTTGCTCCAACAGCATTTGGCGCCACTCCTTACATTGAGCCAATGGACAACCTCCTCTTTGGCCCAGATCCAACCATCCTCAATGCCACAGATCCACCTCCAGTCAGCATGATCACCATCAAGCCAGAGACCTCTGGCCCCATCTCCACTGCTGCTTCCTTCTTCTTCCAGCCCTATGATGCCCCATCCATTGGAGAAGAAGCCAAGCTGAGCTATGAGGTATATTTCGAGCCAGAATTTAAGTTTGGTAAAGGTGTTCAGTCAGGAGTGTTGCCAGGTCTATTTGGAGGACCCATCAATGAATTTGGGCCTTCAACTGAAGACCCACAGCTATGCATTCCAGGATCTGATATCGGAGATGGAGCCGATGACGGGGGAGATGTATGCTTTGGTGTCAGACCACTCTGGGGTAAAGAGGGCGAGGGGAGAGTCCACATCAATGCTCCTCTGGACGCTCAACCTTGCCAAGTGCGAGAAACTGCCAACGTTCGTAAAAATGGGTTCGAAATGGGCATTGGCACCTGGGTGTTTGAAGCCAACAAGTGGTATGCCATTGAAATTTACATTAAACTGAATTCTTTCGATCCCTGGGGAGCCCCTGTTGATGATGGTAAGCTGCAAGTAAAGGTGGCCAATCTGGAGAGACTAGCAGTGAGTGACTTGGTGTGGAGAACCAGCCCCAATGTGACTATTGACGCTGTTCATTTTGCATCGTACTGGATGAAGAGGCCAATAGATGCAGAGCAGCATGTGTTGTTCAGAAATTTTGGAGTGGAGACGGCAAGTGTGCCTGCTTACCCACCACCACCACCTCCACCACCACCAAGGCCGTTGACGAAGGAGGAAGAGGTGGCTTTGAGGAGGGAGAAGAAGGCAAACAGATTGGCTCAATTGGCTGCTGAGGCGCCAGGTCCAGCCGATGAATTTTCTTGGGGGGAGGATGTTTGGTTTTTATAAAAATAAACGAATAAAATTGACTTTTCCTCCTACCAGAAATTATTTACAGTTTGCTGTTTTCTCAATTGAACCACTGCTTGTCCACCACTTTTTGACATTCTTTTTTCTTCTCCACCCACTCAAGTAATTCTTACTCGACAACGATTTCTCTCTCTTCCCCTCCCTCCCTTCCCCCTGCTATTCTTTGTTCTTTTCTGTAAAACAAAGTTAAATAACACAACTCTCTCCCCCTATACACAAGTTAAGGAAACTACCCACCCACTCACAACCTACTCCTTCCCCCACCCATCTCACCATCACTTGCCAGCCCCACCTTCCTACTCTCCCCCTCCACCCCCCTTGACACCTTTGACACCGCCTCTCTCGGCAACAACGGCTCCCTGTACATCCACTCCCCCCCATCTACCACCATTGTATGCCCCGTCACATACCCTCCCGCCTCACTGGACAGGTAGACACATGCCATCGCTACATCCCACTTCTCTCCCATCTTTCCTAGCGGAACACGAGATCTAATAACCTCTGAAGCTGCATCTGCTGCTCCAGGAGCCAGTTTGGTAATGCCAGCTGTGCCCTTGATGGGACCTGGAGCGATACCGACAACACGGATGCCTTGGGTGCCCCATTCAAGAGCTAGTGTTCTTGTGAGGCTGTCGATAGCAGCCTTAGCCGCTGATGCATGGGCTTGGTACCATGTGGCTCCATAGTGGAGTGTCGCACTGATGTTGATTATACAAGATGTTGACGAGGATGAGGAAGAGGAAGAAAGGGCTTTGAAAGCTGCTCTGCTGGTATTAAAAGTCCCCATTGTATCTATTTCCATGACTGTTTTAAACCCATTAGATGTTAATTCCTCTGCTGGAGCTAGGAAGTTGCCAGCTGCACAATTAACAAGGATGTGGAGGGCGCCGTACCGGGAGAGGGTGAATGCCACCATGGCTTCACAATGAGCATAGTTTCTGACATCACCCTGGATATAATGTGCGTCTATTCCTTGGGATTTGAGAGTGGAGATGGAGTCTTGGAGTACGGGTTCTCTCCTGCCTGATATGACGACCTTGGCACCATGTAGACCTGTGGTGTGGTGTCAGAAAGGGGAGAGAGTGTGAAAGAGGGACGGTGTTATGGCATTGTTTTCTTTGTTTTTAATTTGGGTTGGAAACGAGAGTGCTGTTTCGGTAGTTTCGACTCACCTAGCTGTCTTGTTATTTCTAAACCGATGCCACTGCCTCCTCCGGTTATTAATGCTACTTTGCCTGCTAAAACTCCAGGTTTGAATGGCGAAGAAGAAATCCCTGCATCACTCTCCATTTTATCGTTATTTATACTCTTACACTATCTTCTATATCGATGCAAATCCCTAGAATGTCCATCTACCAAGGGTTCCTCCTCCTTTTTGACTCCAATGAATGACTCATCTCCCGACGTCAACACCTCTCTATCAAGCCACCTCCTCCTTCTCAAACCTCCCTGCCAACCATACCTCCAAATAATGATGGTGATGATGACGATGATGGTGCTCTCCTCTACCAGGATGATTATAGTTAGCAAACACCACCCCACAATCAGTGTCATAGTCCAATCCCAGTGCATCCAGAGCAGCAGCCAATTCCCTAGCCTCCTCCATCCCTCTGTCAAACCCCATCTTCTTCTTCTCAAATATCATTCTCACGTACATTTGAATCTTAGGAAGACAGGTGATTTCTATCGTATATTCATGTTGCTGTTGTTGCCATGGTGTAGAGGAGGGGAGTGAAGGATCAGGGGGGTGGTCTTGGTGGGTGAAAGGGATCATCATCCCGACGGTAAAGTTGTGTGCATCAGCTAGATGAGGATGTGGGATGGGGAGGAAGTGTACAGAGAGAGGTACGGTTTCCTTCATTCTTATGGTTTGTTTGTTTTGGCCCCAGAAGTAACGGAAGAGGCGTCTGCTTCCCTTTTTGACGGCGGAGTGGTAGGTGTTGGTCAGGGAGGAGACATTGGTGGTGGCCCAGCAGGTTGGTTGGTATTCTCTAGCTTCAAAATCTGGGGTTTTGCGGTATGTTGTGTATTTTGGGCAGTCTAATTGACCGCAGAAGTCAGGTGGGATCCATTGGTCGTTATTTTTGTTGGGTTCTGAAAGTGTGGTAGCAAGAGAAGGAAGAGAGAGAAGAAGAAAGAGAGCAGTTGCAACGAGGAAGAGGAGCCAGTGCCCTCCAATCACTCTAGTTGTTGATTGCTGGTGATAGACCATCTTCATTATACCATGGATCATTTATATGCAATATGTTTACCGCATAGTGTGTCAATGCATCACCTTCTAACAAGAAAGAACTAGAAACAAGAAGCTCCAGGTGAAGGCGGGGAGAAGCTGGGTTCACTGAGTTGGAGGGCAACAAATAAAACAAAAACCACCAGGTTTGACACACACATATTGCCCCACATTTATAACGATTAAAGATGTGTTTTGGCTTTCCAATACCATTAATATTCGTCTGTGGCAACACCAGAACCCATAAGAAGATTGACGATGGTGGTGTCAACAAACCATGCCCGAACTGTGGAGGAGATGTTATAATGCTGCAACCAGAAGATCGGTTTAGTTGCTGTTTCATTCCTCTGTGTAAAACTGGCGCAGCAGGTCGCCCATTCAGAAAGTGTACTCAGTGTGGTTCAACATATCCTGGTTAACATACAGAGAGAGAAAAAGAGATTTCAAAGAGAGAGAAAGGCCGTATTCTTATTCCCCTCTCCAACCTTCCTCCCGTCCTCCCGTCCCCTCTCCTCTTCAGCCATTCTCTTGCTCTTCCTCCCCTTTTGATGTAACATTCCCACTACTATTACCACCACCAGGAAAAGCATCTCTATCATACGTAGTAGCATTCGCCTTGTGTTTCGGCATAAACACAAACCCAGCAGGAGCAGGCCCCAACAGCATCTCACTAATCTTCACCCAGTCCCTGGGATGGCCAGAAGCCAATAACGTCTCCAAATCAGATCTCCCCACAAATGGAGCAGCTCTCCAGTTCATTTGGGCTGGCAAGTGGTCCAACAGTCCAACAGGGATGTATCTGTGGGTGAAGGACAGCCATTCCAAGAAGAAACGCCTAGTGGAGGCGACACCTCTCTCATCACTGCCCCAGTGTTCCAGGCCGAGTGAACAGAACTGTTTGTAAAGGTCAAGTCGCTCAGAGGCGGAGATGTCCCAGTCCTGCCGTTGTTTAATCTCGGTGAACAGCCAGGGTTTGATCAGTGCTCCTCTTGCAATATACGTCGTCGCCAGTCCTCCTTCTCCTTCTCCTTCGTTATTATAGTTTCCAAGAGGAGAATATCTACTGTCTTCCAGTCTCTTGTAATGATCTTGCCAGCTGTATATGTCCCCATTCCCAACCAATTGCACCCCCGTTTCCTGAGCCATAGCAGCGCATTGATTAATATAAGACCAATCTGCTAACTTGGAATATCTCTGCTCCCTGGTCCTTCCATGAAGAGTAGCTGCAACAGCTCCCCATTCCTTCAACTTTGGTATTATCGTATGCGCTATTGGCTCTTCTCCATACCCCTTCCTCATTTTCAGCGTTATTGGCACATTTGGAGCCACTGTAGACATGCTCTTCACAATTTCCCCTACTCTCGACGGCTTCCTCAAACACGAAGCCCCTGCTCCCTTCCCACACACCAAATCAATAGGACACCCAAAATTACAATCAATGAAGTCTACACTACACTGCTCAGAGATCAGTTGAGTAGCAGCAGCCATAACATCAGGAAACCCACCAGCTAGCTGCACGCCAAAACAGTCTTCGTCAGGGTGACGGCGCAACAGAGCCCATTCAGATGCCTGGCCTTGCAGGATGTTGGTTGCCAATGCCATCTCCCCACATGTAATGTCTGCTCCTAGTCGTTTGGCGAGTCTTCTGAATGGAAGGTTGCCCAGGGTGGTGAGGGGGGCAAGGAAGAGTTTGTCTCTGAAGTTGAGAGCAGCTTGGTGTTTGTGGTGAGAAGCTTCTCTGGGGTTGGTGTCTGTGTCTTTTTCTACTTTGTCTACAACAGTGTTTGTAATAGTAGTAGCAGGTGTAACATCATCTTCTTTTCCTCCTTCTTCTTGTTCCCGTTGTCCTAGGTTAGTGATGAACCCAGCATCACCACCTTGTTTCTTGTTACCATCATCTTCTTCATCTTCACCACCAACATCTGTATGAGGTCTCTTTTTCTCATTCTCATTCTTATTCGTCTTCTTCTTCTCTCGTCTTGTCTTGCTATTGTTCCTGTATCCCAAACGCTCTAACACAACATCAGTCTTGGTGAAATCATAGCTATCTTTACGTAGTTGTTGTACCAGATCCTTGTTTAGATGGTTGAGAGAGGGTTGGGGAGGGGAGGGAGGGAGAGGGAGGTGGAGGGAGGGGCAGCTTGGTGGTGGAATGGTATCGTCTTGTCTCCACCACCACTGGTCTCCTTGTTGTTGTTCTTCTTTCAGTGGTGGTGATAATGTGTTGTTATTGGTAGTAGTAGTATCTGGTGGTGCAGTAGTGAAGTTTGACCTTACTCCATCTACTCCCTCTCCATCTTCTTCACCAACATGTTGTTGTTTTCTAATGTCAAACATATACTTCTGAGTGATGGTATCTGGGTTAGTGTGACTAGAAGCCCATCTGCAGAGAATGCCATAAGGGCATGGGTCAGTGGAGGCATTAAATGGGCACTGGCCTGGGAGGTCTTGAGGTCGGGATTGGACGTAGAGTGCCACGTCATGACTGAAACGACAGTTGTAGTCCCTGGTGCATTCGTTTCTGAGGAAGGAGTTGCATAACTGACTGGACCGTTGTTCAGCGCGTTTCTGGGAGAAGGCAGTAGGGGGTGGGTGGGGTGGGTGGGGTGGGGGCGTGAGTGATAGGGTTTAAGAGTTTTTTTTGGGTGTGTGTAATTGCACCCTGGAAATTTCAACTCACTTTGATATATGCTTTCTTGCTCAACTTTTGTTGAGAATTTGCTGGATTTGATGTAGAGTCTGTAACAGCAGTTACGAATACTTTTGTTCCTATTTTACGTATATATTCTGGCTTGATTGGTGCATCCCCAGACGCTAGAAGAGCTTGAACAGCTTCAGATGGGCCTTCCATTTCTTGTATTTATGTCAAATTAGGCTGTTAATTGCGCTGGTCACACCAAATTGATCCAAAAAATGAATTGGAGGATGTTGGCCACGGCGTGAACTGAACTACATATAGGAAGAACTTCTTTCTCCTCAGATCAGAGAAGAGGGAGCCGCCTCTCCAAAATTTTCCTCGATCCTATCCTGGTGAGTGTGATCTCCATTTAATCGCGTTCCACAATCTGCATCGGCCATAAATCGCACAACTTCTTTAATTCTCTACTCGTAGCAGTTGATATATTCGACAAAATGAAGGTGCAAGCTCTATTCAAGAAGGCATCTGCCCCCGCAAAGAAGGCCACCACCACCAAGAAGACTGCAGCCAAGCCAGCTAAGAAGGCTGCTGCTCCTCGTCGCTCTAGCTGTAAGTAATATATCAACACTTGGAGGACACGAGCGAGAATACTATACCTTGGGTCGGGGAAATGGGTTTCCCATCATCTCACCTTATCAGCAGGCAAACGCTATCACCAGCAACCTTGCTATTTGAAATACCGCACTACTGCGTATCACTGCGATCCAATTATCCATGTATTACATCTGTCGCCCTCCTGATCACCAAACCAAACTCCATCAAGATATGGGCCTCACCCCCTCCTTCACACACACGGCTCCCTCCCCCAACCCAACCGTGCTCTCCTCTTCTCTCTCCTCCTCCTCTTCATATATACACATATACACCACCATCATCTAACCTCATCCCCCCATTGTCGCTCCTCCCAACCCCAAAAATCTACAGCTTCTGGTGAGCCAGGCCTCTGGATCCCCAACACCACCCGTCCAGGATGGTTGGACGGCTCCCTCCCAGGTGACCGTGGCTTCGACCCCTTAGGTCTCTCCAAGCCAGTGGAATACCTCCAAGTGGACATCGATCAGCTCGACCAAAACGCCGCCGTCAACAAGAGAGGAGGCATCATCGGAACCTTCACACCCGTCATTGATCAGGTCGACAACACCGCCCCACTGCAGCCATACTCTGAAGTCTTCGGCCTGGCCCGCTTCCGTGAATGCGAGCTGATTCATGGCCGCTGGGCCATGTTTGGTGCCCTGGGTGTGCTCATCAGTGAGCTTGACACTGGCATATCCTGGCAAGACGCTATTGCCATTGAGTATGCTCACCCATCTTGGTTTGGCCTTGATGTGCCATTTGGCATCAACCAATTGGCAGTCGCCAACTCTGTCCTGATGGGCGGAGTGGAAGTATTCCGTAGTCAAGAGCTTGACACAGAGAAACGCTGCTACCCAGGAGGTGCCTTTGATCCATTCAAGTTGGCATCTAATGGAGATGAGGTACAGGCTTTCAGATTGAAGGAGGCTGAGATGAAACATTGCCGTTTGGCTATGCTTGCATGCCTTGGGTTTGGTATCCAGGCTTTGATCAAGGGTACTGGTGCGTTGGCCTCTTTGGAAGCTGCTTTCTAAGGTGTTGGCAGTAGAGGATCTAAAGAAAGCAACGAGAGAGAGAAATAAAGAAGAAGAAGAGAGAGAAAAACCATAAAATTTTGTACCTTTTGTTAGAGGGGGAGTTGGAGAAAAAGAAAGGGAAATAGGAGGAGGGGAGAAGGAAGAAGTAGGGTGTGTTGCCCGACTAGAACTGGTTTGATTGTATTCTGTGTAAGAAGTAACTAAGCAATACTTGGAAGCAAGGTTTAGTAGATTAAGTAGGAGAGTAGGCATCCATGATGGCGTCTGTCACCACCAATGTTGGGGTCATCTGTGCAACCTTTTCTTCGTTTATAGTGTGCATTAGAAGCGAGTATTTGGATTTAACGATTGAAAATTGTGTGAACAATACTGGGAATCTCTATTATGCCATCTTGACGCGTTTGTACCCCGAATAACAAGGGTTTTATAAAGAAATTGAATAGAGCCGTTTCTTGCAAATGTGGTTTTTCTACGTCATAGCTTTGCCTCTAGTACTCTTGATAGTGGCGTGTGGCTTACTATGGTTACCTAGTGAGAGCACAGGTATGTATTTACAAAACAGATCAATTCCCACTTACTAGCCGACAACCGCCCCTTCCCTCACCGCCCTTCTCCTTCTTCCCGCGTCCAACACACAGGCTGGTTTGTCCGCCTGGATGTCGGACTTTCTTGGTTTGCTGCTCTCGCCACCCTCCTCCTAGTGCCATCCGACATAGCATCATCTCTCCAACAACAACAACACAGCTCCTCCCCAACCTCTTCATCACATCTCGCCCAGTGGTGGGTAGCTTCCTACTGGTTCTCCTTCATCTCCCAAGTCTTCATCCTCCCTCTCCACATGGAATACACCAGATCAGGAGAATTCACCATTAAAGACAGATTCCTGGCATCCCTCAGGTATAATTTCTTCTACTACTTTATATTATTAGTAATTGGATTTGGTGGCATCATTGTGCTCATGGCATCTGGGTCACTAAAAGCGTCTAATGTGGTCGGTTTTGCCATCGCATTCAGTAACGCCTATGGCCTTGCTGCTGCCATCTTCCTAATGGGATACGGCCTAGTAGCTATTCCAAAGGAACTATGGAAGAGAGCAGATGCTAGTGGGGAGAGGTTACGTTTGTATCACTATGCTGGGTTGCAAGCGGAAAGAGTGCAGGGCGCACACAAGAGGTTGTCAGCAGCAGTGTTGATGACGAGGAAGGCCTCTGCATTGTTTAGTAAATCAGATCCTCTGAGGAAGTACATGGATATGGTGGTTGAATTGGCTGCATCTGTTGGGGACGATTTTAAATTCTCGGTGACATCAGTCCCCGAGGGAGCTGAGTTGGACTTCTTTGACAAGAGCGACTTGGCTCGGTTGAGAAGGCATCTGAAATCCAGTCTCAAGGACTATGAAAGAGAGAAAGCTCTGTATGTTGAGGCAGTAGAAAGGTATTTAAAATTAGAAGAAAGAGCTGCAAGGGCTGATGTAGCCATGAAACCAGCTGATGATGCTCCTCTGATGGATAAATTGACATGGTTTAGAGATAGCTGGCAGTTACACTACTGGGCATATCGTCTGGCAGCGATTGCAGCTACTGCAGCCAGTATTGCAGTAGTTGTAGCAGAAACTACTGTATCCGCCTCCCTCCCAGACTCTTCTATTGTTTCCCTGTCTCTTAGATCTGCAGCAATGCCCGGCCGATTCCATTCCTTCTTCTTGGTGCAATTCCTCTCTTCAGGGTTTCTCGCCTATCCCATCTACTGTGCCTACTACTCTCTCTACAAGATGGGACAAGTGGCGTTCTACAGATTAGTCCCCCGACACACAGATGCCTATTCATTATGTTATAGTGGCTTTTTAATGACCAGATTTGCAGCTCCTCTGGCATTTAACTTTTTAGCTGCCATTGCATTGCCTACAAAGAAGGGGGAGACAGTAGGGGCAGGGGGAACCCTTCCTGATGTCACCTCCACAGTATTTTATCACGAGTTTGGGGAGCTCATGTCACGTCAGCCATTGATTGGATGGCAATTCACGACATTTGCTCCAGCAACCTTGGGTCCTTATGTGTTGCTTCTCGCTATTGGTTTCTTTGATCCATTGGTCAAGACAGTAGGAACCATGCTACAGACTCTCTTTGGCAGCAGTAGTGGTGTTGGTATAGAAGAGGCAGCTGTCAATATTCAATTTGAAGACGATTTCGAACTAAGAAGTGGATACGCAGATGCAGGAAGAAGGTTGTTGGTGATTGAAGCTGAGAATGCCAGGATGATGATGAGGATGGGTAATAGCAGTAGCAGTAGTGGTGCAATGCCCATTGGGCACACAGTGGAGCCTGTATCTGGGGAGACTTTGGAATCACTGGAATCTCAAGGACTGTTGGATTTAGTTGAGGAGAAGCAGCCTTGGTTTCAGAGAGTGTTCCCTTCTAAATTTGTAGATAGAATTAGCAACAATAGCAGTACAAGCGGTATTGGAGGTGGTAGAAATAATAGTAATAATAATAATAATAATGGTAGGAGGAGAGATGGTAGACAGAGAGCTCCTGAGGTTGAAGAAGCAAGGAACAGATTGAGTAGGACTGTCGGGGAAGATCAAAGTGGTATACGTAGTAATATTATCGATGTAGCACCTCCTTCTTCTTCAATGACGGCTAGCTTATTATTAAATGATAGCTTGAATGATGATGATGATAATAATAATAATATCAATGGTGGTGGTGGTGGTTTATTTGGATCTGTGGGGAGGAAGAGTGTAGGATGGAGGAACATGTTCCTGGGAGATAAATAAGTGATACTGATAGCGAGAGGGGTATAGATGCATGGATATTACTTATATGTTTGTTTTACATCCTGGCTGCATTAAAAAAATCAAGGTGAAGGACGGTGTTATTATTATCATCAAAATTCAATTCAAAATTTACGTATGCACGATATTGCACATCATCATCATCATATCTATACATCAAAATTGGCAAAACCAGAAGAACAAGGGGAAGTGGGAGGAGAGAGGGAGGGCCCGGGGATGCATTCCTTTTATCTCTCTCTTCTCCTCCCATGGAAAATCTCCAGACAAAAATAGAAAGTAAAAAAAACCCTCAAAATTCAGTGTAGAAGTATATAGCCCACATGTAAGTCAATCAACGAAGTAATCATTATTAGCTCCCCTGCATTGTATCATATCATCAGCCATGGTATCGCATCTCTCTGGTAGTAGTTGTAAAGTAGCTTCTTTGTAGTTGTCGTCATCATTCATTGAAAAAGGAAAAGGAGAGGGGGAACATTGTGTATGTATGGAATACATAATGCCTTGGGTTTTCATTCATTATTTGAGGGTGATCTTGAGATGAGCTATCTCGCCTAGGCCTTCAGAACCTGTCGAGAGAAGAAGGGAAGAAGGGATGGTCTAGTGGAGTGAGCGACGGTGCAGAGAGAGTAAGTATGGGAGAGAGGTACCTCGATGAGGGACAACCCAAGCTCCATAGGGAGTACATACCTGTCAAATACGCTTTGCTCTCCTCCCAAGCTGACTTTCCCGTCGCTAGAGTGTAGGCAAAGGAGCCCATAATGCTGCTAACAAGTAATGTTGACGCAAGACTGCTGTGCTTGCGTATGAGCAGATTTGAAACGCTCATGTTATAATAAAGATATGCGAAGTCAGTTCTATTGGTTCAAAATTGGCGTCGAAACGTTCTGTACCACCGAAATTGTTTCAAAGGATGGGAAACTGAATCGACAAAGTGGCTTCGCTAGACAGCACACTCTCAGAATATATCACATAGACTCTCAGTAAGTCAATAAAACCATGATATGTTGCTTCAACGCTGTCAACCCGAACCTATGCAGAAGCAATCTGGGCAAAATCTCCCTCTGCTCCGGCAGCCTCGACTCGGCGCCCTCGAGTTGAGAAGAGCAGGCCTCCTCTTTCATTCATCATTCTTTGACTTTAATACATCTATCTATCTATCTATCTATATACATCTACAACCACCATCTCTCTGTCTTACAAAGGAATGACATTAGAAGAACCTCCTTCCTCTTCCCCATTCTGCTCACCCACCCACAATCCACACAAGTTGCCACATTTCAATTTGACCACCTCATCTTGCAACTCCAGGTCCGCAAAGAGGCAGGGTCGACACATCTCAGTCCATTGCCTATTATCTTGCTGTGGCAGTATTTTATTTACTACCGTAATAGTACCGTCAGTACTGCTGCTGCTCTCCTCTTCCTCTCCTTCTTCTTCGAGTGACGATGGCTCATTACTACCCGGAGCTCTCCATACTTTTTCAATAGTATCACTGCTACCATCATCGTCGCCACTCAGTCCAATCACAGGCATTCCTTCCTCTCCTCCTCCTCCTATAGTAACATTACTAATATCACTACTTATGTACCCACTTGAAAGAGCATATCTCTCTACATAATAATCATTATCAAGTACATCCAACATTTCCTTTAGCACCAAAGGAGTCATCATGGGTCTATTATTAAATGTAGTGGTCGCATGAGATGGGCAGGCAAGATTAGTAATCCATAGAGGCTTACCGTATCTTCTCATTTCTAATAGCTGAGCTTGGAGGCCGTCAATGGTGCATGACTTGACTGAAAAGGCGATGAAGTCCACTCTGCATCCTTTGCAGAGGGAGAAGAAAGCGTCTAGCCAGTCGAATGGGGAGGCATAGTCTTCAATGCAGTCACTGCCGCAGGTTGTCACTATAGGAGAACCCAGTCTTACCGGTAATATTATCTCTTGTTGTTGTTGTTGTTGTTGTTGTTGTTTTCCTCCTTCTCCAGACAGTATTAACGTTTCATCTGTTGCCGCTTGAATCACAGGCCACAAGGCAGCAGCTTCTTCTGGAGTTATTGCAGCTCCTGATTGCAAATTAGGAGCAGGGAAACCCATCAAATGCCTGGCAGCAGGGAACAACTGAGTCTGCAGGCTGTCGACAATAGTTTGAAACAAGTCTAGTCCATTGCTAGCATGATGGCTCTCCACTGTGGGTACGTATTCAATTCCAAGTATACTGGCGGATGTTTGGATGCTGTTGCCTGATTTGAGGGCTTGCCTATGAGGCACCAGTTTCCAATCATGCCACCAGGTGCCAGCTACTAGTATTTGGAGAAGCTGTTGCTCTTCACTGCATGGATCTTTGATATCAATATTATTATCAGTTGGGGAAGGAGTGGAAGAAGATGATGATGGGAACTTCTTGATATCATCATTGCTACTTATACTCATACTCTCAACAACAATAATTTCTCCTTCCAACGAAGATGAAGATGATAATAACTGGAATGGAGAACTGGGCTCAACAGCAATACCTCGTTTGGAAGTACCAGTAGCCCTCCCTCTCCCTGCTGCTTCTCTCAGCTCTTGACTGGGGAGGCACACACCTTGCAACGATGATGACGATGATGGCAACCCATCTCCTACATCATCTAGTAACAAAGAGTTGGCCTGTAATCGCACCACCCCAGATACATATTCATTATTATACATTTGCCTCTTCACGTATTGGCCAGCATACTTGAGATAACAATTCTTGGTCCATATATACGTCCAAGCAGCACAGTTGGGGGTCGTTCGGCATGCATTGCAGCATGAAGCTGACGACGATACGTTTCCCAACATTTTAATATCACCTCCATAGTAGTCAACATTGACTTCAAAGGAACAGAGTTGTCGGGGTGGTGGGGGTGGTGGAGGGCTTGGTGGTGGAGGGCTTGGTGGCGGAGGGGGTGGTGGTGGAGGTGGGGGTGTTATTACTTGCAGTTGCATTCCTTTCAGCATTGCCATCAGGTTAGGGCTACGGGGGATATTATTATGAGCCACGGTACTATTATTATTATTACTATTATTCAAGGAGAGAACCTTCCCCTCTATAGTGCTATAATGGTCGTAAGAGACAGGCACTTGGTTGTATGCAAACTGCAGCATCACCGAGTCAGGCTCTACATCAGGATTCAACCGATGCACCACCACCCCAATCTTGAACACCAATACATCGTTGACCATCAACTCTATGTACCCATCTGTGCCCCCTACTTTGTTCATTATCACCAATAGATCCACTTTATTCCATACATTCTTCTTCCAGGTGAACGTTCCATTGGCCATGATGATGGCCCCTGTTTCAGGGTCCTGCCCGTCTACTTTTACTCTGTTCCAGAATGTTTCTAGTTGCTCTGGTGCAGGGAGAGCTGCTACAATCTTTCCTGTACCATCTGGGTTCCAGCCCAGTTGCACCGACCAACAGGAGACGCCGGCATCCCAGGAACCGCATCCCCCGACTGCAGCTGCTCCATAGCCCAGGCCGGGGAGAAGACCGCCCTTGGAACCCCAATCAAAGTGGGTATTGTTGTTGGATGGGAAATATACATGATATTGGAGGAGGGCAGCTGAGCCCAGTGGGTTCTGTTCTAAAGAGGGGTAGATGTCGGTGGTGACGCCATTCTTGGAGGTGGCATTGTTGAAGAAGACTTGCATGATGACATCGGGTGAGGAGAGATCTGTTGGTTGTAATATTTGAAATGAAGATGATTGTTGTTGTTGTTGTTGTGGGAGCTTTCTCGTTCTGTCATTGGCTAGTTTGGGTGAAGGGGAGGTGGTCGTGTTGCTGCTTTTGTTGGTGGTGGGAGGTGTAGCAGATGCTGTTGGAGTGGCAGTGGTCAATAGCTGGTCTGGTGTAAGTTTCCATACGGCACTCATTGGGTGTTTTGGTGGTGTGGATTCTTCATCAGAGTTGTTGTTGGAAGTGTTTGAGGGGAGTGGGGCGATGAGGAGAAGGGTGAGCAAGAAGAGGAGAATGCCGGCCTGAGGAAAGAGAGGGGAGGGGAGTCGGGGAAATGAGAGAGGAGATGCAAAATTGGCATGTTTCGTTCACAGGTAGGCGCTAAATTTTGTACTTATATAAGGCCTTATATTGGATCATAAAGATGCACACGATTGCAAACAACAGCGCACAAGGAAGCAATTTATGGGCCATTCATGGTGGTTGGTAACAAACCAAAGCCTTGCAGCGCGTAGATGCATTAACGCACGTATCTATTCTCACCTTCATCTTATCAAGGTTCTACTAATCGACAGTGAATCTTAAAAAACCTAGAAGTTTATGTCTGAAAGGTAATCTCTCCGGATGCAAGTTATTAAATATATTGTCGCTGCTTTATTCTAAGAACCTGTTTATGTTCGTCTATACTACCTATCAAACTAATTCACGTTGATTATACCTAGCTGCATCCCCTATTATCCGTTGATATTCTCACCAGCTGCTCCTCCTCCCATTCAGACAGTTTCCCGCCTCCCAACATCTCTCCCCCCCCCCCTCCCCCCCCCCCCCCTCCCCCCCCCCCCCCCCCGTTCCCCCCCTTTGCTTCCCCCCCGAAACCGTTTCCCGGGGGCGCCTTTTTTCCGGGGGGGCCCACCCGGGGCTGCCGGGG
>Ga0114919_10001521_pt1 | contig 18567 bp, 16 predicted proteins | sample BlataG_FD_88682 | JGI IMG/M metagenome (GOLD analysis project Ga0114919, IMG submission 88682) | Deep subsurface microbial communities from Black Sea to uncover new lineages of life (NeLLi) - Black_00105 metaG | ecosystem: Environmental > Aquatic > Marine > Oceanic > Sediment | place: Atlantic... | reverse complement strand
ATGAAAATAATAATTATGATGGTTTAGATCAAGATGTTGGGAATAATGATAATGATGATGAAGATAAAAATCATAATCATCTTTGTAACGAAAATCTTAATTCTGAAAAAAATAAAAATAAAAATTATGATAATGATTCTAATGAAATATTTATTCAATCATAGTATGGTTTTTTTTTATTGATTTTATTTATTATGTTAATATTAATAATTGATCTAATTTTAACCCATTCACTTATCATAGTTTTCATTAAATACTAAAACATGTAAATTTTAATAAATCAAAGTATTTAACTAATGTTTAGAATTCAAATGTTGTCTATATCTTTTTACAATATTATTACCATTAAAAGTTTTATTACATTTATCACACTTAATTATTCTTAAATTGTTATCCGAATAATCATCTTCAGATAACATAGTTTCACCTAAATAATAATTTGAATTCTCGAAAAAACTGTTTGGATTATCATCATTTTTATAAGTAGCAATTTGAGTATATAATAATAATGGCATCATTTTCTTGAAATTATCTTGATATTCTTGTCTCATTTTAATTTTTTTTTCCAACTTTGAACATTTTTTTGAATATTTTAAATCTAAATCCAATAAAATATCCTCACTTAATTCAAAAAGATTATCAATCTCGTTAGATAAATATTCTAATCGTTGATCAAATTTTTTAATTATATTTTTATTCTTATCATTATTTACATATTTATATATTTTTTTTAAGTTATTCGAAATTTTATTCAATTTATCATCATTATTCGAAATTTTATAATTCATTAATTAAACTTCCATATACAAAATAAAAAAAAAATTTACACGCACATTTAATTATTTAATATTAAAATAAATATTAAAAATTTATCCTTTTATACCTGGAGGACCCTGAGGACCCGGTGGACCTTGAGGTCCTCTAGGACCCATCGGTCCCGTTTTATCTCTAATCTCAGATATCCAGAAATAATTCCAAAATGTAGTCTCAATGAACAAAATTGTTAAAAGAATACACCACCATACTAACATTTTACTCGTTGGACTTTCTTTTCCAAATTTGCTAGTTATGATTATTCCAGTCATTAAACCAATTATAGCAATTGTTATTTGTAAAATTATTCTCGCTATATAATTCATTTAAAATTAATTATATATATATATTCAACATATTTAAATCATTTAAAAATTTATTAAATAAATTAAATAATAAATCTATATGGATAAACAAGAAAATAATTCCTCCCAACCAATTCATCATAAAGACAAACCAAAAGTCTTTTTCAAATCCCTGGCTTCAGATAATATTCCAAATCAACAAACTTATACAAATGATATTATCGGGATCGATCTTCTTATGAATAATAAAAAAATAAAAAAACAAAAATCTTTTACACCAACTAATATTCAAAATAAATCTTCTCATATTTCAGATTTCCAACATACAATCTTATCTCAAGAAATAAAAAAAGAAATTACCCAAATCTTTGAAAAAAAATTAAATCAAAAACATATTGATAATCATATTCAAGATCAAACAAATTTTATGTTAGATTCCATCATTAATGATCATGTAGAAACCCTCATAAAACTATTAATATTGAATAATAAAAATAAATAAAATAATATTCATTCATCATTTATAACTTTAAATCTATTCTTTTTAATTTATTGTTTTATTTTAAAAAAATATAAAAAAAAAAAAATATTATAATCTAAATGGATGTTGTCATTAATTACAAAAATTTAAAATTGAAAAATATTAATTTTGAAAAACCAATTAATAATTATGTTATAAATAAAGGTATACATGTAAAATTAACATATCAATTAGATGATCTTAAATTAAATGAAATATATCTGGAAACCCCAATCATGGAAATACCTTTCGGTATAAAATCATATGACACAAATGATTCGAAAAATATAAATAAATTCTATGTTGATTTATCATTTAAAGGTTTAGATAAAGAAAAAGATATTATCGATTTTTACAATAAAATCAATCAATTAGATAATTTTATCATCGAATCTGCAAATAAAAATTTAAATGACTGGAATTTAGACATTTCAAATGATCAAGTCGAAAATTTATATATAAATCAAATCAGATACAATCATAACGAAAAATTTAAATTTCCACCAACTTTCAAATTGAAAATTTCTAAAAATAAAGCAGGAAGATTCAATACTCTTCTTTGTAAAAATCAAAATTTTTTTACAAATAATTTAGAAAAATATTTAATACCAGGATGCAAAGTAAAAATTGTCATGAAATGTAACGGAATTTGGTCCATCAATAATAAATTCGGTCTCACTTGGAGAGTCAAATATATTAAAGTTATAGACTCAAAAATACTAATTGGATATTCTTTCATTGATAATGACCACTGTGACTATTTTTATGATGACCATTATCTTTTATGTGATTTTGAAACCGATAAAGAAACTTATCAAGATATTGATTATGATTATGCAATTCATCTACTTTATACATAAAACAATAAAATATATTTATTTTCAATAATTTATTTATACTCTAATTTAATGTATAAATAAATCATTTCATTTAACCAAAAAAATTTTTTAATATTTATCTGTAATTATTTTACTAAATGTTTCATTACTCAACTTTTTTAAATTATTTTTCATTCTTAATTCACTCAATATTTGACTTTTTATTTTAAACATATTTTTCTCATAATAATTCTTTATCATTGAAATATCCTTTTCATCATATTTTTTTTTTTTTTTTTTTGACCTATCATATTTTAAATCCTTTTTTCTTTCCTCAAAAAATATTTTTCTACCATTATCTGTATATTCATATTTCAAATCAATAATCTCATCTTTATGAACCTTCTCATGACACTTTTTACATAATACTATTAAATTATGTAACTCATTTTTATGGTATAACCCATGAAAACCTTCTTCATCTGCCTCACATTGCATTTCAATATGATGCGTTTCCAACGGTACATTATCATTATTTTTAGGTCTATAACCACATATTTCACATTTATCCAAAATTAATTTTTTATTATATTTCGAAAATTTTTTTTTTATCATAGTATCTAATATATCCTCTTCTTCATTTAACATCTTAAAATTAATATTATTTTCCATTAATTCATTAAATCTATTATTCATTATGATTTTTTTTGCTACTATTGCCCCATATGATCTATTTTCTGGTAAACCATCCATTAACGTTCTATCAAAAATTAATGACTCCTCGAATCTTACCTTCAAATGTTTAAACCTTACATTTTTCAATAAACGTATCATATTTAAGTCATATAATTTAAATATATGAGTCGCAAATATAAATGACGATCTCTTTTCAGACAAAATTTTTATTATCGAAGATACAATCTTTATAGCAGATTCCATTTCTGTAGATGAACACAACTCATCCGCAATCACAAAACTATTTTTATCACATTTCTCTATAATCTCCTTTGACTCAATTATTTCATTTACAAAACTCGAATGATTCATAAATAAATTATCATTATTTCCAATCCTAGTAAATAATTTCTTATAAATTCCTAATCTCATTTTACTACAACTCACATATAATCCACTCTGCGCCATAATTATACCAATCACCAATGATTTTAAAAAACTACTCTTACCAACACTATTTACACCATAAACTAAATAACTTTCTTTACTATTAATATTTATTGAATTATAAACATATTTACTACCCTCAGATTTTATTATTTGCTCTATAATTGGATGTCTTAGATCTTCAACCTCTATAAATGACTCATCCACCTCCATTATTTCTGGTCTTTCATATTTATACAAATTTGCACATTTTGCAGATGAATTTATTACATCTATATTTTTTATAAATTCTCCTATAGTTTCTATACATTCATTATAATATTCATTATATAGTCTTTGAATCTCTTCAATATATTTTTTCTTTGTTTCTCTAATTAATTTTTCTCTAACTTCCACTATTTTTTTTGAAATCATCTTAATTTCTTGGGAAAATAACTTAATATTCGTTTTATTTTTATTATTCCATTCCAATTTATCTATATCAAAATTGAATTTTTTTCTTTTCTCTTTTTTACTTTCCACATCCACAATTACTTTTCTTATTTTATTATCATGAATCACCTTTTTTAATTTATTTCCCCTTAGTTTTGTCACATCTAACCAATATCCTTCTTTATCGTTACATCTAATTACCACATAATTTTTATATTTGTTCTCTTCATTTTCATCCACCTCCAATTTTTTTTTTTTCGAATTTTTATCATCTGAATCATATATCAATTTTGATAATTCCCTTGCAAAATTATCTAATATACTTAAATTATTCTTTATTTCCTCCACCAAATCATCAATACTACAAAATATACCCTCATTAAATAATGTATCATTTATATTTTGTAAATTCACTTTTTTACACTTTTCATAATTAAATATCCTATTTATCTCATTACTATATTTTTCAAATAATTTTAATTTATCTTCATTCACTAATATATCCTCTCGAATCCTACTCAAATTATCACTGTTCTCTATTATTAATTTACTCAAATTTATTATCTGATCATTCGAATAAATTATTCTAGGGATTTCATAAGGATTCAACCTCCCTATACTAAATCTCCGATAAATACGATCCAAATCATGTATGTTTAAGTATTCATCTATCTCATTAATTATCTCCTTACTTCCAAGTATCTCATCTATATAATCATATCTTTTGTTTAATTCATTTACATCTAATAATGGTCTCTTTAATCTTTCAATTAATAATCTCTTTCCGGATTTTGTATTCGTAAAATCCAAATAGTTGAATAATGATCTCTTTTTATCTCCAAATTGATCAAATACATTCAACTTCTTATATGTATCATTATATGATCTTAAATAATGATCATCATAAACATCTTTAATTTTTGGTCTAGGTAAGTTTAATACTAAATTTTTATCATGCTCATATACAAAATTTAACAATATTACATAATTCGCAATCATACTTGGATTTTGCTTCACCAAATTTAGTGATTCATGTATAGTCGTATACATATGTTTGAAATTACTAAACAATGTCTCCAAAAATTTTTTTTGATAATCTATATTAAAAAAATCCCTAAGTCCTTCATCATTCCTTTTTTTAAAATAATTAAAATGATTCAAAATTTTTTTATTCCTTAATATCTTCATAAATTTATTTTTACAATCATCTTCATTTAAATTTTTATTATCATTCACAATTGTTATTATTATTTCATTATATTCTATTAATTTCATCCTTTGAACCAATTCATTCAATTGATTCTCCTCCAAATTATTCATCTCTTCACTCTTATCCATACATATTATTGACTCCAATCTGGATTCTCCAATATTTGTATCAAATACTCCCAAATCTATATAATAATCATTCTCATCATCTATCTCACAATATATTGATAATATTATTGAACTTCCACTATCCGAATTATTATACAAATCCTCAGATAAATAACATCCAGGTGATAAAATTTTTGTTACCTCCCTTTCCGGATTCGGTGGCGCTGTAACTTGCTCAACAATTATAACCGTATAATTATTTTTTAATAATGTTTTATAATATCTCTTTATACTATGACTCGGTATACCCGCCATAAACTGACTATATTGTGAAGATTTAGGATCTTTATCTCTATGTGTTACCATAATATTTAATACATTTCTACACACATCAAAATGATCCGAATCTTCTCTATAATCATACATTTCCATAAAATGTCCAGATTCCAATAAAACAACACATTTCTTTCCATACTTTTCTTGATATTTTTTTTTATAATTTAAATAAATATCCGTTATTGATTTTTTTTTTTTTAAATTTTTTTTTTTTTTTATTGTCATTTTTTATGATTATTATAAAAAAAAATAAAATTAACTTTAAATCTATTTCAATCTTTATATTTATGATAAAATCTTATTAATCACAAATACTCTTTATTTCAGTACACTCCCACTTTTTATTACATAATGGACAAACATTTCTCGTAGGTAACCATTTTTCTATACAATCCAAATGATATACATGATTACAAAACCCTATTGCTATTTTTAATCCTTTATCCGATTTATCTAATACTTCTTGCTCATGATCTATTATCCCAAACTCATGATTTTGATCATTATTTTTTTCATAATCCTCTTGATTTACTAATGATTTACTATTAGAAATAAAATTAATACTTGGTTTCTGTAATGATGTTCTACAAATCGCACATGTATCCGAAAAAATATCCCATGTCCAATATCCTATAAAATTAACTTTCTTTATCTCAAACATATTTTTTTTATCAATTTCATCATCCATAATCATTTTAACATCCAATTTAAATAATTTTGTTATTAATTAATCAATTTTTTACAAAAATAAAATAAATTATATTTCCATATTATATAATCTTTTATTTATGATCGAAACCACAGAATTAAATAAATATAATGTAAAACCTAATGATAAAAAATTAAAAAAAGGAACCTGCATTTTTCCATTTAAATTTAATAGAAAATTACATTATGAATGTATTGATCGTCATGATGGACATTGGTGTGCAACTAAAGTTACCAAAAAAAAAAAAATGCAAAATTGGGCTTTCTGTAAACAAAAAAAACAAATAAAAAACAAAAAAACTATTAAAAATAAATCTTCCTATTCACCTAATATCAACAAACTCTTAGTTGAAAGCCAAAATGGAAACATACATGAAATCTTTGGATGCTATAAACCTGGCAAACAAATTAAATTCGTTCACGAAAAATTAAATATTAATCTTGGTACTAAAAAAAATCCAAATTGTTTACCATATTATCATCCAAAAGTTATTCAAAGACTCCTGAATAATTTATCAAAACAAAGAAATTTTTCATGTAATAATATCATTTCCCCTAAACAAATTCAAAATAATTGTTGGTTCAATAGTTTTTTCATTAATTTTTTTATTAGCGATAAAGGTAAAAAATTTTTTAAATTTTTTAGACAACTCATGATTAAAGGTAAACATTCCAATGGTGATCCTATTAAACCTTTTTCTCTTAGAAAAGCTTTTTTCTTATTTAATTTAAGTATTGAAGCTATTCTTCATAGTAACGTTCATGAACGAAATCTATTAAATATATTATCTCAAAAGAATGAAAGTTTCCAATTTCGCGATGAAGCATTACTTTTAGATACAAACGAAATCATTAAATATATTTATTTTTCTTTGGAAAATCATTTTAATAACTCAGAAATTAAAAAAAATATACCAAATAATAATCAATATGGAAATCCACTGCTATATTATAAAACTCTTATCAAATTTCTTGGTGATCAATCTATTCATATTGCCGATATTTTTATTACAAATGAATTCATTAACCAAAAAAAACAATTCAATCTTCATAAATTTAAAAAATATATCCATCACAACTCCATTCCAGATATCTATATTTTATCTATTTGGAATACCCCAGAAGGTATTCAAAAAGATGGTGCTCCCCACGTAATTAAACCTTTGGAATTTAATATAAATCAATATAAATATCGACTAGATTCTATTATCATGTATTCACTCAATAAAAACCATTTTGTTTCGTATATTACATGTCATAATAAAGATTTCTATTTTGATGGTGGTACCTATCTTCATCTCCAAAAAAAAAAATGGAAAAGTGAAAAAATTATTAATCAAAACAAGATCATCCAAAATGGAAATGTTAATCTTAATTTTTCGTTCGGCTACCAAATACTATTTTATTATCGAATTGAATAATCTTCATTATCATGTGAAAAAACTTTTGATTACCCCTTCTTTTATTTCAATAGGAATTTCATTAAAATCTATTAATTTTTTATTTAAATTATATCTTTCTCTATTTTTTTCATCTTTATCTAATTCTTTCTCAAATAAATCTTTATCATTATAATATTTCAATACAGTCTTCTTTCCACATCTTGAGAATACTTTTTCAATATTATCTGAATTATCACCCAATATAATTTTCGTAAATAAATCCAATTTATTATCTCCACTACTTTTTTCGCTTAAACTCTTATTTTTTAAATTATAAATAAATGTTTTATCATCCAATAATTGTAAATAATCATGATCATTTGTAATAATTACAATCTCTTGATCATTTTTCCTCCTTCTGATCTCATTCTTAATAATAGCAATTATATCATCTGCTTCTGCTGCATTATAAGAAATAAATTTTATTTTTTTTTCATTTACCAATTGAACTATGATCTCATTATAAATAAATCGGAAAATATTTTCTAAATTAGGATTATTTTTTCTTTTACCTTTGTAATTTTTATAATATTTCATTCTCCAAATATTTTTTCTCTTACAATCTAAACAAAAATATATATTTTCATTGCTAATTTTATGTTTCTTAATGATCTTTTTTAGTGAATCAAAATACATCTTTCTGATTTTATCTTTAAATATGTCATTTGACATCCAATCATAATCATCTGTAATAGTCTCATCTGGATGTGCTAATTTATACCATTGTATTGTCGCATGTATACGATAAAATGCATTATAGCTAGCATCAACCAATAATAATGTCATGTTCTTTATTTAATTCATATTAATTATTATTCAATTTTTTTCCTTTTATTCTATCTTTCCCTAATTCTCATAATATTCATTTACCTATCCTCAAATAATAATTTAATAATTTTTATTATTCACATAAAAATATCCTATTCAATTATATAATATTCTAACATGAATTATTTCTTAAATTTTTTTTATAATCTAACAAAAAATTCTATTTAATTATTCTTCTATTTCTTCATCTATTTTTTCATCCATAAATACAAATTCAGAATCCAAAAGATATTCCTCTTTATTCATATATTCATTTTCACCATCATTAATCGGTGGAAACATCTTAAAAAGTAATTTTTCCTCATTAGAATTATATTCTATTTTAGGATATTCAACTTTAAATCGTATTAATAATGATCCATATTTATTTTTCCATGGTATGGGCAAACCCAAACCATCGACTTTTTGAATAAAATTCTCATTTATATTTTTGCTCGCTCGTATTTTTATAACTCGATCATTAAAATATTTTATTGTAAAATTACATCCATTATATAATTCATAAATTGATATTTTTCTATCCATCATTAAATCATAATTGTTCACAATCTTAAATAATGAATGTTCTTTTGCAAATATATTTATAATAATATCCCCAGATTTATTACTTCCAGGCAAATCATTGCCTTCGTTTTTAAATTTTATTGTAGGTCTATAATGAGCCGGAAATATAAGCTTTTTTTTTTCATTGTAGTAATTATGTCCTCTAAATACAAAATCATCTAATTTATCTTTCGTTTTTCTTATTCTTGATATATTTATTGTTTTCTGAACCTTATTATATATATCTTCTAATTTACAATTTACATTAAACTCAATATCATTATCTTTATTTTTGAAAAAATCTTTATCTTCAATATAATCTATCTTTTTCTTTTTAAAATTTATTTTCTTTAAATACTCACCTACATCAATCATTTCTTCTTTTCTGATTTCATTTTCTTTTTCAGCTTTTTTTTTTTCTAGTTTTTCTTTCAATTTATATATAAAATTATCAATTATTATCTTAATATCATCATTTAAATCCTCTTTAAATATCTCTAATATTCTTATTACATTCTCATTACATGCTAAATATGAAAACATTTTTAGTGTTAATTCACATTCCGGAGAATTTAATAATTCAATTATAAAATTATTTACAAACTCAATATATTTTATAGGTATATCTTCAAATATCTTTTTAAAAAATTCTTTCGGATTATCAAAATCAAATTTAACATTTCCATTTTTATCATATGCCGATCTATTTTTCTGATTACTTAACACCTGATATGCTTGAGATATCTTTTTGAATTTTTCTGTCGCTTCATCATTTCCTATATTTTTATCAGGATGATATCTTAATGCTAATCTCTTATACGATTTTCGAATTTCCTTAATTTCAGCATCCCTATCAACTTCCAATATTTCATAATAATCCATTCTATTTTCATAGACTTTTTTTTTTAAATATTTTATTTTTTTAAACTATATCTTCTAATAATTCAGTTTGATTATTATTTAAAATATTAATCAAATATATTACAAATGACTCAAAATGATAAATATCTCTATATCCCAATTGACAATTTTCATTGTAATATATTGCACTTTTTAGGATTTTCTTTATCATCTTATCACACTTTAATTTAGATACTATATTTTTCGTTATTAACTCAAATATTTCAGATATATCTGTATTATGTAATAAAAATAAATACATTTTATTCCTTATCAAATCCAAATTCGCTGATTTTGTCTTTATTATTGAATCACTAAATTCATTTATAAATTTTCTAAGTCTATCCTCAGCTAAATCAAATTTATCTCCTATTATTGATCCCTCCAATATTAATAATGCCTTCGTTAAATTATTATCCGAAATTTTTATTATTTTATTCACATTTTCTTCACTTAAAATTAACTCCTCCTTCTTTATTATATTTTTTATTACTTCTTTTATATTATCCTCCGTTGGACCTGGTACTTTTATCATTATACATCTACTTTTAATCGCATTATCTATTAATGATATATTATTTAATAAAAATATTATTCTTAATGTTTTATATTTTAATTCCATTATTCTCTTTAATGTATATTGCGCTTCCATTGATAACTTATCCGCATTTTTTATTATTATGATCTTATATTTTTGTGTTGATATATCTATCGTATTTGATATTTCTGATATAAAATTATAAAATATCTTTTTATCGTTGTAACCATAATCATCAGCATCTAACTCAAAATAATGTAAATTTTGAACTATATTTATTGGACTGTTATCACTCTTTTTATCATCAGATGTTATAAAATATTCTATATTTTGCCTACTATAAATTATTTCATTAATATTTTCATCTTTTGATAATAAATATCCTAAAAATGTTAATACCACACTATGTTTCCCCGCACCATGTGGACCATGAAATATAATATGTGGTAAATAATCTTTTCTAGAAAAATCTTTTAATCTCTCAATTAAATCTTTATTAAATATATAATCTTCATATTTTCTAGGCTGATATTTATGAATATAAAATTTATAATTATCCATCTAATTTAACATATTCTTTTTTTTAAATATTTAATTTATTTAATACTTTATTTACTAATTATATTATATATATTATATAATGATTAAACATATCACTCTTCAAAAAATATTCAATGATTCCCAAATGAAACAATTTGAAGGCAAAGACTTTAATCATATTAATAAAAATTTAATCATTGATTTTGATTGTAATATATATAAAGAAAACGGTGATCTTCTTCTTCTATTCAGAAAAAATATTATTAAAGATAAAAAAATTATTCAAAATGCTCTCGACTCTTACAAAGAACTTGGATTCAAACAATCAATCAATCGAGGAAACGCCGCTGGAAGATATCGCTCCACCAAAAAAAAAATATATCGAAAATTCACTCAAAAAAAAAAAAAAAAAATTTATGAACAATCCGAAATATCTAATAGCGGCATTATGGGATATATGGACTCTCTCAATTGGCGCAAACCTTGTCGCGAAACCCAATTTACCAAAAATCATTTTTCTAAATATTCTATTGGTCTTCCATATATACAAACTATTAACAAATTTTATAAATCTCTTTTACCTAACTTCTACCAAAAACAACTCAAACATGCCCAAAAATCCAAAAACTTTATTATACCTAATACCGCATTTTCAACCGTCACCGTTAACTCAAACTTTAGAACTGCTCTACATAAAGATTCCGGAGATTATAAAAATGGATTCGGTAATCTAAGTGTTATCGAAAAAGGTAATTATAAAGGCGGCTATACCCTTTTCCCACAATTCGGATACAAAAACCAAAAAGGATGCGTAGGTATCAATGTCCGCACTGGAGATATCCTTTTTATGGATGTTCACGAATATCATTGTAACTCAAAACTATATCTAAAAAATAAAAATTCAATCCGATTAGCATTCGTATGCTATTTACGAAACAAAATGTATAAATGTAATTATATCAATAAATTACTCCAAAACCAATCCAATCTATCTACCGAAATGAAAATTATACACATGTTAAATAATAATATTCATAATTCAACTAACAAATTTAAAAAAAAAATTATTGGAAAAGGAAATTTTGGACATATATGGTACGAATTCAAATCACCCTTTTATTATATAAAATATTATAATAAATCTTACACTATTCACAACTTAAAAAATAATAAAAAATATAATAATCTAACAATCGCCTATAACGATTTTTTTAATAATCAAAAATAAAAATACTTCAATACTTCAATATTAATCATATACATTCTCTCCAATATCTTTATAACACCTAAGTCGGAGCGTTCCGATTTGCCTTTGGCAAAGTAGGAACACTCAGATAGGGCATAAACCCTATCATCTCTTCTCGAGACAACGAAGTTGGCGTTAGGAACGTTATACCTCAATGCCGATCAAAGATCGACGTTAATATTTTTAGGCATAATAGCCTCGAAGTTCATGTTGAGAATCGACACTACGGCAAAAGCCATATCCTATTTACAAAAATTTTATTTATCATTTAAATAAATTTTATAAATATTAAAGCTTATCCAACATTTTTTATACTTACTATTTTAAAATTAAATTAGACTATTTCTATTCTATTCTTTAACTAACTACCAATACATAAACCTCAACTTTTAAAATAGTTTTGTGCCACAATTTGTTTCCTAATCTTGGTAAAACATTTTTCTCCAACAACTAACAATATAAAATAAATAATTAAAAATGATGTCATATTACAAAAATAAAAATTAGGATAACATAATCTTACAACAAAATCAGTGCAATTTGTTCCATAATTTGGTAACCATATACTATAATTATCATCACTCAATCTTCTTTTAAGAATACGATAAACTTTTGCAAATTTTCTCTTTTTTAATTTTCTTCTAGATATTATTATTACATCTTTTGTATCTCCCATCTTTTCACTTACGATTATTTTACCTTCACTTCTTAAATTTAAAAACATATTTTTAAATTCTCTCTTCTTTACAATATATCTTATTTTATAAAATCTATCTTTGTAATATACCATCGCATAAGGCTGTAAACTTTTTAATGATAACAAAATCTCAATATCCATTTTTTACTTTTATTAAAAATAATCTTTAATATTTTATATCTCTTTTAGACACTCTATTAATAATTTAAAAACAAATTTTTATTTATTAATCATAATCATTGTCATCGCTTCTCGAGCCAACTTCGTTGGCGTAGAGAATCGACGGTACGGCAAAAGCCGTATCCATATATCATTTATATTAATTGATGATATTATTAATTAAATATTTTAATATTACCCTCTCTGATAACGATTTACTACATTAAAAATAATAAAAAAAAAAATTTTTTCTCTTTTTAACTATTAATTAAATATTATCAATTATTATATATTTAGTCCAAATTCTTACTTTCGGAGCGTTCCGAGTTCCCTATACCAACGTTGGACGCTTATGCACCAATGCCGATCAAGGATCGGCGTTAACGCCTTTAGGCATAATGCAAACGAAGTTGGCGTAGGAAAACTTAGATAGGGGGTTCGCCCTAACATATTTCTAATAATATTTATTTTTAATACAATCATCTACTTTAATATAAAATATTATAAATTCATAATTTTTTGATTTTATTAAATCTTTTATAAATATATTTAACGCCGCTTCTATCCTTCCCAGTTATAAACGTAAAACTATTATATGATATTAATTAAGTAATAAAATAAAATAATTTTATTATAAAAAATTATTTTTTGTAATTAGGATACGGCGAAGTAATTAGAACATTCGTTCTTAACAAGAGTTAATCACAATGTTACATAAAATATATAAAATATTATTTTATTTAAAAATTTAGAGATGTTTTAAATAAATTTATCTTCTATTACTTTTAGTTAATGATCTTTTATTTCTTCTATTAGATGATTTTCTACTTCTTTTAATTTTTTTTGAGGATCTTTTATTTTTTTTCCCTCCTGCTAAATTCAAATTTACTCCATCTTGTAAAAAAGTATATGTATTTACTCCTTCTCTGCCTACAAAAGGTCCATTTATATATTTAGGATTCCATATTGGATGGAAAGGAGAACTGCAATCCATATTTTGATTTTTTAGTTTTAATCCCCCATTCTGAGATTGATTTCTTGATTTTTTTATCTTCCTTAATGTTTTTTTTTTTTTGTACATTCTATGCTATATTATAATATTTTTTCAAATCTAAAATTATCAAAAAATATATTATATATTTTTTTAATATTACTATCATTGTATTCAAACTTATCGTCATTCTCCCATTCATTTTTTAATTTTATACCCACTAATTCTTTAGTTTCATGATATGTTTCTTTATGTTCAATTTTTTAATATAAATCTTTTAAAAATGGAATTTAAGTATTTGATCCTATAGATGTAAGATATTCAATATTGTTATCTTATATAAAAATTATCATTTTAGTTATGCTTACATCAATTCTTTCAAATAATCCATTATATTATCAAAACTTTTTAATTTTCTCTTCTCAATACTTTTTCTAAATATTATTATTATTTCGGAGCGTTCCGAGTTGCCTTGGCAACGTAGGAACACTCAGATAGGGCAAAAGCCCTATCAACTGACTTATATTTTATCTGAATGTAATAGTCTGTAATTTTAATCATATCAAAATCTTATTGAACACTTAATAAATTATTTAAAAACAAAATTTTATTTATAATCAAAACCATAATTTCAATGTTATTGATACGGCTTTTGCCGTAGTGTCGATTCTCTACGCCAACGAAGTTGGCTCGAGAAGCGATGACATTAACAGATGATATTCTAAAAAAAATATCTATATATTTACTACCTGTAGATACAATATCATATATATCTATTAATAAAATATTATTTAATTTATCATTTTTTAATCATGGTATTTGGTATTTGAAATTAAAAAAACATAATTATTTATTACCAATTCTACAAAAAAAAAAAAAATATTGGATTAATGATTATTTACAAGAATATTATAATATTTTGAAAATTAGTGCCACAAAAATGAATATTTTTTTCAATAATAACAATAACAATTGGGACAAAAATTTTGTAGATTTGGAAAGTCAATTTAAAAAAGTACTGATATCAAATCATCTTTATTGGTTTGAAATTACTACTAATATCGCTCTAGATCCAGGTAGATATATTGCTATATGGAATATATCTGTATTGTCTCATTCAGAAAAAACGACCCCATTTGTTATTGAAGCCAAAACATATAATGGAAATTCAGAATTATTATCCAAAATTTTTTACTATCCAAATCAATATATTCATAAAGGATACAAAAAAATCAATTTAGAATTTTTTATTGGAGGTAATCAAAAACAAATCGTTACACATACTATTCATAATCGCTCAGGAGGTATTTCTGGAAAAATCAAAATAGATTATTTAGAAATCTTGCATAATCCTAATAGGATATTCTAATTTTTTAAACACTTTTTATTAAAAATAATTTATCTCCATATATATAAATATTAATTCATCATGTTCAAAAATTTAAATGATTTTGACTTCTCCATAAATCCGGCAGATAATTTTTATTATTTTTGTAACGGAAATTGGTTGAAAAACCAAACCATTCCGAAAAAATATACTAGTTGGGGAACATTTGAAATACTTTTCGAAGAAAATCAAAAAAAAATTAAAACTATTATTGATACTTGTAAAAAAAAAAAAAAAAAAAATCATATTGAATCTTTAATCAGTGATCTATATCTATCTGGAATGGATTTTAAAAAAAGAAACCAAAATAGTATGGATTTTATACAAAATAAATTTATACAAACTATTCAAAATACTAATGAAAAAAATATTTACCATACTCTAGCATTTTTACAAAAGTTTGATATTGGTATCTTTTTTTATTTTTATATTGATTCCGATTCCAAACAAAGTAATATGAATCGATTTCATTTTTATCATAGCCATCTTTCCCTCCCAGAAAAAGATTATTATTTATCAAAAGAATTCAAATCTAAAAGAGAATTATTTAAAAAATACATTCATGATATTTTAACTATCTTTCCAAACCATTTTTATCTTCCACAAAATTTTGTAGATATTATCTATAATATTGAATTACAAATCGCAAAACATTCATTAGATATAGAAAAAAAAAGGGATCCAGAAAAAAATTATCATAAATTATCTATTTCACAATTTAAAAATATGTTTAATGATTTTATTACCAAAGATTATTTTGAAACATTACAAATTCATCCTAATAAAATTATTCTTGATAATCTATCTTTTTATAAATTTATTACAAAACTCATTAAAAAATTACCTATTGATCATCTAAAACTATATTTTTATTATTCTACCATCAATAATTTAGCACCCTTCCTTACTAAAAAACATGAAGAAATTTATTTTAACTTCTATGGAATTCATTTATCTGGACAAAAAATACAAAAACCTCTCTGGCAAAGAATTCTAAATATTGTAAACGAATATCTTGATGATGCTCTAGGTATACTATTTGTTGAAAAATACTTTGATCAAAAATCAAAAATCAAAATGAAAGATCTAATTGATCATCTCAAATTATCATTATCCGATACTATTCAAAATCAAAAATGGATGCATCCTCAAACGCGTCGTAAAAGTTTGGAAAAACTACAACATCTTAATTATAAAATTGGCTATCCTAAAAAAAATACTCTTAAAAATTATAAATCTTTACATCTAAATCCAAATTGTTATGTTGAAAATATTACTAATTGTAGAATCTATAATTATAATCACGAAATTCGTCAACTTGATCGCAAAATAAATAAAGATATCTGGCATATGTCTCCCCAAACTATCAATGCTTATTATTCACCCACACTAAACGAAATTGTATTTCCAGCCGCTATTCTACAGAAACCTTTATTTCATAAAGATTATTCAGATTTTATAAACTATGGAGCAATTGGTACCATCATTGGACATGAATTAACACATGGCTTTGATGATCAAGGACGGAAATATGACAAGAACGGAAATCTTCATAATTGGTGGACATCCCAAGATATTAAAAAATTTAATCATGAAACACAAAATATCGTAAAACTATATTCATCTTTTAAACTTTATGGCTTATCCATTAATGGTGAACTCACTCAAGGCGAAAATATTGCTGATCTCGGTGGAATCAAATTATCATATAATTCTCTTAAAAAAAAATATCCTCAATATTTTGATAATCCAAGTCATCATTATGACTTTAATAAAAAAATATCATCTTTTTCTGATTTCTCACCCCAAGAAATATTTTTTATATCATTTGCCAATTCATGGAAATCCAAATCTACAGAAGATAGTGTTAAATTGAAAATAAAAACTGATCCACATTCACCCCCTATATTTAGAGTTAATGGAACTCTACAAAATTTTGAACAATTCAAAAAAATATATAATGTCTCTAATAAAAATAAATTATATTTATCAAAAGATAAAATAAGCCATATATGGGATTGATTCATCTATTATAGTTATCAGATTTCGCATATATTCATCAAATCAAATTCAATTGTCTAATCTTATCATAGTATTTTTTAATACTTATTAATAATTCAATAAATATCTAAACTATTGTATATTTATTTTATTATATAATTATTTTTATTACTATTGTTGAAAAAAAAAAAACTTAATATTATTCAAATTGTGGAAATAAATCTAAAAATGTATCGAAATGAAATTTATCTCCTATATTTAATATTAAACCCTCATCATCCTCTTTCCTATTAAATGATAATACCTGATAAAAATAAATCAAATATATTAGTGCGCATATTATTATTAAAAATGGTAAAAATTTTATTAAATAAGAATTATAATATTTAAATAAATAAAATGTTAATCCAATCACTACACCTCCAGCTATTAAAATATCAAACATCATTGTTTTAACACCCTTATATGCATTTGGTATCATTACCACAAATGCAGCATCCCACATTAAATATATCCACATTGTTAAAATTATTGTTAATGGAATATTTCTTCTTACTAATAAATACAAAAAGTATAAAACCACACTAAGTGCATAATATCCTACTATCCATGTAAATAAAAATATTTTAAATTTAGGTTTATTTTTTGATAAATTGAAGTTTTCTTTACTTATATTATTCATCCATTTCATATATCCATTAAAATAAAAAAACATAGAAAATAATTCAAAAATCATATAAATTACATAAATAACAAAACTATCAAATAAGAATTGCAAAACTTTATTCATTTAAATATTCTATATATTATTTTTGTACTAAAACTAAAAAAAAGGATTAAGTGTTAAATCTATTATTATCTATCATTATTCAAATTAATAAATTATAATGAATTATATTACTTAAAAAAACTTAATATCATTAT